>OJGO01000460.1_pt1 | contig 14224 bp, 7 predicted proteins | sample 1594871 | NCBI WGS metagenome assembly OJGO01 (sample SAMN05416798, study PRJEB24817) | seawater metagenome | isolation source: Sea water | place: Canada:Atlantic | collected 2013-07 | reverse complement strand
GAAAATGACTAAACTATTTAAATTAAGCTTAATTACAGCAACATTGACTATGGCAGCATTTAACGCGAGTGCAGCAGTTGAAATTTACGAAAAAGATGGCATGTCATTTAGTACTGATGGCTTGGTTAATGTCTTTTATTCTAACAGTTCTATTGATTCAACCAATGCTGCTGGCATGGAAGAAGATCGTACTCAATCACGTGTTCGCACAGGCTTCCTGCCGAGTAATATTGGTTTTAATTTTGCTAAGCAATTAAAAGATGTGAAAATTGGTATGCGCTCTTCATTTTGGGTTTCTCTTAGTGATAGCGATAACAATCGTGATGCATCTCCTGCTGATTTGGGTACGGGTTCATTAATTGATGTCCGTCAGTTTTATGCCACGGTAGGTGGAAGCTGGGGTGAAGTTCTACTTGGTAAAGATTTTGGTCTTTATAACCGAGCTAATATTCTAGGTGATGAACTGTTACTTGGTTTTGGTCAAACGTCTGATTTCTTTGGTTTAGTTGATGGCGGCAATGTGTCTTTTGGTAACATTGCTACGGGTTACACTTATCCAATGCCAAAAGCGCAAATTACTTATAGAACACCTGATATGAACGGCTTTAAATTAGCAGTTGGTATTATGGATCCTAATAAAACCGCGGGTGATTCATCTGAAGAATTACCACGTTTTGAAGCTGAATTAATGTATAACACAAGTTTTAATAAAAATAGTTCAATGAAAGCTTGGGTTAGTGGTGTAGCGCAAACTAGTGAAATAAATGATGTTGAACAAAACCAATCAGGTATTGGCTACGGCGTTAATGTCATGTTTTCAGGCTTGTCACTTACGGCTTCTGGGTATAGCTCTAAAGGTTTAGGTCATGTTGCAGGGTTAGATCATCTTGTTGGCGTTGATACTATTGAATCAGATGGTTACCTAGTGCAAGCTGCATACACTATGGATGACAACCGTTTTGTATTGACTTACGGTGAATCTGAAACAACAAATTCTGGTAATGTTGAGGTTGTTGGCATTGTTGGTGATGCGGTACATAGTAATACTGGTATTGCCTATTTCAGAACGATTGTACCTGGGGTAACTGCGGTATTTGAATACAATAATACAGAGGTTGATGCTACTAACTCTTTGATAGCAGAAGATAATAATACCTTCTCAATTGGCGCAGTGGTAACCTTCTAACGCGCAGTCACCATTTCTCCTCATTAGTTTATGGGGGAGGTGGTGAATATTAATTTACTCCCAAGTACTACACCTAAGCCGGTTTACGCTATAATTAGCAACAGGCACCTTCAAATGTCCTGGGTGTTTATTGATCTATTGTTGGGTAAGTGTTGCACTAAAAGATGAGTTTCCTACAACTAACGTAGGGTTAACTATGTACTTGTAACATGTTAAGTTTAAATAGTTAATTTAATCGCATGGTAGTTAGCCTTATGTATAAAATTTTAGTCGCAGACGATCATCCGTTGTTTAGAGATGCCATTGTAAATATTATCGGCATAAAGTACCCCGGTTCAACCACTTATGAAACTGAAGATGTCGAATCGACACTTGCTTTCGTTAAAGATAATGATGAGGTTGATCTAATCTTGTTAGACTTGAATATGCCTGGTATGTCAAATCTCAATGGTTTGTTAGATCTACGTAATCAATGCCCAACAACGCCCGTTGTGATTGTTTCAGCAGAACAAGAAAAGCAGAAAATTTTACAAACCCTTTCTTATGGTGCCGTTGGTTTTATTGCCAAATCGTCTTCTAAAGATGTTATTGGTGACGCACTAGACAGCATTTTTCAGGGCAATGTCTATTTACCTTCGGATATCATGCGCTCGCCAAATGAATCAACGGTCACTAGAAATGAGTTTCAAGCCTTACCCGAAAACATTTCCTTATTGACCCGTCGTGAGTTGATTGTGCTACAGCATTTAACTAAAGGTGAAGCAAACAAACAAATTGCTTTTAACTTACATATTTCAGAGACCACGGTTAAATCACACGTATCATCTATTCTTAAAAAGTTAGGTGCGTCTAATCGAGTAAAAGTAGTCCTTGGTTGTAGCGATATCGACTTTAACCAATATTTAAAACGTTAGCCTTATTTCCTATAAAAAATTGCAAGTTTAAAGACTGTAGTTCTCAGATGTAATAGTCATAAATTCGGTTCTATGCTTGGCAATACGTCGATGTAAGTGAATCATAAGCTAAGTTCTCATGCATATCTCAAAGCACCATTAATACTGGTGCTTTTTTATTAGTTTTTTTGGGGGATCGGCTTGTTGGCAGCGGGTAATTTTAACTAAGTAAGAATCTATTTTACGCTGTCAGGTAACAACTTTATAAGTAACTAATACTAACAAATTGATTAAGGTGAAAAAATAATCAATTTTTTGTGCCAAATTGATTATGTAAGTCTATTATAAAAGTAAAGGAATTCTTGGATTTAGCTTAATATGAAATCGAGCAAAGCTGAAAAGGAACTAACTCATCAATATGTTCTTAATGATTCGCTTCACCAATTATTTGATGCTGTAAATATTGTTTCCGTACAGGGATATGATGAACAGCGTAGGGTAATTTATTGGAATGTCGGTAGTGAATTACTTTATGGCTATACCCAAGCAGAAGCACTTGGTCAAAAATTAGAAGATTTAATTATCCCTAAGCCTATGCGTGAAATAGTCATTGGTGCCCATAGTGATTGGCTTAAAAAAGGCATTGAAATCCCTGCTTCAGAAATTACGTTATGTCATAAAAATGGTAATGATGTCAATGTTTTTTCAAGTCATGCGTTATTTATTAATCAATATAATAAAAAGCAAATGTATTGTATTGACGTCAATTTAGCCGATGTGAAACATGCCCAATCCCAAGCACTATTTAAAGAGCATATGCTTGAGACAATCTTTAATGCAATTCCTGATTTATTCTTCTTGATGGAAATAGATGGGATGATTGTTGATTATCATACGGGTGACCAAAAGAACCTCTACGTTGCGCCACATCAGTTTATTGGTAAACGAATGACAGATTTATTACCTCAGGAGGTTGTCAGTAAATTTCAAACTCATGTTGATAAAATATTACAGCAAGAGGGGATGATAACATTTGAATATGAGTTAGCTATGCCCCATGGATTGGTGCATTTTGAGGCAAGAATGAGTTACTTGCCTGAGTATAATCAGATAGTACTCATCATTCGTGACATAAGTGAACAATATAAATCTGCCGAAATAATAAGGCATCAAGCCTATTTTGATACATTAACCTCTTTGCCCAATCGTTTCTTAGCACTAGACCGTTTATCTCAAATGCTTACTGAAGCTGAAAGGAATAATGAAAAGATTGCAGTGCTTTTTCTTGATTTAGATGACTTTAAGAAAATTAATGATTCATTGGGCCATGAGGTAGGCGATAAAGTACTCATACAATCATCCCATAGATTAAAACAAGTATTAAGAGAAGGGGATACTGTAGGGCGCTTGGGTGGTGATGAGTTTATTGTGTTGTTGAGAGGCATTAAGGAACATCATGATGCGTTAGTAACTACTGAAAACTTACTTAAAAGCTTTAGGGAACCCTTTGTCATTGATGGTCGAGAATTAATGCTGACTTTGAGTATTGGCGTTGCTATCTCCCCTGAAAATGGCCTTTGTGCTTCTGATTTGTTGCGAAATGCAGATACCGCTATGTATCAAGCAAAAGATTTAGGGCGAAACACTTATTCGTTTTTTTCTAAGAAAATGAATACCATGATGCTCCGTCGTTTTGAAATTGAAGAACAAATGCATGGGGCATTAGATCGTAATGAATTTGAATTATATTACCAACCTCAGTTTGACGTTAAAAAACAAAAGATTACGGGTGTGGAGGCCTTGTTGCGCTGGCACAATTCAGCATTAGGTAATGTAACTCCTGATGAGTTTATTCCCATTGCAGAACAAACTGGGCTTATTATTCCTATTGGACGCTTTGTTATTAGGCAAGCACTCGATTTTTTAAATGAATGGCAAAATATTCATCATAGCAACGTTACAATGGCAGTTAATTTATCACCTTGCCAATTTAGAGACTCAGAGTTACTTCGTTTTATCAAGGATTCACTTTATGAAACAAATGTAAGTGCTGAAGATTTAGAACTCGAAATTACCGAGGGGGTATTAATGAGTGGTCAATCCCATATTCATGATGCATTAATTGAAATTAGTGAGTTAGGGATAAAACTATCAATGGATGATTTTGGCACAGGCTATTCATCTTTAAGTTATTTAAGACAATATGATTTTGACGTACTCAAAATAGATCAGAGCTTTATTAGTGGTATACCGCTAAACAAAGCTGATAGTGAGTTAGTCAATACCATCATAGCGATGGCTCATAGTCTAGGTTTGACTGTCGTAGCGGAAGGTGTTGAAACTAAGGAACAACTCTCTTTATTAGCGGACTTGGGATGTGACTTAGTGCAAGGGTATTATTTTAGTAAGCCGATACCAGCAAAGCAGTTTCTTGATTTTGCTGTTCACAATAAATAATACCTCAATACCTTGGTTAATCCTTGTTCCGGATAGTTATTGAACCGTCAAGATGTACATCTCTTTGTGGGTAAGCAATAACAATTTTATGCTCTTCAAATAATTCATCTAATCTGAAACGAATGTTACTTCTCATTACTCTTAAACCGCCTTCAACATTGGAATTCATCCAAAAATTCACTTCAAATATTAATGCGTTATCACCAAAGTCTTCAAAGGTTACCAGAGGTTTTGGGTCAGTTAATACCTTTGATTGCTCTGTTGTCGCTTGCAAAATGAGTTCAGACACTTTTTTGGCTGACGTGCCATATGCTACGCCAACTCGCACCGTTGCTCTCATCAAACTATTGACAAGCGTCCAGTTAATAACTGTATTTTCAAGTAACTTACTATTTGGGATTAATAGATGTACGCCATCGACACGTTTTATTCGTGTAGATCGGGTGTTAATTTGCTCGACAATGCCTTTTGCATCTTCAACTTCGAGAAAATCACCTATGCGAATAGGGCGCTCCCACATCAATATCCAACCACTAATGAAGTTATTGATAATGTTTTGCGCACCAAAACCGAAACCTATAGCAATAGCCCCTGATAAGAATGCAAAAGCAGTAATGGGCACATTGATAACGTCTAGTATGGTGATGATTATGATCGTTATTGAAACAACATAGAATACTCGTTGCAATAAATGAATAACGTTAGGATCTGTGTTTTTGGTTGTTAGCCGGTGAGTTATTATTTTTACTAGCCATTTTGTCAATAAAAAACCAATAATTAAAAATGTGGGGACCAACAAAATATCGCCAATAGTAATCGGTTGTTCTGCAATCGAAGCGACAGAAATGTTTAAAAAATTTACTACTTGTTCATATGTCATCGATGCTTCCTATAAAATACTAATCAAAATTACTAAATATAAATTAAAGAGACTGAAAGTAAGGGGTAATATTGTCTAATTCAAACGGAAAGAAAACAACCACTAATAATAGGCTAAGCGTAGCGTTGAATGAATAAATAATCCAGAAAAATAGATGACTAACAAGGGCTTAAACAATACATTTGTGGTGGTATATTTGAGTAGGTTCAATTTTATACTGTTAATAAATGAAAATATTGCATAAAGGCACTTTGCTGACAGGGGCAGATTGGATAAAAGAAATAAAGTTTAGAGGTCAATCGACAGTTATTCTATAGAAAGGTTTGAGGTTTAAGGTTTACTAGTTTCAAACCTCAAACATTAAGTCTGATGGCTGTTATTAAAATTACCAAAACTTAATAACAGCCATCCAAATACTAGGATATTTTAAATATTGTCGATATGTCTTGTAAGGTCACGGCTAACATCGCTTGTTCTTTTGCTGTTGTGGTAATTTGAGTTGAGCCAGTAGCTGACTCCATTGACTTATGCTCAATATTGACGACATTTTTAGCGACATCTTGAGTAACCATTGCTTGTTCTTCTACGGCAACGGCAACCTGTTCGGTCATCGCAAAGATATTACTTACTGAGTAGGTGATGGACCCTAAAGTTTGTTCAACATTTTTCGAATTTTCTACAGCCTTTTCTGCCATTTTTTGGCTTTTTTCTATCACGCTATATGCTGAGTTAGCATCTGATTGTAGTGCTGAGATGAAACTTTCAATTTCACTAGTCGATTGCTGAGTTCTTTGCGCTAACGTTCTTACTTCATCTGCGACAACTGCAAATCCTCGACCTTGTTCACCGGCTCTTGCTGCTTCAATTGCAGCATTTAATGCAAGTAAATTGGTTTGCTCTGCAACGGATTTAATCACATCAACCACACTGGTAATATTTGCACTACTCTCGTGAAGGCTGGTTATTCTCAAGGCTAAGTTATTTATTTCTTCAGCAAGGCGTTCAATGGAGTGGTAAGACTCTTGTACAACACTTGCTCCACCTTGCGCTTGGTCATCAGCTTCTTTTGCTGAATCTGCGGCTAGCTGAGTATTGCCGGCAACTTCTTTAACGGTTGCTGATAACTCCTCTATGGCAGCAGCAATAAGGGTAATTTCATCTTGTTGCTCAACTAAAGACTGTGAGTTATGTTCACAGGTTTGTGAGGTTTCTTCTGCAGCGGCAGCAAGCATTGTACTTGAGGTGGAAATCTCACTCATGGCACCAGAAAATTTTTCTAGGGTTAAGTTTAGTGCAGTAGAGATTTGGCCTAATTCGCTCTTACCAGTAAACTTGGCCCTAGCGGTTAAATCATTTTCATCACTTACTTTTGACATAACACAAGTAAGATCTAGTACTTGGCTATGTAGTTCTTTCAAGATATAGAAGCTAAAAACGGCAACTAACAGGAGGATCAGTAATAAAGAGAATACGTAATATAATAACGAGTTGAATGCGTTATCTTGGGTGTGTTTGGTGAGCAATAATAAAGAACTTGTTAATTCATCTTCAATGTCTTTTAACACGCCAATTCTTTTCGTGGCTTGTTCAAACCAATAAGTAGCATCAACATTAATATTTTTTGAGTTAGCATTATCCACTGCTATTTTTCTGAGCTTTATCACTTCTTTGATTGATGGTTCACTTTGCTTTTGATTAAAATAACGTTTGTTTTCGTTACTCGCGAAAGCATTAAAACTATAAAAGTAGGTGTTTTGCTCAGAAAGAAAACGAATAAACTTTGGGTAAACACCTTGATCAAATTTGCCCAAAGCAAAAGTACCTGTTAATACTGCTCTCTCAATACCTGCTCTTTCTTTGCCTTGAAGGAAATTATAATAGGCAACGGTTTCTTTGGTTATTTCAGCATCAGTAGAGATCGTTGAAATGATAGTTGAAACACTCAACAATAATTCATTGGTTTTTGTATAAAACGCTAGCGCATCAGAAAGAGGAATTGATAAATTATCGACATTAGCTCTAATCTCAGCAAGCCTGTTTATACGCTGATTTATATTGTCATTTAATCGCTGAATTTGTTGATTCTCAAATTGGTTTTTTTGCCAGTAATCTAATCGTTTATTAACGATGTTAGCTGTTAGTTGTCTTTGGCTAGGTAATTTATAAACGAATTTTACGCCCTTAGAACCAAGGAAACCTGCTGTCATGCCCCTTTCTTTTTGTAGTTCATGAACAAGTTCGCTATATACAGAAGAAAGTTTAGTGTATTTGCTTAATTGCTCCATCTCATTATTGGTCGATAGGGAAGACACAATGGCATTCAGTCCGACTCCTAAAAAGCCCAATAGAGGAAAAAATAATAAAATAAAAATTTTCTTATTAAAGGATATATCTATAAGTCTCATTAGAGCCTGCTATGAATTTTTCATGTTATTTATGAAAGTAAAGTTTACGGAATAGAATCATAAAAACAATAAAAATCGCAAAAAACGCAAAAAATGTTCAGCGTGTTTGATGTGGATCACATTTAAACGAATAAGACATAAAAAATGATATAAAAGTTTGAGGTCTTCTTATATGTTAGCGAATAATTATTACGCAGCCATTATCGATTAAGCTATCCATATGTCATTGAAAAAGTCAGTAAAAAGCTACTTAACTCCTAAAGAGGTCGCTGAATTGCTTATGGTTTCTACCGCAGCAGTACGTTTGTGGGCAGAAAAAGGAAACTTAAAAGCAAGAGTGACTGCAGGAGGACATCGTCGCTTTAAACTTGAGGATATAAAAGAATTTGCGACAAAGAAAAATATACAGCTTAATACTACGGTAAATGAAAATCCTAAAGTCTTAATTGTTGATGATGATATTCATTTTGCTGAGTTTCTCAAAGCACTGCTCAATATTGAAATTAAAAATGTTGAAGTTGAAATCAGTTTAGATGGCTTTGATGCGGCGAATAAACTTCATGATTTTACTCCGGATATATTGTTGTTGGATCTGAAAATGCCTGGTCTTGATGGCTTCCAAGTGTGCCAAGCCGTTAAAGAAAACCCTCTTCAAAGTCACATTAGAGTGATTACTATTTCTGGAAGTACTAGCCAAAGCGAGATTGAAAAACTTAAAAGCATTGGCGCAGAGACTTGTTTAAATAAACCGATAGATATTCCTGTTTTACTAAAACAGTTGGCATTAAATTAGGCTAATTTAATAAAATAATTGTTTTAGTCATGGAAAAGACAAAGAAAAAGTAAAAATTTAAACTTTTGATAAAAAAGTAAAGGAATACACGTGAAACAAAAATTAAATTTATTTATGTTTGTGGGTTTATTGAGCCTTGCCGTATTGGGAGGCACTTCATATCTTCCTTTATTTGAACTCATTTTGAGTATTGATGAAGGCTTTATCCCGATGGCTCCATCAACTTCTGCATTATTTTTAGTGATTTTTTTATCTTTGAATCTTTGGATAAACTATCCTCGTAAATTTTGTCGTTACAAAAAGTCTATCGGACTAACATTATTATTTGTTGCCCTCTTTGGGTTGCTAGAAATTTTCGAGTATTTGATCGGTGTTGAACTCACTTTTGAGAGTTTTTTACTACTAAATTTTGGCCATTTAAATGGTATTCCTATTGCGAGAATGTCACCAGTAACAGGGTTCTGTTTTTTTCTTACCAGTTGTGTGATGTTCATACTTTTGAAGCAGGCTAAAGAGAATGAAAAGAACTCTGTTATTCACTTAAGCAAAAGTTTTTTTACAACAACTTTATTCTTAATTTCTTTATTGTTTATTGTTACTTACCTTTATAGATCACCGTTCTTTTATAATACACAAGATGTGATACCTATGGCTCTATCCACTAGCTTAGGTTTTTTGTGTATTTCTGGATTACTTATCCTTAATGATAAGAGAAACGCTATCATGATAGTGTTTACCCAGTTATCACCCTCTACTGCTTTGATACGATTTATTACCCCTTTTACAGTGTTCAGTGTTTTTATAACAGGGTTAGTTCAGCATTTTATGTTTACCGTCAATCCTGCCAATAACTCTATTTTTTTATCAACCTTCATTCTTATTCTATTTGCAATAATTTGTGGCTTTCTCGCCATGCTTGTCACTATAAAGCTCATGTCTTTTCAAGATGAGACTAATAAAAATCTGCATCAATATAAATCTATGGTGACTTTATCTTCAGGTATGCAAGCGCTACTCAATGATAAATTTGAGTATTTAGCGGTGAATCAAGCCTACGTAGACAAACTAAATTTAACTATCGACCAAGTTGTGGGTAAACACCTCAGTGACATTTTTGGTAAAAAGTATTTTGAATCCAAGGTTAAAAGTCATTGTGAGCGTTGTTTATCTGGCGATGTCATTAAACTCGACAGGTGGATGAAGCTTACTGCGGAACATCAGTTGTTTATGGAGATTGAATTATCACCCTATTACCAAAATGACGGTAATATCTATGGTGTCATGGTAAATGCACGTGATATTACTCAATTAAAGCACTATCAAGATAACCTTGAGAAATCAAAGCTTGTTATTGAAAATAGCAGAGTCATTGCTTTTCGTTGGAAGCCAGACTGTTCAGTAGAGCATGTTTCAAGCAATGTTAGTTTATTGGGGGTTCAGGCAAATGATTTACTCTCCGGAAAAACTAAATATACCGATATGGTTCACCCGCAAGATTTAGCGTGTGTGATGGAAGAAGTTAGATCTTTTACTGAAAAAGGCGTCAAGCAGTTTATTCATGAGTACCGTATTGTTTCTCCTTCAGGAAGGATGTACTGGGTAGAAGACAGAACAACCATTGAACGAGGTGAGGATGGTAATGTTTCTTTTTATCAAGGTATTGTTATTGATATAACAGAAAAAAAGCAAGTAGAACTTAAATTAAAACAATCAAATACTATTATACAAAATGTAATTAATTCAACACCTGATCTTATTTTTGCTAAGAATACAGAACATCAATATATATTAGCTAATAATGCTTTTGCTCAGTCTTTAAAGCAGTCACCGCTGTTATTAATTGGAAAAACGGATCAGCAATTTAATTATACTGATGAGCAAATTAACAACTTTAGAATGCAAGATGAGGAAGTCTTAGATGGGCGGTGTGTTATTACGCCAAGTCGACGACCGCTTGATGGCAATAAAGTACTTGAGACCTCTAAATTCCCTTTAAGAAATGAAAATGGAGATATTGGTGGAGTGATAGGGATTGGTCATGATGTGACTGAACATATTGCTAACCTTGCTAAAATATCTAAACAACAGAAAGAATTATCTCAAACGCTTGATGCTATATTTGATGCTGTTATTACCTTTGATGATTTAGGCGTAATACAGAGTTGCAATAGGGCAACCGAGCATATGTTTGGATATGCAGCGGAGGAGTTAGTTGGCAAAAATGTAAGTTTACTTATGCCCGAAAACTTAGCTGTGCAAGGCGATAATAATCTGAATAATGATTTATTAACTGGTGAAAATAAAAAAATAGGCAGAGGTCGAGAGCTTGTTGGTAAAAATAAAGAACAGAAGGTATTCCCCTTACATTTAACTATTGCTGAGCTCCCTAAAAATAAAGGAGAGCGAAAAAGATTTGTTGGGGTTTGTCATGACTTATCAGAAACGAAACAGCATGAAAAGCTGTTAAATAGAACACAAAAGATGGAAGCGCTAGGCCAACTTACCGGTGGTATTGCTCATGATTATAACAACATGTTGGGCGTTATTATTGGCTATAGCGATATTTTAAAAGCGCAACTTAAGGATCAGCCTGGATTACTTAATTTTGTTGAACAAATTCATCAGGCGGGAGATAGAGGAGCCCAACTCACCCGAAAATTACTATCTTTTTCTCGTCAAACACCTGATGCCAGTCAAGAATCAGACATTAATCAGCTCATTAAAAGTAATAAAGATGTACTCCGTAAGACCCTTTTATCGGTTGAATTACGACTCGATCTTGATAATGAAATCCATAAAGTTTGTATTGACCGAAACTCGTTTGAAGACGCCTTATTAAATGTGGCTATTAATGCAATGCACGCGATGCCTCATGGTGGAACTTTGACTTTATCCACGTGTGAAGTGGAGTTATCCAAAGAGCAAGCTGCTAACTTTAATATCGAAAGAGGCCGGTACGTACAGTTATCTATTGAAGATAATGGTGTAGGTATGAGTAAAGCGATACAAGATAAAATTTTTGAACCTTTCTTTTCTACCAAAGGAGAACAGGGCTCAGGGCTTGGTCTTGCACAAGTCTATGGCTTCATTAAATCTTCTATGGGCGCTATTAATGTGTATTCAGAGCTAGGATCAGGAACAAGGTTTTCACTTTACTTACCCATACCTAAACAAAATTATAGAGCAGAAAATAAAGTTGAAGATAAAGAAGAGCAATCTAGTGTCTTTGGCAATGAAACCATTCTCGTTGTAGATGATGAGCCTCAACTTCGTGCTTTAGCTAAAACAATTTTAGCCGCCAAAGGTTACCGAGTGTTAACTGCAACAAATGGTATCGAGGCGTTAGTTGTATTAGAAGGAAATTCAATAGACTTGATGTTTTCAGACATTATTATGCCCAAAATGAACGGTTATATTTTGGTTGAAAAAGCGCAAAAGCTTTATCCAGAATTGAAGATATTATTAGCGAGTGGCTTTCAAGGTAATCAAATTGATAACAACATCATTTTGGATGAACCTATCATAGCTAAACCTTATGAGAACAAATGTTTACTTCGTATTATCAGGGAGTGCCTAGATAAACAAGATGCTAAGACTATTCATGGGAGTAATCAAAATAACAACCTAATCGTCCCCAAAAGCTCAACGATAAAAAGAATAATATGGACGAATGAAATGAGCATTGATGATGGCGGCGAACTCGATGAAGACCATAAGTTTATTTTCTCTTTACTCAATCGTTGTCAAGAATTGTTAGAAGAGCAAGATGATCACCAATCTGCACAAGCAATTATCATTGAGATAGTGCAATACACTCAAGACCATTTTGTTAACGAAGAATTATTGATGAATAACATCAACTATCCCTATGCTAAAAATCATTGTGAGGTTCACCGCATGATTGCTAAACAATTAAGCAAAAAGGTTTTAATCTGTTCAGACAAAGAAATTCTAAGGTGGCTAATTACCGATATGAGCACTTGGCTAGTTGAACATATCATGGAAATGGATAAACCTTTGCATAAGTATATTTTGAAACACAAAGAGCAAGTAGGCAGCGGTTTAAAAGGAAATACCGAGGGTTATATGTATGATGAATAGAGTTTTTATAGTCGATGATGATACCTTAACGTGCAATTTACTTAAAACTATCGTTGAGCCTATTTTTGGAAATGTTGAAACATTTCAGCATCCACGCGCATTTTTAACGTTAAGCTTGAACAAGCAAGATATTATTATATTAGACTTAATGATGCCTGATATGGATGGCATTGAAGTGATTCGACACTTAGCAGAGCATAAATCACCGGCAAGTTTGATTTTAATCAGTGGTTACGATAGTGGTGTATTGCACTCGGCTGAAACATTAGCGCTAAGTTGTGGCCTGAATGTTATTAACACTTTTACCAAACCAATTAATACCGAGGTATTGACGTGCTTTTTGACCTCTCTGTCGAATAGGCAGGCACAAAGAGAACTTGTTAGCTTCAATAATGATAAAGCAAATCAAGGTAAGTTTGACTTCATTCCAACGGAACAAGACTTACGTGAAGCGATTGATAAAAAGCAGCTAATATTATATTACCAGCCACAAATTAATATGAAAACCGAATGTCTCCATGGCGCAGAAGTACTTGTTCGTTGGTTACACCCTGAGTTTGGATTGATTTACCCTGATAAATTCATTGCACTCGCAGAGCAAACTGGCTTAATTGAACAGCTTTCTGAAGAAGTAATCCATTTAGCGATCAAACAAAGTGTCCATTGGCAAAAACTAAATAGAGCGACTCGATTATCTATTAATATATCTGCACAAAACATCACCAGCTTGAAACTGCCTGAGCAGCTAAGAATGCTGGTTAAAAAGTATGAAATAGACCCATCTATGATCGTTTTAGAATTAACAGAGAGTGCATTAATGGATAGTGAAGTGACTTCATTAGATATTTTTACTCGTTTTAGATTAAAGGGCTTTCAACTATCCATTGATGATTTTGGTACGGGATACTCATCATTATCACAGTTACACAAAATACCTTTTACCGAATTAAAAATTGACCAATCGTTCGTTACTAATATGAAGCAAGAAAAGGAAAGCATAGCAATTGTCGAAACCTGCATTATGTTAGCGCATAAGCTTAATATGGAAGCGGTTGCTGAAGGTATTGAAGATAAAGAAACATGGGATTTATTATCGGCCGAAGGGTGTGACATAGCTCAAGGGTACTATATCGCCAGACCTATGCCTGCGGATCAATTTGATAAATGGCAGTTTAACGAATAATTAGTTTGATATGCCCACTAGGTTAATTTTTCGATTTTTGTAGTGAGCATCGTCAATATTTACCTGCCATGTCTAGTGATCAGTTGGCTCATCTTTAGGGAGATACTTATAACCATTGAACATCGCAGAAACAATAGCGCTTCGTTCTCGTCTTTCAGCAACAATGACTCCGATAATATGCAATGGAATGAGAAATAAAAGACAGTAAAAAGAATACACATGCGCGGTAATAAAGGGTTTTCTAAAATCTCTCATTGCTTGATAAGAGGCTTCATCGATATTTTCTTTTGAATAAGGTTTTATCACCGCTAAATTGTCTTTATCAA
>OJGO01000459.1_pt1 | contig 14249 bp, 10 predicted proteins | sample 1594871 | NCBI WGS metagenome assembly OJGO01 (sample SAMN05416798, study PRJEB24817) | seawater metagenome | isolation source: Sea water | place: Canada:Atlantic | collected 2013-07 | reverse complement strand
TGAAAGGTTATATCGGCTCAGGTAATATCGATACCAACTCTCGACTTTGTATGTCCTCAGCCGTTTCTGCATACAAACGTGCTTTTGGTGAAGATGTAGTGCCGTGTACTTATCAAGATTTAGAACAAACTGATTTATTATTAATAACGGGTTCTAATGCGGCATGGACTCACCCCGTGTTATATCAACGCATAGAACGTGCGAAAAAAATTAACCCTGCAATGAAAGTTGTGGTGATTGATCCAAGAAAAACAGCCACTTGTGAACTAGCTGATAATTTTATTCAATTAAAGCCAGGCACTGATGCTGCTATTTTCAATGGCTTATTACACTTTTTAAGTGAAAACCAAGGAGTAGATACTGATTATATCGCTCAACATACTGAAGGTTTTGAACAAGCACTCACACAAGCAGCCAGTTGGACCATCACCAAGGTTGCAGAATTTTGCCAAGTTAGCGTAGAAGAACTTACTGCCGTTTATCAATTATTCTGTAGCAGTGAAAAAGCAATTACCTTTTACTCTATGGGAATTAATCAATCCTCATCTGGGGTAGACAAATGCCAAAGCATTATTAACTGCCATTTAGCTAGCGGTAAAATTGCTAAAGCTGGCTGCGGTCCTTTCTCTATTACCGGTCAACCTAATGCGATGGGCGGCAGAGAAGTTGGCGGATTAGCTAATCAACTTGCGGCGCATATGGATATAGAAAATCCGCAGCATCAAGATAAAGTACAACGCTTTTGGCAATCACCTACCATTGCTAACAAGCAAGGTGATAAAGCGATCGACATGTTCGACAGACTCGCTTCTGGTGATATTAAAGCCGTATGGGTAATGGCAACGAATCCTGTGGTAAGCCTACCAAATCGCGATAAAATTATTGCCGCGTTAAAAAAGTGTGAGTTAGTGGTGGTGTCTGATTGTGTTGAGAAAAATGATACCTTGGCTTTTGCGGATGTAAAATTGCCAGCAACGCCTTGGTTAGAAAAAAACGGTACGGTGACAAACTCAGAACGTCGTATTTCTCGTCAGCGTAATGCTGTTTTACCTGCAGGGCAGGCTAAACACGATTGGCAAATTATCCAAGACGTAGCCACTAAAATGGGTTTCAGTGGTTTTGATTTTGATGAGGTTAGTGATGTGTTCAAAGAACATGCCCAACTAACTCAATTTGAAAATAACGGCGAGCGTTTACTTGATTTAAGCGGTTTAAGTCAATTAACAACGAAAGAATATAATGAATTAGCACCAATACAATGGCCAGTAAACGAGAGCTACCCAGAAGGTTGTGCGCGCGTTTATGCTAATGGGAAATTCAATACGCCGTCTGGTAAAGCGCAACTTATTGCAGTAACACCACAATTACCGAAGCAACGTACTTCTGTGGAATTTCCGTTTGTATTAAACAGCGGCCGTTTGCGTGATCAATGGCACACTATGACACGCACGGGTAAAACAAGTAAGTTATCAAAACATACTGACAAGCCCTATCTCTATTTACACCCCAGCGATGCTCAAGCGTTAGCAGTACAAAATGACGATATGTTATCGATAGCTGCTAGCACCGGACAAGCAATTGCCCATGTGAAACTAGACACCAAACAACGTATTGGTGAATGTTTTATGCCTATTCATTGGAACAAGAGCTTTGCCTCAAATGCCAATGTCAGCAGTTTATATCAAGGCATTGTCGATCCATTGTCAGGACAAGCAGAAAGTAAACAAGGTGCGGTCGCTTTACGCAAAAAAAACTTTCAGCAATATATAAGCGTACATATCACCAGTAACGTTTCACTAACTGCAGATTTTTGGGTTAAAAGTACAACCGCTTATGGTGATTCTTATCAAGTTGCTTTAGATGAGCCAAGCAGAGATGCGTTATTATGGTGTCAGCAAACCAGCGGTTTATTAGGCGAATGGTTAACGTTCTATCAAGAAGACAACGAATATATTGTTTGCTTACAAGCCGGTAAACTTGTCTTTTTAGCTTACTTCTCAGCGAGCTGGCCTGAAATAGAACAAGCGTGGCTTGAACATGTATTTAGTGAAGAAAAGTTAGCCTTTGCTACCATTCAATCGCTCTTACTTGGCATTGCTAGTGACGAATTCAACCAAGGAAAGCAAGTATGTAGTTGTTATAACGTTGGTGAAAAAACTATTAATACAGCGATAGCACAAGGTTGCAGCAGCGTTGATGCCCTAGGTGAGAAACTTCAATGTGGTACTAAATGTGGTTCTTGTAAACCTGAGCTTGCTAGTTTGATCAGTCAATACCAAGAAAGCCCAACTGACGTAATTACAGAAATAGCCGCAGGTTAATAGCCTTTTTATGCTGTTAGTAAGCAACCAAAGAGCAACTATTTTAATCTTTAAAGACCAACAAGCCCTAGCCTAGACCGTATAAAGTTGGTTACAATACGCGCTCTTAAAAATGCTCAATGAATGGATTTATCATGTCACTTTCTGTCGTTATTCTCGCCGCGGGTAAAGGTACCCGTATGCGCTCTTCTTTACCAAAGGTACTTCATAATGTAGCTGATAAGCCTATGGTTGGTCATGTTATCGATAGTGCTCGCCAATTGGGTGCTAGCAATATTTATGTAGTGTATGGCTTTGGCGGCGACGTATTAAAAGCAACACTCACTAAAGATAATACCGGTGATGACTTAACGTTTGTTGAGCAAGTTGAGCAACTTGGTACTGGCCACGCCGTAGATCAAGCTTCACCATTTTTAACTGATGATGAAGATGTCTTAGTACTTTATGGTGATGTGCCGTTAACGAAAGTCTCTACATTAGACAGTCTATTATCAGCTAAGCCAGTTAATGGCATGGCGTTATTAACGGTTCATTTAGCTAACCCAATGGGCTATGGCCGAATTGTTCGCCAAGAAATTTCAGGACAACAGCAAGTTGTTGGCATTATTGAACAAAAAGATGCTAACGCGGAGCAGTTAAAAATTAACGAAGCCAATACCGGTATTTTACTAGCCAATGGCGGCGATCTAAAACGTTGGTTAAGTAACTTATCGAGTGATAATGCTCAAGGTGAATACTACCTAACAGATATCATTGCTGCTGCTCATGGTGAAGGTAAAGTTATTGCCACAGCTCATCCTGAGACAGAAATAGAAGTAGAAGGCGCTAATAACCGTGTGCAATTAGCCACATTAGAGCGTGCGTACCAAGCTAGAATCGCTGAACAGTTGATGATAGCTGGCGCAAGTTTACGTGATCCTTCACGCATTGATGTTCGTGGTAAGTTAACCACAGGCAGTGAAGTGAGTATTGACATAAACTGTATTTTTGAAGGTGAGGTTCGCCTTGCAGATAACGTGCAAATAGGCGCTAACTGTATTATTAAAAACAGTACCATTGGTACTAATGTTGAAATTAAACCAAACAGTCTTATTGAAGATACAGTTATTGAAGCTGACTGCTCAGTAGGTCCATTTGCCCGTCTGCGCCCAGGTTCAATAATGAAACAAGACTCACATGTGGGTAACTTTGTTGAAATGAAAAAAACTACGCTAGGTGTTGGCAGCAAAGCAGGGCACTTAAGTTATCTTGGTAATGCCGAAATTGGCACTAAGGTAAATATTGGAGCGGGCACTATTACTTGTAATTATGATGGCGTAAATAAATCAACCACGGAAATTGGTGATAATGCTTTCATTGGCTCTAATAGCTCATTGGTAGCGCCAGTTATCATTGGTCATTCAGCAACTGTTGGTGCAGGTTCAGTGATCAGCAAAGAAGTGGAAGATAACGATTTAGCACTAACGCGAGCCAAGCAACGTAATGTTGCAGGTTGGCAGCGACCTGTTAAAAAGAGCTAAATATCTGTAGAGACAAGCTACTTTTGTTAAAGCGCTATTTTATAGCGCTTTTTTAATGTCTAAATTTTATGCGCAATTTATCATGAAAAGCGAACTAAAAATTGCAATATCTTTCGGTATGAAACATAATACGGCCCATAGCGAAACTAAGTTACGCAATTCGAAACAATTCGAGATAAATTAATCAACCAAGTAAACTATAAAATCCTATGTCGAAACGAAATACTCAACAACGTCGCCATAATATAATTGCTGACTTAAATGCACAGGGCGAAGTGAGTGTAGATAGCTTAGCCAAGCAATTTGATACGTCAGAAGTCACCATCAGAAAAGACCTTGCTGCTTTGGAAACTAGCGGCTTGTTATTAAGACGTTATGGTGGTGCGGTTGCCCTGCCCAGTGAAATAACTGAAGCGAAAGCAGACCAACTGTCTCAGCAAAAGTTACATATTGCTAAAAAAGCAGCCATGCTTATTCGTGATCACAATCGTATAATTATTGATAGTGGTCAAACGACATCTGCTTTAGTAAGCGAATTAGCAAATAAGAAAGGCTTAGTGGTTATGACTAATGCACTTAGTATTGCGAATGAGATTCATGCACTAGAAAATGAACCAACATTATTGATGACCGGTGGAACTTGGGATGCTACCTCTGAAGCTTTTCAGGGGCAAGTTGCGGAACAAGTTTTACGATCGTATGATTTCGACCAACTATTTATCGGTGCTGATGGTATTGATATTAAGCGTGGAACGACTACTTTTAATGAGTTAATCGGCCTGAGTCGAGTAATGGCTGAAGTAGCTCGCGAAGTTATTGTGATGGTTGAATCAGAGAAAATAACAAAGAAAATACCCAATTTAGAACTCAACTGGCAGCAAATTCAGACAGTAATTACCGATGACGGTCTTTCTGAAGAAATGCGAACAGCCTTAACTGAGCAAGGCGTAAAATTAATTATCGCCAAAGGTTAACTTAGCTAAATTATTTAAGTTAAATATGTTAACCAAGCTCAAACAATGAAATAAGTAAAAATGAAAAAGGAATCAATATTATGTGCGGTATAGTCGGTGCAGTAGCACAACGCGATGTAGCAGATATTTTAGTAGAAGGTTTAAAGCGATTAGAATATCGCGGTTATGATTCTGCTGGTGTTGCAGTGATCAATAATAATAACGAACTACAAACCACAAAACGTTTAGGTAAAGTCCAAGAACTGGCTCAAGCACTGGAGCAACAACCTGTCACAGGCGGTACTGGTATAGCACACACTCGTTGGGCCACTCATGGTGTTCCAAGCGAAGTGAATGCTCACCCTCACGTTTCAAATAATACTATTGCAGTAGTACATAATGGTATTATTGAAAATCATCAAACCTTACGTAGTCAGCTACAAGGTTTAGGTTATGAATTTTTATCGCAAACAGATACTGAAGTTATTACCCACTTAGTTCATCACGAATTAAAAACCAGCGATAGCTTATTATCAGCAGTGCAAAAAACAGTTAAGCAGCTTGAAGGCGCATACGGCACTGTTGTTATGGATAGTCGCGATCAAGACAACATCATTGTTGCTCGTTCTGGCAGCCCATTAGTTATTGGCTATGGTTTAGGTGAAAACTTCATTGCTTCAGATATTATGGCGTTATTACCAGTAACACGTAAATTCTCTTATCTTGAAGAAGGTGATGTTGCTCAAATAAGCCGATTTAATGTCAGTATCTTTGATACGAATGGCGAGCCAGTTGAACGTGAAGCGAAAGAAGCTAACGTATCGCACGACAGTGGCGATAAAGGTGAGTATCGCCACTACATGTTAAAAGAAACTTATGAACAACCTACCGCTATTCGTAATTCGTTAGAAGGTCGTTTAGTCGGTGGTACGCTAGATATCAATACGTTTGGCGAAGGTGCTGATGAGATATTTAAAAATGTAGAGCATGTACAAATTATTGCCTGTGGCACTAGTTACCACTCTGGTATGGTGGCAAGATACTGGTTAGAAGAGCTTGCAGGCGTTTCGTGTAATATTGAAATTGCTAGTGAGTTTAGATACCGCAAATCTTTTGTACCTAAAAATTCTTTATTGGTGACTATTTCACAATCGGGCGAAACAGCAGATACTTTAGCTGCGTTACGTTTAGCAAAAGAAATTGGTTATCAGTCTAGTTTAGTCATTTGTAATGTTCCAGGCTCTTCATTGGTACGTGAATCTGACCTTGCCTTTATGACTAAAGCGGGCGCTGAAATTGGCGTTGCATCAACTAAAGCATTTACCACTCAGCTTGTTGGTTTATTAATGATGACCGTAGCTATTGGTCAACATCATGGTATGTCTGATAATAAACAATCCGAGATTACTCAGTCATTAATGTCATTGCCAGCAAAATTAGATGAAGTATTAGCACTAGCTTCTTCAATTGAAGATTTAGCGGAAGATTTTGCTGATAAACACCATGCACTATTTTTAGGCCGTGGTGATCAATACCCTATCGCGATGGAAGGTGCATTGAAGCTGAAAGAGATTTCATATATTCATGCAGAAGCTTACGCAGCGGGTGAACTTAAACATGGCCCATTAGCACTAATAGATGCTGAAATGCCCGTTATTGTTGTTGCACCGAAGAATGACTTAATTGAAAAGCTTAAATCGAACGTTGAAGAAGTCCGTGCTCGTGGTGGCTTAATGTATGTCTTTGCTGATAGCGATGCTAACTTTTCTAGTGATGACACCATGAAGGTGATAGATGTGCCTGTATGTGACGATATAATCGCGCCAATCGTCTATACCTTACCGTTACAGTTACTTTCTTACTATGTGGCTATAATTAAAGGCACAGATGTTGATCAACCACGTAATTTAGCAAAATCTGTAACTGTGGAATAATCGCTTAAAAATGACCTGATGGTCAAAACGTTGTTAATACGTAATACAAGCAAACAACCTTAAAAACAAAAAAGCGACTTACTCATAGAGTAGTCGCTTTTTTTATTAGATTAAGCGTTGGCGCTAGCTTTAGCTGAACTTTCAATCACGGTTATTTTAGTTTGATTTCGTCCATTATCTTTAGCAAAGTATAGGCACTCATCAGCAACTGCAAACCAATCTTCTCCTAGATAAGAATAACTGGCTTTACCAACCGCTATACCAACAGAAATGGTTAATCTGATAGGCCCTTTATCATCGTCTTTAAACTCATAAGATGCGATTTGTTGCAGAAATTTATCCATTCGTGATCGCAGAATTTCAACATTATCACATTGAGAAACAACGACAAATTCTTCACCACCAAAACGAGCAACAAGATCGGAATCGCGATTGAAAAACGTTTTCAAAAGGTTTGCCACAGTAACCAAACAATAGTCGCCAAACAAATGTCCATGCGTATCATTAATATTCTTGAAGAAATCTAAATCAATGATTGCATACATTAAGCTAGAATTATTTCGAGAATAAATGGATTGCATTACTTTGAAGTTTTTTTCAAAATATCGACGATTATAAAGCTTTGTTAATGTGTCGGTATTGGCTTGTTCTGTTAATTTACGGTTTGCTTGGTCAAGTTCTTTGGTTCTTTCAAGTACTTGATTTTGCAATTCTTTTTGGTTTTTAATCAGAGCTAAACGGTTGAGTTTTAACTCTTGATAGAGTTTTTGAATTTCTGTAGGGGTTTCGAAAGGGATGTCTCTGAAAGCGACAGTCTTTTTAGTTTTTGATAATTCACCCATAACGAATGCCAGCGGGCGGCTTAAATGAATGGCGAACCTTTTTGCAAAAAAACTAGCGGTTAGTAGGGTAATAAAAAGTGTTAAGGACATAACTAAATACATATTTTCTGTCATCTTTAAAGAAAACTCATGCTCTATCAGGGAATGAATTTTCCAGTTGTTCATTAGTTGTGTTTTTTTATGAATGAACATCGCACCTTCATTGCCTTTTGATTTTAAGCTGATCAAATAGGGCGAACTTTTAGAAGTATGATTTTTATAGGTAAGCTTTGATAATATTTCCAATCCTAAACTTTCTGATGCATAGATGATTCGATCGTTTTGATCAGTAACAATGGTTTTAATTTGCTTTTCATCGAAACCAATTTTGTCATAAAGTCCGAATTTTCCTAAGTTCAATGAACCTTCAACAATTCCCGATGGTGTATTAGCCTCATTGCCGGCATAAATAGGGGCACTGATAGCTACAATGGGATCATTACCAAATCCTCTGCCGAGAAAAACAGAAGAGACAAATAATTGTTGTTCTTGCATAGCATGAATAAAGTAAGGTCGATCAACCACAGAAAGTTGCTTAACCGCTAATATTTCCATAATGGAATGAGGCGATGCTAGTTCAATATCACCTTGCTGAGAGGCGGTAAGCATGGTCAAAAATCCTGGGTATAAATGATGAAATTTTGAAAGTGCTTTTTGTCTTTCACTAGGCTCTGTTATGCTGGAAAGTTGGTATGCGATATTTTCGATCGCTTGCTTATGTTCATTTAAATAACTATTACCAATATGGGTAATATAGTTATTGTTTATTTCTAATTCTTTCTCAAGTTGGGTCTTCTGAAAGTCTCCCATACCGGTGCTGAGTACTAATGAAACACAAATAACAAAAAAGGCAGAAATACTCCAAAATGAATACAAAAGCCATTTGGGTAAGCTTTTCACTAAAGGCGGCTGGCTTGACTTAATTGATTGAAAATAATCATTAAAGGTGAATAATAAAATACAGGCCAAGGAAGTGTAGAGCATTGCATTGATAGCTTGTTTTAATACGCTAAATAACATGAAGGTTTGCGCAGGTTCCATGTTGACCCATATAAGCAACGTTGTAAGCGGCATACCAATGAGTAACCAATAAAGTAAATCAGCGGTGAGAACATACCAACCCCTAGCTCTTAACATTGAAATAAACCAGGCTTCAAGACCAAAAGTCAGAAAGCCATATGGGTGACCCCAATAGAAATAGAGTGGAATAACGCTAATGAGCCCGCAAAGTAATGTTAGCTTTGGACGTAGAAAAGAGGCCGCAAGAATATAGGCGGTGTTACCCAAGATAAGTGCAATACTATAGGCCAATTCTATTGGATATAAGTTGACTATTGCCCCGATAGCCCCAAAAAACAGTGCTAAGAAGTACTGGTTATAATCTTGGAAAAAACTCCTTTTAGGGGATATGTACGGCATTAATTAATTAACTATATTGTTGTTCTAATTGTAGAGTTGAAATTACATTACGAACCCTTAATGAAGCTTAAAATTATCTATTAACTTATTATGATTAGCCAATATTTTTTTTGCTAATATCGAATTGGATAATCTTAAACTTTTCTTGTTTTCTAATAAGACCTTAATCTTTTCATTACCTTACGTCAACTAGGTAAAAAATGTTAATGCGTTCTCCAATAATATTTATAAAATTTCATTAGGGATAGAAAAATCATGAGGTGCAAAAAGTGACTTATTCATCGGCCAACCCCTTTTATATTTTTAGGGGATGATATTTTTTGATCAGAGCTTGGTAACTATAATAAACAATGTTGTTGGCATACTATAATTGGGGCGTATTTTTGGTGAGGATTTTTTTAGGTAGTTGAACAATGGAAATGCACTGTATAGGAATGATATTTTCTAGAACTTATCAATGGCCAATTTTTATAAATAAAAAAACACTGACCATTACAATCAGTGTTTTTTAGAGTTTATATAGGTTTAATACTCAACATTATTTTTTAAGTTGACGCGATGCTAAACCAATAAGACTTAAGGCAAAAATAGCGATGGTTGAAGGCTCTGGGATCTTAGTACCAAAAAACTCAATTTCGCCTAATTGATGCATTGAACCAGCAACAACTGAAGTTGATTGGTAACGGAAGATGCTATAAGCGGTATTAACGTTATAGTCATCGTTATTAGAAAATTGCACTACTTCAAAACGATCTGCTCCCCAAATAGACTGACCAGCTACATCATATGAATAAAGTGCAGTGTAATTAATACCATCGTTTGAGCCTAAGATTCTCCATTGATCTGAATCTCTATTAGGTACATCATTTGCTGAAGACAGTGTAAACATGTCTAGTATATAACGGTCTGTACCAAAATCTGCTTCGACCCAAACATTTCCACCATTACAACACCATTTACCATTGCGACTTGTTAATGTGTTATCAAATACATTAAAGGCAAATTCACCGCCGCCAAATCCTGGTTCTACACTTGAGCGAAAGGTTGCATCATAGTTGACGTTAGAATTAACAAGACCATCATTTTCAGGATCTGTTAAATCGCCACCAACTAATGCCGAAGTACCTGTGCCAAGAATTAAACTTGCATTAGCCGTTGGCGTGAGAAAAACAAGAGTAGCGGTGAATACTAAAAGTGGGAGAAGCTTTATGTTCATATTGAACCTCTTTAATAAATTTTAAATAAATATGAAAGTAAATATTAATTATAATATTTTTATATTTATTATTAGCACTAATCGTACCAGTTTTAAAAAATACAAATATATCAATAAAGTAGAGTTGTAAATATATATAGTCAAAGTAAAGGTGTAAATTATTTTGACACAAAACAACTCATCAACCAGTTGATTTTGTTAATGTTATTAAGAAAGTCAACTATGAATTGTTACTATGCCTCTGTGATATAACTCAGTACTTTCATCATTTATTTAGCTATCACTATTTTTTAAATTGAAAATAACTGAGTACTGATAGAATCGTAAAAAATGCCGGATCACTCCAACCAAACCCGGTGAAGATACCTATCGCACCCGCATATAAAGTAATTGCTACACCTAGACTATTTGTGATGAGTAAGCCCAAAAATAATCTTTTGGCGGTTTTACTATGTTCGATGTCCCTTAGCAATAGACTGATAGCACCTAACCCACCTAAGAAGATACTCGTGTGTTGTGACAAGAAGTATGCATATTGATCATTTAACTCAACACCATACATTGGCCATACTAGAGAGGGAATAAAAAACAGTGCTAGAGCAAATACAACATAGATGCTGCCATGTAATGTTAAAAAGGTTCTATTGTTCATCTTTATTTACCTCCATGATTGCAGCATTGTGCAAAGGAGCATGGTTAATTGTTGATAAAGGTAGGTTAATATCGAAGATATAACCTCGAACTTTTTCTACTCCCATCTCTTTTAAGCGTGCAGTGTGCATGGTTAAGTAAGCTTGAGCGTAAGCTTCATTTTCAAATAAATAAATTCCACCACCTAATTGCTCTTTTGAATTTTCAGTCCAGATTTTCCAAATCATGCCGGGTTCATTATTAATAGATTTTGCTAATTCAGTTAACAATGTCGACATCTCTTCACCAAATGGGCCGTTAAAATCGAAATCTACTTGTAATAGTTTTTTCATGGTATTTCTCCAATAGCTTTGTTGTTTGTTAGTTAAGATCATTACAAAGTGTTGTGCTTTGTTTCTTTGATATATGCTATGTTACCTATAAAAATTAGACATTAAAGTTCATAAAACTGCGAATTACTGTGGAATAAGTAGACCGATGAGACTTAAAACAACGCTAGACCAATGGTTAACCTTATTTGAAATAGATAAAGCTGGCAGTATTCAAGCAGCGGCAATTGAGCTAAATAAAAGCCATACCACATTGATTTATGCCATCAGAAAATTAGAAAGCCAGCTAGGCATTTCTGTTGTAAAAGTTGAAGGGCGTCGGGCGGTACTGACAGATGATGGTAAGTCTTTATTACGACGAGCACAGTCGATGATAGAGCAAGCGCAAGTTTTAGAAGAGATCAGTATTCAGTTAGCACAGGGAATTGAGTCAGAAATTATTATTGCTATTGACCATCTGTGCGACCGTGATTGGTTATACGAACCTCTGGCCATTTTTCTTGAGGGGAATAGCACAACGTCAATCAAAGTTGTTGAGACCTCCTTATCAAAAACCTCGAGTATGGTGGAACAAGAAAGTGCCGATATTTCTATCATAACACTCCCAATAACCAACTATCCTTGTGAATCGTTTGGCACTGTAAATATGTTACCTATTGTGATGAAAAGTCACCCGTTAGCGAGTAAATCTGAACTTTGCATGGCTGATTTGGCTGTAAATAGACAAATTGTCATTCGAGATTTAGGAGAGTCAGCAACAAGAGATGTCGGATGGTTAAAATCGAATCAACGTATCACGGTGGATAACTTTGATCATGCTTTGCAAGCAGTTAAGCATGGCTTGGGTTATTGCCGTATTCCCGAGCATATTATCAAAAATCAGCATGATGCAGACTTGGTTATTCTTAATGTAGAACATTCAACTCGTTATCATGTCCCTTTGCACTTAGCATTGCCTAAAGCTGATAAAACAGGTGCTGCGGCTAGTTATTTATACGACTTGTTATTGGCGTCTGTCTGTGAAAGGTGAAGGCTCTCTTCATTAAGTAAAAATGAGTTTGGGGTATCTATACTGCTTGGTGTGATTTTTGTAAAAATTAGAAGCAAAGCACTTCAAAATTATGAAGCGCTTAGATTTTATATATAGTTATACCATTCCGTATAAAGAAGTGACCACTTAGAACGGTATGGGCGACATTAGAACAATCAAAATATGTGTAGTTATAGTTATTCTACATCAAGCATGTTTTGTGAAGTTATCATGATGTTCCATGCGTTCCCAAAGGGCGAGTTTTAAAGGCTTATATACAGCGTTATTGATTTTGCTAAGGAAATAACCATTACCTACAATCAATACCTTGCCTATAAGCCTTTAAATTCTCGCTAAGCGATCACTTTCTTATACGGATTGGTATTAGTTATTTAGCACTGGTTAACAAGGATACTCAATTAAGTTAAATTTTGTTAAACTGCCAAATTATTTTTACAGCATCTACTTACTGTTACCAAACATAAAGAATATTAAATGACTGATACTACCCCTGCAAACTTCCCTCGAGCTGGCTTTAGAAGACGTTTTGGCTCATGGATATATGATCTATTAATTATCATCGCTATTTTTATGCTTTCAGGCTACGTATGTGTAGCGCTTTTTGTTGCTTTAGATGCAATGGGGTTAATTTCTATTGCCAGAAGTGGCTTTGGTATCGACTGGAATGAAACTCATGTAGCTTACAAAGTCGCTTTTAATTTTTGGTGTGTGGCTTGGGTTTGTCTGTTCTTTATTTATTTTTGGTCTAAGAAAGGTCAAACATTAGGTATGAGAGCATGGCGATTACGTGTACAAAACCGTGATGGCTCATTACTTAGCAAAACAACAGCAATTAAACGGATACTACCAACATTGTTGGGCTTAGGAACTCTTTGGGTTATTTTTGATAGAAAAAACAAACTCAGTTTACAAGATAGGATTACTAATACTGAAGTGGTGTTATTATCACTAGAGGCAAATAGAGGTCGATTATAAACGCTAGTGTATTTTGGCTGTTTACTCACCTGTTAATAGCAATATTTCTTCAGGAAATAATGCTATTAACAGCAAGCGCTATTTGATTATTTACTACCTCTACAGGTATTAAATAGACTTTATTTCTTAGCAGGTACTACGCAGTTTTCTTGCTAATAAAATACCAAGCGAGACCAACAAAGAACAAACTAGGCATCATAGCACCAAGCATGGGTGGTAATTGATAAACCAAACTCAACGAGCCTAAGACCTCATTACTGATGAAGAATAAAATTCCCGTAAAGACGCCCATCATAATACGCGCCCCCATAGAAACTGACCTTAATGGTCCAAAAATAAATGAAAGTGCCACTAATAGCATTACCGCAACAGTTAATGGCTGCATAAGTTTACGCCAAAAAGCTAATTGATATCGACTTGGATCTTGTTCATTCGCTTCAAGGTAATCTAAATAGTCAACCAAGCCTCGCAAAGAAAGTGATTCAGGAGTCACAGTTACAACACCAAGTTTTTTCGGAGTTAACGAGGAATTCCAAATTTTTTGATTATAATTTTTAGTAATAATCTCGTTGTTGGTTAATGAGAATTCCTCAACATCGGTCAGTAACCAACTTTTGTCTTGATAGATTGCACTTTTCGCTGACAGCCAACTATCTATTTTCAACTCATCATTAAAGCCATAGATTTGAACTTTCTTTAATTGGCCTCTGTCTAATACTTCACCAATATTAACAAAATAATCGCCATCTTTTGCCCAAACACCATTTTTAGCTGCAATTAAACTACCACCTGAGATTGCTTGAGCTCTAATTTCACGCGCTTTAGCTTCACCACTAGGTGCTAACCATTCACCAATGGCCATACTCACCATGATCAAGATAACAGCAGTTTTCATCACTGATTTAATGATATCTAATCGTGATAAACCTGCGGCTTGCATCACTATGAGTTCACTATTACTCGCTAACATGCCGATACCAATTAAGCCGCCAATAAGTG
>OJGO01000458.1_pt1 | contig 14339 bp, 9 predicted proteins | sample 1594871 | NCBI WGS metagenome assembly OJGO01 (sample SAMN05416798, study PRJEB24817) | seawater metagenome | isolation source: Sea water | place: Canada:Atlantic | collected 2013-07 | reverse complement strand
CGTTTATAGAGGGGGCCAAAGAAGGTTTTACTACAGCCATTACATTAATACCTTATTTAGTGGCAATGTTAGTGGCTATAGGGGTTTTACGTGCTAGCGGGGCCTTGGGTCTATTTGTTGACGGTATTGCTTACTTGGTGGCCCTAGCTGGGCTGAATACGCAATTTGTTGATGCATTGCCTACGGCACTGATGAAACCATTTAGCGGCTCTGGTGCGCGAGCCATGATGCTAGAGACCATGAATACACATGGCGTGGACTCTTTCGCCGGTCGATTAGCTGCCGTTATGCAAGGCAGTACCGAAACAACGTTTTATGTGCTCGCTGTGTATTTCGGCGTTGTGGGTATTAAGCAGGGAAGGCATGCCGTTTTTTGTGGTTTGCTCGCGGATCTTGCTGGAATCTGTGCGGCTATAATGGTGTGTTATTGGTTCTTTGGATAATAAAAAAAGCTGGGATACTCTGAACCTCCCCAGTTTAACGGACACTTTAAATATAAAGCTCCTGCCTCTATTACCTCTAATTATATATTCAAGAAATTACTAATAGCTGTATTATCAGGTTGTCTAATTAGTTTCATATGTTTTATTTTTTAGCCATAGCCACATTAAAAAGAGCTTAAGACGTAAATAGCTTTTAGTCAGCTTTGTCGGATCACTTGTCTTAAGGTAAGCCAACGCTAATGTCGGCTTTCGTATCTTTGTTAACATTAAGTCAGAGATCATCAGAGAGTTCGTCAGCTAGCCATAAGCGGACGTTAAGCTTTTGTGAAACCATGATTGTATTTAGTAGTCTGTTAACCAAAATTTCTGCCCACTTGTAAGGCAGGTTTAAGCTGTGAGTTCATCTAGGAATGCTAATTTTAGCTTTGAACGGACATTAATTGCTTTATTTATCTAATTTGAAATTTCAGTTAAATATAAGTTATGGAAGTTCAAGCCTGCATGCTCTTATTAGAAGTAATGCTTTCTTACAAAAGCCATTTAAGGAATAACTTCCCAAGTAAATACTGTGATAAAAAATAATTATTATAAATTTGCATCTGGTCACTATTATTGTCGCAGTAATTTTATTGGGTGGTATATGGGGATTTTTGGGAGTGTTTTTTGCTATTCTACTTGCGACTTTAGTAAAAGCGGTTTTAAGCGCTTGGCCTTCAAATAACGAATTTCCAGAGCAGCAAAAATGCGAATCGATTAGCATTCCGCTTGGTTATGGTGCACTTTTTTGATAATCATCCATAATTTGTTCAATAGTCTTGATGCCAAATATTACTTTATTAATGAACGATTCCGAACTATGAATCAAGTTAAAATTAGGATGCTTTGACCAAATAGTTTTTAATTTATTATCAAGCTCAATAGCGGCCTTTTCTGACTCATTGCGAATAGGGTTGTTACTTTTAATGCTTTCACCGGATTTAGCTGCGCTTTCGAAGAATATGACTGCATCGTAGCGTAAAAGCTCTTCTTCAATACTGGTATTCATAGAGGTGAAAAAATTTTCATCATTTTCTGGCCAGTATGCTAATCCATCTAATGAGCCACGGTCGCATAAAATAATACTGTTTTGAAAAGTAGTACGTTGAATATCTTCTAAATGCTTTTGTAAATTAAAAATTGCTATTTGTTGTGTTTTTAGTATTTGGTCATTAGTTGAGCGTTCAATACCACCACTGAATATCATTGTTGCCGCTTCAGGTACGGTTGCTATTTTCCCTAAAAATTCACGACGAATTAAGTCGAGAGCTGTTGTTTTACCGCCACCAGGACCGCCAGTAAGTACGATACGTTTTTTTATATTAGCAATATTCATGGGCATTTATAGTGAAGATATTTTTATCACTGTAGCTTGCGGCTAAGACCCCTTCAAGCTTAATTGTAAATATTTATAGTCAAACAATGCATATTTACATCTGTGGGGAACGTCCGCTATCGTATCTAAATGAACATAAAACTGCCTAATTTTGATTACAAACTTAGGCCAGCAGTGTGGTAGCTAACTACCTTAGAATAATGTGCATTGAAGAAGTTAGGTTTTTATATTGCGAGGGTTTGTTGAGGTCAACTGTACAACAGTTAGTTGATCTAAGAAGTTGGCACTTAATTTGAAAATATTTGACTTAGCGGACGTTGATGAGATCGGTTTTTATCCTCATATGATGATCACAAAAAGAAAACTCAGCCTCGATCACCTACGTCCCCTCAAAAAGCTGAACAATCAAAATGCTCTTTTAATGTTGTCTTCACTGCTTGAAAGCGTGCGGGGAGCACTCTGTTTTTCTTTTTTACCATATACAGGGTTTCTATTACGGGCTTTTGAGGCTGAAATATTTTTATGCGCTGAGGCTCTTTGAAGGTATCAACAGCACTTTTAGGAAGTACTGTAAAACCTAGTCCCTTGGCTATCGGCTCTAAAATTTGGTTAATTTGATTAACAAAGCCAGTCACTGGGATCTGCTCAATAGTTAAATTTGTAAAATATGATTCCTGACTTTGATCGAAATATAGAGATAAGTAATGTTTGGCATCTGGGTGATTAATTAGACCTAACTTTGTCAATAACGTCCCGTCAGAATCTTCAATTTCAGAATTCGCCGGAAGGACTAAGTAAAGCTGTTCACGACCAATTTCCTGTATATCAAATAGACTACTATTTTGTACATCGGTGACAATACCTATGTCAATAATACCGTTTTGTATTTCATTCAATATCTGATAATTAGGGGCCGCTTTTAGTAGAACAACAAGCTGCGAATGCTGAACTTGTATATCTAATAACTTAGGGTAAAGGATTAAAGCAAGAGCACCAGAGCAAGCTAACCTGCAATCACCTGAAAGAGGATTATCAAAACCTAATTGTTCTAGTAATTTATGCTCATTTTTTTGTAACTGCCTAGCGTGTTGATAAACTAAAATGCCTTGTTCAGTCAAATCGAAACTTTTTTTATCACGCTGAATAAGCGCATGCCCACAGGCCTTTTCAAGCTTACTTATATGCTGGCTAACACCAGACTGCGTCATGAATAGCTTTTCAGCCGTTTTAGTAAAGTGGCCTGTATCAATAAGGGTAATAAAGGTCTTTAACAAATTAGAATTTAGCATCACTAATTATCATTATTTTAAATTATCATCATCATTATAATTGATAATTTAAATTAAGAAACAATCTCTCATAAAATAGTACCTAAAATCATGTGATTAATTAAAAAAAATGCCGTTTGGAGCAAGTTATGAAAATGAATCAATTAGGTATTATGCTTGGCTATATGGACAAAGCAGCTGAATTTTATACTAATGAAATGATCAATTAAAACTAGAAAACTCTCAAGTTAGTTTTTTCAATTCATTTTCTTATTGATACAACACATTGTTATTGAGCTTATTCATACCGGTTATTTTGAAATTTGAACAAAGGCCTTTAAATAATAAATTAGTACTACGCAAGATAGGGGGATTATGAATAATGAAAACAAATCGACCTGAAGTTATTTTGATGTATCAAGAGCGTGATAGCGTAGAGCCTGCTATTGAACAAATTATGGACTTAAAACTAAAGTTTAAAGCCTACAAATTGAATGAAAAAATATCACAAAAAATCACAAAGCTAAAACCTAAAGTTTTGCTGTTATCATCAAATGATATCAAAAAAACTATTCGACTTTATATCGATTATCTAGAGGAATGCGGACAAAGCATAGCTCCTCACTGTGCGATTTTACTGATCAATAACCGAGAATCTTCATATGGCTATTTAGCTTGCGAAAATGGCCTCTTTGATAATTACGTTGTCATTAATCCATTTAATGAGCCATGCAGGTTAAAATTAGTATTACTTAAAGAATTGCAACTGATAAAAAATAGCCAAAATGATAATTTAGACAAACTAATCTCTGAAGGTGAGGATGAATTTACCTCATGTATAGAGCATGGCGTAGCGCTTAAAAATGCATTTATGCTTGAAGTGAATAAATGTGAAACTAATCTGTTATCAACAGTGAGTAAAGTGATAGACGATAACAATGTTAAATCAGTTCTAGAAAATCTTATTACTACCAGTCTTAAAGAGATGCACGGCAATATATCAAAAACGACCCAAAACATAGTAGAACAGCTAATAACACTGAGACAAAATAATCAATCTATAAAAGAACAGATTGAAGAAACCCGACAACCGAAAAAGAAAACAGCTGAGGGGATTAATCCAAACTTCCACACGTCAGATGATGACGGTGAGCAAAAAGCAACCTTAAGCTATAAAGTGTTAATTGCGGAGCCATCTGATTTATTCGCTCGTGTTATTGACAAAATGTTTGCAGAAACCGTATTCAAATACTTATTAGTTCATGATGGGGAAACCGCTTTAGCACAAATAACAGCGTTTAATCCTGATGTTATTTTAATGGCTTACGACTTACCAAAGCTTAACGGCATTGAGGTGACAAAAGCACTTCGTAAAGCAGGGAATGAAGTCCCTGTAGTCGCTTATACTCATCTAAATGATAAAAAAATGATAAAGTGCTGGATCCCTTTGGGCTTAAGTGGCTATATAATAAAACCATCCAAGAAAAGTGTTATTTTAAGAAGCATTACCCAAGCATTAAAGAACCCAATTGAGATTCTTTATCATAAAGGTTCAGATAAAGAAGATATTCAATGGGTCCCTGAATATTCGGTGGGTAACAAAGAAATGGATGAACAACATAATACATTATTCATTATGATAAATGAGTTTTTTCATCAAGATAATAAAGAAGCAGCAGTTAATCTTTTTCAGTACTTAACGACTTATGTTGATTTGCACTTCAAAGCAGAAGAGAATTTATTAAGGCAAATTAACTACCCAAAAACAGCAGAACATATAAAACAGCATAATGAATTAACAGATAAATTTAACTTGTTGGAACAAAAGCTTGATAATTACACTATCGATTTACATCATAAAATATCGACTTTTCTTTATAGCTGGTTAACTTCACATATATTAAAATCTGATATGGATTATAAGTATTATGCACAATCTATAGAAGAAACAAGTTTTAGCCATTATGACCTTTGAACTAGATGTATCCACACATCAACTATGCGTAATAGCAAAGGTTGAAAGCTTCATCTTTAATCTGTAGCAAAGACAATACGAAACAGCAACGAATGTCAAAGAATCACTAACAATAATACAATCCATATTTAAATTAAGCTTCTCAAAAATTAGAGTCGTGCATGAATGAAACAATTTAGAGAAGAAAAAGAAAAAAGCAGATTTTTGTTAGATATTATTAATGCTATCCCTGAGCCAATTATGGCAAAAGACAGGCATGGAAAATATATTTTTTCTAATAAAGCTCTTGCTGATTTATATAATACAGTCCCAGATAAAATGATTGGTAAAGATGACTCTTATTTTACCGGCAATATAGAGCAGACAAAGTTTTTTACAGAAAGTGTACAAGCTATTATTAAAGATAAAAAAGCCAAAATTGTTTATGAAAACGCTACTGACATTAAAACAGGGATAACTCATAATTTTCGCGCTTTAAAAACCCCTTTTATTAACAGTAAAGGGGAAGATAATATCGTTATTTTTTCAACCAATATTACTGGTATTACTGCTTTAAAAAACCAAGCAGAAAAAAATGAAAAAAGGCTAACAGGTGTTTTAGATGTTTCTAGTGAGGGAATGTGGGATTGGAATACCCAAACCAATGAGGTGCATCACAATAAAAGGTGGGGCACTATTACTGGTATCATTGATTTCGAAAATTCGTTCGAGGAGTATCAACGCTGTATTTTTAAAGATGATAAGATTCATGTAACTAAAGCACTGCAAAGATTACTTGAAGAAAATGTTCCCTATAGCATTGAATATAGAATGGTACGCCCAAGTGATAATAAACAAATCTGGATTTGGGACAGAGGTGTAGTGCTTGAACATAATGAACAAGGTGAGCCTTTGTGGGTAGTTGGTATAATTCAAGATATCACTGAACAAAAAAACAATGAAGAACAAATGGCAGTGATTAGTCTGCTATTAAACGAATCACAGCAGGTAGGTCAATTAGGGGGATGGAAGTTAGAGTTAAAAACAGGTGATTTGTTTTGGACAGATGAAACCTACCGCATACATGATACTTCACCAGAAGAATTCAATCCTACAGTAGATGCTGGTGTCGATTATTTTTTACCCGAATCGAAAAAAATTATTTCTAAGGCTTTAGATGACGCTATAAATAATGGATTAGGCTATGACCTTGAGTTAGAGACATATACCACCAAAGGCAGAAAAATAGATGTCAGAACAACGTGTGTTGTTACGCAAGAAGAGGGAGTGCCTATTTGTCTAACAGGTATTTTTCAAGATATAAGTGTTCAAAAAAACAATCAGAGAAAACTAGAGAAAAGTAATCTTGATTTAGCTAATGCTAACTCGGCTTTAACACTAGCAGCTAGTGTGTTTAGTCATGCTGGTGAAAGTATCATCATCACCGATATTACTGGCAAAATCGTTGATGTAAATGACACTTTTACGGCTATAACAGGTTTTAGTCGTGAAGAGGCTATTGGACAAAATCCACGAATCCTCAAATCAGGTAGGCAATCATCTGAGTTCTACACAGAAATGTGGCAAACCTTACAGAAAGACAATCATTGGTCTGGTGAAGTTTGGAATAGGCGTAAAAGTGGCGAAATATATGCTGTAATGACAACTATCAGTGCAGTTTTTGATGAACACGGTATTACCACACATTATGTCTCATTAGGTAATGACATAACTCAGAAAAAAGAAAACCAAGAGCAAATAGAGCGCATAGCTCATTATGATGTACTCACTAATTTACCCAATCGTGCATTACTTGCAGACCGATTATCTCAAGCTAGACTACAGTGCAGCCGTCACGAGCAATCAGTCGCTGTCGCATTCCTCGATTTGGATGGTTTTAAAGCCGTCAATGATTCTCATGGTCACGATATGGGTGATAAACTTCTGATTGCACTCTCAGTCCGTATGAAAGAGGTACTACGTGAAAATGATAGTTTAGCCCGTATTGGCGGTGATGAATTTGTTGCTGTATTAACAGATTTAACTAAAGTTGAAGATTGTGAGCCAGTATTAGAGCGATTATTACTAGCTGCATCTGAGCCTGTCACTATCGATGGTGTTGTACTGAATGTATCAGCTAGTATAGGAGTTACCCTTTACCCACAAGATAATGCGGATGCCGACCTATTAATGCGCCATGCTGACCAAGCTATGTATATGGCTAAAGAATTGGGTAAGAATCGTTATCACTTATTTGATACCACCCAAGATGACGCGATTAGAGTGCAACGTGAAAGCTTGAAGGCTATTCGCAGCGCATTAGATAATCATCAATTTGTCCTTTATTATCAGCCTAAGGTGAATATGCGAACAGGGGTAGTGACAGGTGTTGAAGCGCTTATTCGCTGGCAGCATCCAGAGCGAGGTTTATTAAATCCAATCGAATTCTTACCTGTGATTGAAAACCACAAGATGATGGTTGAATTGGGGGAATGGGTTATTGATGCCGCACTAGCACAAATTAGCCAGTGGCAAAAAATGGACTTTCATATTCCTATGAGCACTAGCGTAAATATTGCGGCTGTGCAATTGCAGCAACCTGATTTTACGGAGAGGTTAAAAATATTACTCTCAGCTCACCCTGACGTTGAACCACGATATTTAGAGTTAGAAGTGCTGGAAACAAGTGCCTTAGAGGATGTGGATATTGTATCTACAACAATGAATGATTGTATAAATCTGGGCGTAAACTTTTCCTTAGATGATTTTGGTACAGGGTATTCGTCCCTCACTTACCTGAGACGCTTACCTGCCAGTTTGATTAAAATAGACCAGAGTTTCGTGCGTAATATGTTAAATGATGCGGAAGATTTAGCCATTGTTGAAGGGGTCGTAGCCCTAGCTAAATCATTCAAACGTGCCGTAATTGCTGAAGGAGTCGAGACAGTTGAACACGGCACTGCACTTTTACAACTTGGCTGTGAGTTGGCACAAGGTTATGGCATCGCTAAACCTATGCCAGCCAGTAATATTCCTGCATGGATTAATGGCTGGAAGCCGAGTGTTAGTTGGCAAATATAAATAAAAGGTTAATAGAGCTGATTTAGTGTTCAGAAATGCCTCAAATTTATATCTGATATTTAAAGGGTAATGATAAATCTATGTACCTTTAACATGGTAAAAGTCTAAAAAGCAATTGATGTTAATGACCGCAATGTCGGATCTCTTGACGCTAGCAAAGCCAATGCTAACTTCCTCTTTCATATCTTTGTTAACATTAAGCCAGGGATCATCAGAGAGTTCGTCAGCTAGCCAAAAGCAGACATGAGTTTAATGCCAATAACAGGCTTTCGCTAACAAATGATATTACTCCGTTAGTATGCATTCTTTACCTTTTCTCACCTCGTTTACGTTAATTAGTCCTTATATGTAAACGAAGTTTTTTACTCTAAATCAAGAATTTTGTATATACATGTGCAAGGGATAAAGAATCAAACAAACTGATTACAAGTCATTTGCTAGGTAGTAAATCTTTGTCTAAGGCTTTGTAGCGGTATTCATGTGGAAATTAACAATAATTAGAACCGCTATATTCTAATCAATAACACTACTTTAATACGTGTTTAGGATGGTTTAAACCTACTATTTAAATGATTAATCTATAGTTTTAGGTTATATCCTATCATCTAATGATATTTTTATACTAAAACCTATGAAAATTACAGTTTGATATAATTATCTATAAATTCAACTATTTGACATGTGACTGTTGTGTCTGTTTTTTTTACACTGTCGCCTTGTTATTGTTTACAAAATCCATCATGTTACTGAAATTATTGCATATTATAAAATTGGTGTGATTTTTGTAATAAAGTACAAATAACAATTCTTTACCAAATTTAATAGACAGAGATTAAAAAGGAAGAAAAATATGAAGTTTAAATTTTTAAAAACGACCATGGCCACTTTACTTGTTGGATTTCTGTCGATTGGCTCTGCATCTGCCACCATCATCCCCTTTGATATATCATTGGTGGCTGACAACGATTTTGCAGTATTTAGTGGGGATAGTACAAATGTCAACCACCTCATATATCAAAACAATGATACTTGGATGGCCCAGATCGCAGGCTTATCTACTATCAATTATACTCTTGCTGCCGGCGATGACACATTCTATGTTTTAGCTATGGGAGGTGGTGGCTCACAAGAAAACCTTAGTGGTTTGATTAACGGTGTGAATATTACCTCACTATCAGTTTTAATGAGCTCTAACCTCGCACCTAACCTTAGTGGTTATAACCCTTCTGATGTAACAGCAGGCACATACGACGCTAGTCTTTCAGATGTCCAAGCGGCGTTCTCATCTGCAACGTGGGGTGCCACAACCCTTAATACGACTCAAACAGTTATTGCCCAATCAGGTTTCGGTTCAGGGTTCACATTTTCTACACTCAATGCACACTTATTTAGTATTAATGCAGTGGATGTAGGTGTAGAGGTACGTGCAGTGCCAGAGCCTTCAACTATTGCTATTTTTGCATTGGGAATGATATGTTTAGCATCACGTCGATTTAAGAAACAATCTTAATAATTTCTTTGTAGTGAATTCTAGAAAACATCAATTGTAATGGTTGGTGTTTTTTTTTCTGATGATTGGTAATTTATGTTTTTTACTACTAAACCACTACTATAGGATACTTAATCCTTTGCTAAGCCATATGTGTAAAAAACTTTAGACACTTTAACTTAATATTCAACACTACTGGCGTCAATTTTATAGTTTTTGACAAAAACTCATTCACACAAAGCCAAATTTTTTCGAATAGTTATCTAAACAGTTGCTGTTAGATAAGCAAAGGCTTATGTCAACTTTCGTATCATAGTGATCGCTTGGTAGGCTTATTTTGGTTCATAAAAACAGACCGTTTTGCGGCATGAGAAGTCATTGCTTCAGTAACTTAATCGGGAGCAGATGTACTTTAAATTATTTGTCGCCACCGCGACTTCAAGCAGAAAACAAAACTTCAAGCCTATCAGTTTACCACCAGAGCTATGATGATTAACTTCTTATTGACCTAAGTATCTGACTTTAGCTGTGTTCATATCAATGATCTGATGTTATTTTAACGTAATATATCATCAGGTTGGCTTACTAGGTTATGGTTGGTAAAACCCTCTAACCCCCGCTAAGAAAACAAAAAATTAAACTGGGAGAAATAAACAATGGTAAACATGTTAATTACATATCAACTTAATGACGGTGATGTTATTGAAATTAATCATCCACAAGAGTTTGAGTTTAAAGATTTAGATGGCAACAGTTTAGGCAATGCTGAGGTTATCAAACGTCATAATAATGATCTAATATTGGCTGAAGCCGCTTTTGTAATCTCAGCCGAACATGAGAAAATTACTATACCAAGCGATGCTGCATTCATGGAATCAAAAGCAGGGGTAAAACAACCTTTTGACTTTAATGGCCTGGTAAAATGCTGTGGTTTTACTTCTGTTAAATATAAATTTGATAGACAAGGTGATGTGAGCTCTGATTGGATTGTCGCTTACCCTCATTAATAATTGGGGCAGAGTCAATTTAAATATTTAGTCGCGATAGCGACGACACCCAAAAAAAGAAGGAGGCTGTCTGCCTCCATTCTTGCTAACTAGTTCACTTGTTGGTGTGAATGATTCGACTTACCCTCTTTGGCAATAAGGTGTGTTTCATCCATTTCTTTTTCAAGTTTTCCTGCAAAAACTTGGTAAATATCAATTTCTTTAAGTTTATTGTTTTTCGCCTTTTCTACACTAACAAGAAAATCATCTACATCATGTATATGAGGCACGGTCATATCGACCCCACCACTGCAAGCAATGACATTACAGCTAAAAACTATTGGTAAAATGGACATTAATACAAATTTATTCATCTTTACTCTCCTAAATAAAAAGAACATACCACCGCGGTGGTATGTTCAGTTTTTAGCTTTCGCTTCTAACGTAAAGTCACTTTAGGATTTTCAGCCGGTTTGTCGAATAATCCGAAGAATTCAGATACAGATTTTGCATCACCACTTATTTGGATGTAACCGTCTTTAACTGCTTGCACAAAATCGACCTTACCCACTAACAATCCTAAGAATACAGGCTTGGTTAGTTTCACTGTTGCTTTTGGTTGACCTTGGTAATCTTTATGGAACTGAGCAACACTACGACGAATTTCAAGTGCGTGTGTTTCTTGGTAATCACCAAATTCAAAAGCAATGGTAAAGTGTTTATCTTGGCTACGTTGTGCGTTCAAACTAAAGCGCATAGCGCCAACAAGTTGTGAAGGCTCGAACTCTGCCATTAAATCAGGTGCTTGTAGATTAATTTTTTTCGAGTAATCAATCGTGCCATCAAGCTCTTGTGCTGAGGTTAAGTACCAGTTACGCCAGTTGTTATTAGTTTCACGATAAGCAAGTTCACGTAAAGCGGTTGCCTTTAATAAACGAGGTTCCATATCTTCTAAATCAACACGAACCGCATGAGTAGCAAGTTCAGCACACCACTGAAAATCACCTGAATCACATGCTTTAGTAGCCATGTTCATCATTTCATCTTTACCACCAACCATAGATACATAACGCTGAGAAGCAGTAACCGAATAGGTTGGGTTTAATGTGGTTGGGTCACCATCAAACCATCCCATTTCACCGACAAAGATTTGTTTAGCGGCATGACGAATAGAGCCATAAAAGTCACCTAACCATGGGTGGCTTACTAAGTGTTTAGGAAGCTTAATTTCGCGGATCAAATCTTCTTGAGTCGCCCCGTTATTTATCGCTTTAATAGACTGATCGTAGGTGTATTGAATAGCATCACGATAAGACGTTAAGGTATTATCTACATGCTTACTACCAACAACGGGGCGTCCATGAGAAACCATCATTGCTTGAGCGTTGTACTCAAGTAAGGTATCTACACCTGGGAACCAAACACTTGGGTCACGATACTGTGTACCACGAATAGTGTGCAAGTTAGGAAAGCTTTCGCCTTGTATAACTTCTGAGCCAAACAGCATGTTAAAGTCAGGGAAGTACGCAGTAATTTCGTCTGATGCTTCAGAAGGAACATGTTTAAATTCAACTTTCACTCCTGCAATTGTCATTGCTAGCTGGCCATTTTTACCTTTAACTAAGGTATTTGGCGCAATTAAGCTATGCTCATTAATTTCAAAATCAGGACCTAAACCACCGTTAATACGTCCGTTTTCATTGACAGAAAGCAATGTACCTAATGAGTAATCAACGCGGAAACCAAGAGCCGGACCAGTACCACCCATAGAGCCTTTTACCACATTAGTCATAAAAGTATCGTGTGCAATAATCAACGCTTTTTCAGCACCTTCAATACCACGAACACCAGCATAATGATCAGGATGCCAATGCGAATACATAATCGCCGCTACTGGTTTTTTATTACCGGTAACTTTACGAAAATCATCCATAACATTTTTCATTTTGTCTACTGATTCGACAGGATCTAAGATCAACAAACCATTATCACCGTCAACAATCATGGGTGAAGTTAAACCATAGCCATAGACTTGATAGAATTTCTCTTTATAGGAAAAGATGCCCTTTTTCATTTTTTTAGAGTGAGCCGTTAGCTCTGGATGTACTTTATTAGACGCCCCATCAAAAGCATCATTTCCTCCCGTTGGTGTAAATGACATGTCTTTGTTGTCACCATGCCAGAAGTGCGTTGCGCCAGATCCTTTACCAAGGTAGTAATCATGAGAAAGTGTCGGAATATTTACACTAACATCTTCAAAGCGATCTTTTTGGTTAGTAACGGCATTGCTCGTGTTCAATAGAGAACAAGCGAGTAGTAGTGATAAAGTAATGATGGATTTTTTCATAATAATCTCTAAAGTCTGCAAGTGAAATTTGATGGCGCTATATTACGAAATACTAAAAGAAGATGGCTAATATATGATATAAGTTAACTTATATTACTTATGGTTAATTCGATTAAGGTTAAGAAATGAAGCATTCAGATTACAGTTTAATACCTACATTCGTCGCCATTGTTGAAGAGAAAAGTTATACAAAAGCAGCAAAACGTTTAGGTATTAGCCAATCGGCGGTAAGTCAGGGAGTAACCAGGTTACAGGCTGTATTTAAAGATACTTTATTTATACGTGGTAGCCGCGGAGTTGAACCAACTCAGTTTTCTCTTGATATATATCCTACATTAGCAAGTTCAGTTGAAAATATTGCCTTTATGATGCCTGAGTACAAAAAGTTCAGTGCTGTGAAATGTGAAAAACAATTCGTTATTTCATCGTTAAGTGTCTTTGGCTTTACTATATTACCTCCGCTTTCAGCACTAATGAGCCAGCATGCACCTTTGGCAAGTGTTAAAATTGAACCGCTTAATAATCACGATTTTACCAACATGTTGAGATCACAGCACTTTGATTTAGTTATTGATGCTCACTCAAACCAATATCCACAGTTACGATCTAAAGTGATAATGGAAGATACTTTATGTGTAATGTGCCGTATTGATCACCCAAGATTATCGGGTGATTCAATCAGTATTGATGAATTTTTAGCGGAAAAGCATGTCACCCATTCTCAGCTTGATCAAAAGGGCGGTTATCTAAGTGGTAAAGGTTTAAAAGAAGATGAGATATTAAATCAGCGCAAGATAGCATGGCAGGCTGCTAGTATTATGGAGATGCTGCCTGTTATAGAGTGTTGTGACTATATTGCTTTGTTGCCACAAAGGTTAGTCGATAAATATCGTCATATTTACCAACTAAAACAGTTACACAGTAACTTTTTACTCGACCCTATAAAAGTAGCGATGTACTGGCATTCATCAAGAACAAATGATCCGAGTCATAAGTGGTTAAGAGAACAAATTGTTAAAGTAACCCAACAGTTTAATAAACTTTAGAACACAGTAATCTAATTAGGGCGCATCTAGCGCCCTTTATCTTAGTCGTTATTATCCCAAACTTGGGATCAGTGCAGGAATACCAGGTAACATTCCTACCGATGCCATTACGGCTGTTAACACAACAAACATAATACTTGGGATAACCCAACGGCTCATCTTACTTAAGCCCGAGCTACGTTCTTTACAGCCAACCAAACCAAGGTTGTCGAGCAACATAGTTAACGCCCAACCAAAGGCTGGGTTAACCAATGCTGAAGAAAATACTACAATAGCCGCTGACTGAGTTGTTTTACCCTCACGGGTCATTTCCATTCCGGCTTCAAGCAACGGGATAAATACCCCCACTATTA
>OJGO01000451.1_pt1 | contig 14514 bp, 11 predicted proteins | sample 1594871 | NCBI WGS metagenome assembly OJGO01 (sample SAMN05416798, study PRJEB24817) | seawater metagenome | isolation source: Sea water | place: Canada:Atlantic | collected 2013-07 | reverse complement strand
CGATGTAATCAACCGCCTGATTTTGCTGTTTTTCTGTAATTTTTTTTGCCTTTAGATGAGCTTTAATTATTGGGTAAACATCCATAAAACGCTGAATACGTTCAACCCGCTCTTCGCGACCTAAATTTAAGGTCACACCATCATCCAATGTTAGTTGCCAAGAAAATCGTTCACTTAACACTAATTCATCAATTTTCAGTGCTTTAAAATCAAGTAATGCGTTGAGATCTTTATAGTTTTCCAACGCCAGTAACTCACTTCCTTCCGGGCCAAAAAAGTTCGGAAGGTAATGATTAATCCGTTCAACATCAGCTTGAAAAACTTGCCCAGCTTGATTGATTAAAAAATTGCCATTCCATAGTGCAACCGGATTTTGATCAACAACATATATTTTCAGCTCATTAGGCCATTGCTTTCTTACAGCTACAGAATAAACCCAAGGTAAATTAAGTACATAACTTTGTACTTCGTTTACATCTACTTGAAAGAAGTTCCCCATATCAACCTGATCAATTGCATTGATAATATCGCTACGTTGGCTATAAGGCATTTCACCTGAAATGTCGATTGACGTTACGGGTGCACTTTCTTGGCCAATAAAGTGTTGAGTAAGCCAAAAACTGATGGTAATTAGACTAAACAGTACAACAATAAAAAACACCAAGCCCAAACCAAAAGACAAAGCGCTGTCTTGGTTTAGCTGTGCTGCTTTACTATTATTTTGCTGTTTTTTGGTCATAGTTGTTTATTACTCTTTAACACTAAACTGTAAAATTTGAGTCACTAATTCACTAAAGTTCAAACCGAATGCCTTTGCTGCCTTTGGCACCAGAGATGTTTCTGTCATGCCCGGTACAGTATTCACTTCTAATACCTGCCATTCGCCTCGCTGGTTTTGCATAATATCAACACGGCCCCACCCCTGAGCACCCGTCGCATTAAATGCTTTAATAGATAACGCTTTTATTTCATTTTCATCATGTTCATTTAACCCACATGGACAGTGGTATTGCGTACTCGTAGATTGATATTTTGCTTCATAATCATAAAATTCACGTGGTGTTTCCATATGAATAGCTGGTAAAGCCTTATCACCTAAAATGGTGACGGTATATTCTGGGCCATCAATCCAAGCTTCAAGCAAAACTTGGGTATCAAAACCAAAAGCTTCAATTAATGCATTGCGAAGTTGCTCAATAGTTCTTGCCTGCGCCATACCAATACTTGAACCTTCATTGGCTGGTTTTACCATCACTCTACCGCCTAATTCAGCCAGAATATTTTCCAATGATAATGTTGCGAAATCAGCTTTATTCACGACGGTAAATGGTGCTGTTGGTATATTACATGCTTTAAAAATCTGTTTACTGCGTACTTTATCCATCGAAAGCGAAGAGCCTAAAACATTTGACCCTGTATAGGGAATGCCTAAGTACTCAAGTGCCCCTTGCAAGCAACCATCTTCCCCGCCTCTTCCATGTAGAGCGATGAATGCTCGATCTATCTTTTTAACCAACAAATCAGTTAACGGTACTGTTTTAGTATCAATTAAAACTACATTAAAGCCCGCTTCTTCTAGGCCTTTTGCAATAGCCTGCCCTGAATTTAGTGAAACTTCACGTTCTGCTGAATTACCACCATAAAGTACAGCAACCTTCTCTTGTTTGAGCAATGCTATTGAACTACTTGCCTTAGCCATTATTTGTCACCTTTATCTACAGGTTTATCTGTAGATTTTACATGTAGCAAGCTATGTTCCGCTAAATTGCGCGCTACTACGCCGATACTTCCAGCCCCTTGCGTGATAACCATGTCATTATCTTGCAACTGAGTCGCTAATAATTGCGGGAGTTTATCGACATCACTGACATAAACGGGTTCTATTTGGCCACGCTGACGAATTGAGCGCGCTAAGCTTTTACTGTCTGCAGACGAGATTGGTGTTTCTCCTGCTGCATATACATCAAGCAAGAATAGACAATCAACTTCAGAAAGTACTTCAACAAAGTCTTCATATAAATCGCGTGTTCGAGAATACCTATGCGGTTGAAAAACCATGACTAGACGTTTATCTGGCCACCCCTGACGCATAGCTAAAATAGTTGCTTTCACTTCACTAGGATGGTGACCATAATCGTCAACCAAAACCATATTTCCCGCATCGGTAGTAAAATCAGCTAGTTTCTCAAAGCGTCTACCAATGCCCTCAAATTCGATTAAAGCCTGGCAAATGGCTTCATCATTAACACCCTCATCTTTAGCAACAGCAACACCGGCTAAAGCATTCAATACATTATGTTGACCAGGTAAATTTACGCTCATTGTTAATGGCTCTTTACCTGCTACTTCCACAGTGAAATGACTAACTGCACCGCGTTGTTGATAATTTACCGCTCTGACATCTGCATCTTCAGAGAAACCATAGGTGATCACCTGTCGACTAATGCGTGGTAATAATTCACGCACTACAGGATTATCAATACACACAACGGCTAAGCCATAAAAGGGTAAGTTATGTAAAAACTCTATGTATGTATCTTTAAGTTTTTCAAAGTCACCTTGATACGTTTCCATATGATCAGCGTCAATGTTGGTAATGACTGCAACCATAGGCTGTAAATGTAAAAAGGATGCATCACTTTCATCGGCCTCTGCGACCAAATAACGGCTACTGCCTAATCTTGCATTAGTGCCGGCACTATTGAGTAAGCCACCAATCACAAAGGTTGGATCTAATTGGCCTTGTGCAAAAATACTGGCAATTAAGCTTGTTGTGGTTGTTTTTCCGTGCGTACCCGCGATAGCAATACCATGGCGAAAGCGCATTAACTCAGCTAACATTTCAGCTCTTCTAACGACAGGAATTCGTAATTTTTTTGCCGCAACAAGTTCAGGATTATCACTGTTAATTGCAGTAGAAACTACAATAACGCTTGCTTGTTTTACATTTTCGGCTTGGTGACCGATGATAATGCTGGCACCTAATACTCTTAAACGCTTAACCACTTGGTTTTCACCAATATCTGAGCCTGAAATTTGATAACCTTCATTAAGCAATACCTCGGCAATACCCCCCATACCCGCACCACCTATGCCAACAAAGTGGATACGTTTTACTCGGCGCATTTCAGGCACCTGCGCTGCAGTTGCGTGGGTATTATTTGTTGAGTTAACTTGCTTAATCATATTTTCTCTTCATTATTTCTAAGTTCTGTGCCACCGGTTTGTGAAAGCTGTTGGCACAATGTTGCAACTTTCTGACTTGCATCACTGTTTGCTGCATTTAAAGAAGCTTTAGCCATATCAACTAACGTTTCAGGTTGTTCAAATAGCTCAGTAATTAATTCAGTCACACTCTCATTATTCAAGTTTGCCTGTGGCAATAACTTTGCCGCGTTACATTCGACCAGATAAAGTGCATTTTTCGTTTGATGATCATCTACCGCATGCGGTAACGGCACAAAAATAGCAGGTACGCCCGCCATCGCTAATTCTGATACTGTTAAGGCTCCTGCACGACAAATAACAACATCTGCCCACTGATATGCTGCTGCTATATCAGTAATAAACTCGGTAACTTTTACTTTGCCAGATTCGATATCATCCTGTTTATAAGACTCAACAACTTTGGCTTTATTATTCTTGCCCGTTTGATGCCATATACGATAATCCTGGTCACTTGCGGATAAAAGCTGAAAGCTATTGGGCATCACATTATTTAAAACTTGAGCACCTAAACTACCGCCAACCACAAGTATATTTTGACTATCCGTTTGCACTTGCTCAGTGGCTTCTACCACAGTGACCTTTTGACCAATTGAAGCACGTAAAGGATTACCAACCACTTCCGCATCAATGTCACTATTAAATGCATTGGGAAACGCACAGCAAATTTTATTGGCAATACGTGCTAATAATCGGTTACTTAAACCGGCAGCAGCATTTTGCTCATGAACGATAAGTGGAACTTTACAAAGCCAAGCAGCCAAACCACCTGGAGCACTCGCGTAGCCCCCCATACCTAAAACAACATCGGGTTTTACTGCTTTAATCACCCGCCTTGCTTGAAGCAAGGATTGTAACAATTTAAAGGGCATAACAAGTGTTGCTAATAGATTCTTACCGCGCAAACCACTAATATTGATAAAAGAAATATCATAACCATGCTCAGGAACAATGTTCGCTTCCATTCGGTCAGCAGTTCCTAGCCAATGAATTTTCCAGCCTTTCGCTTTAAGCTCATCGGCGACAGCTATACCTGGGAATATATGCCCACCGGTGCCACCAGCCATGACTAACAAAGTTTTTACTACACCTTTATTATTATGACTATGATTAGCGCTCATTATTTATCACCATTTTGCTTAACTTTGCTCTTCATTTCTTTCTTACTTGGTCTTTTCGAGCTAGTCGCCTGAATACTCTGTAAACGTATTTCATGGTCAATGCGTATTAAAATCACCAAGGCTAAAGTCATCACTATCATCGAGCTGCCACCATAACTAATCAGTGGCATAGTTAACCCTTTCGTCGGCACAATACCGGCACTTGCGCCAATATTTACCGCAGCTTGAAAACACATCCAAATACCAATGGAATACGCTAAAAACCCTTCAAAATATTTTTCTTTAGCCAGCGCATAGCGCCCTAAAATAAGCGCTTTGTAGACTAAGGTCATACTCAGTAGTAGCACAACACTAATACCGACAAAGCCAAATTCTTCAGCTAAAACAGCCATAACAAAATCGGTATGCGCTTCGGGTAAGTACTCTAATTTTTGTATGCTATTCCCTAAGCCTTGTCCTAATACTTCGCCACGACCATAAGCCATTAATGATTGGGTTAATTGATAACCACTGCCAAACGGATCTTGCCATGGATCTAAAAAGCTAGTCACTCGTCGCCAGCGATAAGGTTCAAAATAAGCTAACATTCCCAATGATGTTGCGCCAACTAAAGCCATAGCAATAAATTGCCATAACTTGGCACCCGCTAAAAATAGCAAGCCGAATGTGGTAACAAACATCACAATAACGGTGCCTAAATCAGGCTGTAATAATAACAACGCTGCCATAACGCCAAAGACAATTAACGGTTTAATAAAACCTTTTAGGTTTTCCATTACTTGTTCACGTCGACGTACTAAATAGGCAGATAAATAACAAAAGAAAAATAGTTTAGCTGGCTCTGCTGCTTGCACTGTAATTGGGCCAAGTACAATCCACCGTGTAGAGCCATTTACTGAACGGCCTATTAGCAATACAGTAACCAGTAAAACAATGGCAAAACCAAGTAAGTAACTACTATTTTTATGCCACCAAGACATGGGAATTTGTAAGGCGACACCGGCAACAGCAAGGCTCAAGCCAATATAGATACCGTGGCGAATAACAAAATGAAAGGGATTATTAAATAAACGTTCAGCTACTGGTATTGAAGAAGAGGCAACCATGACCAGCCCAACCATATACATGGTCAGCCCTAACACGACAAAGCTACGGTCAAAGGCGTTTGCGCCATATTGATTTGACCCAGCCATAAAGCGATTAATCCACTCAGGTAATGGCGGTACTGGCACTTGTGATAACGTTTTTGATATTGCTTGAGTCGTTTCTAAAGACACAGTTCTGGCTAAGGTCATGGTTTTTTCTAATGACATGAGTCCTCCTTAGCTTGTACTGCAGTGATAAATTGTTCACCACGTACTTGATAATTTTTGAACATATCAATACTCGCACAAGCTGGTGAAAGTAAAACCATATCACCAGGGAGTGCAATTTTCTTTGCTCTTTCTACTGCCTCACCCAAAGTCTTTACTTGAATTGCATCACTTACTAGTTCAGCGATTTCAGCGCCATCTTTACCTAAAGTAATCAACTGATCGACATCACAATTTAATATTGTTGTCAGCGCACTAAAATCAGCCCCTTTACCATCCCCACCAGCAATAAGAATTAACTTACCTTTAGACAAAAGTGTCGGGGCTAACCCGGTAATCGCGGCGAGTGTTGCACCAACATTTGTCGCCTTAGAATCATTAATCCATTGGATATTATCTGTACTAATCACTCGTTGACAGCGATGAGCCAAGCCCTTAAACCCAGGAAGGTTCTTTGTCATGGCCGATAATGACCAACCAGCGCTATAACCAAGCGCTAACGCCGCCATATAATTGAGCGCATTATGCATACCCGCTAGTGGTAATTCATCTAGTGATCTCAATGCTTGCTCACCAAACATCAATACTTGCTTATTCTCAATTACGTTCAAACCAAAGTGGCCTCGAATTGGTTTGTCTAAACCAAAAGTAATCGTTTCTTGAGCTGCAACTAAGGTATTTGACGCTTGATCTTCTCTACTCACTACTGCAATTTTTGCTTGTGGATAAATGCTTTGTTTAATCGCCTGATAATTAGCTAAGGTCTTATGTCTATCGAGATGGTCATCACTGAGATTAAGTACACTAGCAGCTATAGCTTTCATGCTAGATAATGTTTCTAATTGGAAACTAGAAAGCTCAACAATGATAATTTCGGGTTGAGTAGGACATTGAATATCATCTGCAGCCTCAGCTTGTAGCAAATCAAGTATTGGCTCACCAATATTTCCTGCCAATGCCGCATTAACGCCGATAACTTCTGCTAGATACGCTAACAATGACACTACGGTAGACTTACCATTTGAACCTGTGACTGCCAACATTTTCATCGGAGTACGACGACTATTATTGACTAGGCAAAATAATTCTACGTCACCTATAACTAAACAGTTTTCAGAAATGAGTGCAGTTATACCTTCACCGACTAAATCAATCCCTGGGCTGGCAATAATAACATCAGCACTAGCAATTAATCTTGGTTGCCATTGACCAAAAACAAAGTTAGCCTTGGGATAGTCTTTCGCGTATTGCGCTTGTTCATCAACACTTGAAAAAGGCATAGGTCGTGAATCATTAACAGCAAATGACAAATTTTGTCCGTGCAAAAAACGTAGACATGACAAACCAGTCATCCCTGCTCCTAGCACGACAATATTTTTATTTTTAAACGCTGCTAACCAAGTCATAACTTATATAAATTTACCTTATTTTAATTAACATTCTTTTTCTAATATTCTTTATTTAGCGTAACTTCAAGGTTGCTAAACCAATCAGCACCAATATCAATGAAATAATCCAGAAGCGAACAATAACTCGCGGCTCTGGCCAGCCTTTTAATTCGTAATGGTGATGAATTGGCGCCATACGAAAAATGCGCTGGCCACGCATTTTATAAGAGCCAACCTGTAATATGACAGAGACGGTTTCCATAACAAAAACACCGCCCATAATGAATAAAACTAACTCTTGGCGAACAAGTATTGCAATAACGCCAAGTGCTGCACCTAATGCAAGCGAGCCTACATCACCCATGAATACTTGTGCTGGATACGTGTTAAACCACAAGAAGCCTAATCCTGCACCTACGATTGCAGTGCAAACAACGACTAATTCACTGGTTAACGCAATATGTGGGATATTTAAATAGCTAGAAAAGTTCACATTACCAGTCACATAGGCAAATAAAGCAAAAGCGCCCGCGACCATAATAGTTGGCACAATCGCAAGACCATCAAGGCCATCTGTTAGGTTAACCGCATTTGATGTGCCGACAATAACGAAGTAACTCATCACTACATAAAAAATGCCTAACTGCGGTAATAACTCTTTCATAAAAGGAACTAATAGCGCCGTTTCTGTCGGGCTTTGAGCAATAAAATATAAAAACAACGCAGTGCTTAAACCGATGACGGTTTGCCAAAAATACTTCCAACGAGCAATTAACCCATTAGAATCTTTACGTATAACCTTGCGATAATCATCAACAAAACCAACAATACCAAAGCTCACTATGACGAATAACACCACCCAAACATAAATATTGCTTAAATCTGCCCACAATAAAACACTGAAAACAATGGAAGCGAGAATTAACAGGCCGCCCATAGTAGGTGTACCTGATTTAGATAAATGACTTTCTGGGCCATCATCTCTTACCGTTTGACCAATCTGCATTTTTTGCAAATAACGAATAAGTTTAGGACCAAAATATAATGAAATAAACAGCGCGGTTAGCGTGCTAATAATGGCGCGAAATGTTAAATAAGAGAAAACATTAAACGCTGAATAAAATTGAGTTAAATACTCACCTAACCACAATAACATTAAGCCATACCTTCTTTACTTTGATTATCACTAGCACCATTTTCTTGGCTAGCACTCTGATCTTTATCTATATTTTGCTGAACATTCATTTGTTCGAACCATTCAATTATTTCTTTCACTACATGCTCCATATGTGCACTTCTAGAGCCTTTAACTAAAATCGCAATGTCTTGTTGACCAGCAGATAATTGCTGGTTCAACATGTTAAATAAATGAGTCACTAATTCAGATCTTTGATTAAAATGCTGACTTTGCTCATCGTTATGATTGTCTTTGGCAAAAGCATCACTGGCCGCTTGGCTTAGTACACCTAATGACAATAGAGTGTTTAATTTTAGGCGCTTAGCAAACGTGCCAACTTCTTGGTGATAACTGCCTGCTTCACTACCTAGTTCACCCATATCACCTAAAATAAGTAGTTGCTTACCTGGATAATTTGATAATAATTGCGCCGCTGCTTTGGCTGATTCAAGATTAGCGTTATAGCTATCATCGATAAGTTTTATATTGCGACCTGTTTTTTTATGCTCAAATTGATGTAAATTCAATCGGCCTTTTACTGGTTGCATTTGCGCTAAACCTAACTGGATATCTTCAAGGCTAGCGCCAAACTCTAACGCAATAGCAGCCGAAGCAACCGCATTACAAACATTATGCTTGCCAGGTACCGGTAATGTGACATTACAACAGTCTTGCCCAGTGTGTAGGGTAAAAGTTGCGCAGCCATTTTTGTCTAAGTTAACATTTTCGCTATAAAAATCGGCTTTACCAGCACCCGTATTAACGCAAGAAAAAGTACGAACCGTTTTGTCTGTTAAACGCCATTGCCATTTACTGGTGTACTTAGTGTCTTGGTTATAAAGGGCAACACCATTTTCGCCAAGACCAGAAAATATTTCACCTTTTGCCCGTGCTACGCCACATAAATCGCCAAATCCCTCTAAATGCGCAGCAGCAATATTATTAATTACGGCAACATCTGGCTGGGTTAACGCTGTGGTATAGGCAATCTCACCCATGTGGTTAGCCCCCATTTCAATAACAGCGAAGTCATGGCTACGCTCTAAACGAAGTAATGTTAATGGCACGCCAATATCATTATTAAAATTACCATTGGTTGCTAATACCTTACCCAAACGAGACAAAATAGCCGCAACCATTTCTTTCACGGTAGTTTTTCCACTACTACCGGTAATACCAACCGTTTTAGGAGCTACTTCTTTTTTAACAAAGGCTGCAATTTGACCTAGGGCAATACGCGTATCATTTACAACTAATTGCACGACATCTTTCACTGCATTTAAGTGATGATCAACAATCAGTAATTGACAGCCCTGCTTGATAACTTGCTCTGCAAAACGGTGGCCATCAAAGCTAGGTCCTTTGAGCGCTAAAAACGCGGTGTCTCTACCTGAATGTTCATCGATAGCGCGACTATCGGTCACTAAATCATTAATAGCCAAACCATCGAGACTTAGCGCAGCATTGTTTTCAGGAACTATCAATTCCCCATCAGTCACGCTAGCTAAAGTAGTCAATGAAATCGTAATCATAGATTTGCCTCATTTGATAATGTGGCTAAGTCTGTATGTTTTTGATAAAAATCTTTCACTACTAGGCGTTCGTTATAAGCTAATTTCTGAGTACCAATGATTACACCCTGTTCATCATGCTTAGCAACAATGACATAATCTTCGTGGCCTTTACCTGCTAACAAGACGATATCGCCAAGTTTTGCTTTAGTCAGTGTTTTCAATACCGCTTGTTCTCTTTCTAAAATGATCGTTATTTTCTCTGCATCGGGGTTGGAAAAACCAGCGACAATATCATTTGCTATTAACTTTGCATCTTCACTACGTGGGTTATCATTGGTGACAATCAAATAATCTGCATACTTCTCTGCTGCTCGTGCCATTAAAGGTCTTTTGCCTTTATCTCTATCACCGCCACAACCAAAAACGACATATAGCTCACCAGCACAATGTTGACGACAAGCTTTTAACGCTTTTTCTAGTGCATCTGGCGTATGAGCGTAGTCGACGACAGCAGTGGCTAAATGTTTAGCACTGGTCGCTTCCATTCGTCCAGCGATCGCATTCACTTGGATAACTAAATTTGGCAGTTCACTTAATGGTACCCCTTGAATAAGCAGTACACTGATAGCCGCTAATAAATTATCAATATTAAAGTCGCCCAATAATGGACTAGTAATATCGATATTCCCTAAATGACTTGCTAAAGTAAAAGAAACACCATGACTAAGGTGCTTAATATCTTCAGCCATAACAAACTGCTTATGAGAGGTTATGTTATTTTCACGGCTATATAACCAAAGAGTTTGTTGCTCAGGCCAATTTTCTAACCATTTTTGTGCTTGTTCATCGTCAAAGTTCACCACCGCAATCTGGTTACCCCCAGTAGTGAAAATCTGTTTTTTTGCCTCACCATAACTTGCCATAGAGCCGTGGTAATCAAGATGGTCTCGACTTAAATTGGTAAAAACGGCTATATCGAATAAGTCTGCCTGCACACGTTTTTGTGATAAAGCATGGGAGGATACTTCCATAGCTACAGAGCTAAACTTTTCATCATTAAATCGATTAAACAAGTGGTGTAACTCACAAGCACCAGGCGTAGTATTTTCTATCGGTTGTAAATTATCTAAAGGGCCGGCACCATTAGTACCAATAACGGCACAAGGTTTATCATAAGCACTAAGCATCTGAGCTAACAATTGACTGGTAGTCGTTTTACCATTGGTACCGGTAATACCCACTAAGGTCATATTATCTTGCGGCGCTTGATAGTAATTTTTTGTTAGAGTAAATAAATGCTGACTAAGTTCATAGCATTTCACAATTGCAATCTTGTTGTCACTAGATGCAAAAGCTACATCGCCATGTTCAGTAATATCCTCACACTCAGCAAGCACTAACTTAGCGCCCTGTTGTATAGCTTGCTCAATGTATTGGCGACCGTCTTGATGATGACCAATAATGGCGCAAAAAATGTCACCTTCACCAATGGCGCGACTATCGTTGTGAAGATCACCGAAAAATCCATTTAAATTAATCGTGCTCGGCACATTAATGGAAAACTGAGTTAAACAAACGATTATATTTTGCGTGGCAGGTTTAGGCATTATGATCTCCTAATTCTGCTAATTTCTGCTCTGGATGAGTCAGCTTAATGTGCTTACTTGCGGTGCGTAATTTTTGCGCGTCAGGGGCAACATTAAGTACTCGCAAAGCACCTTTCATCACCCGCGAAAATACTGGGGCTGCGACTTCGCCACCGTGATAAAGATCACCACTTGGTTCATTAATAACCACAACGACAACGACTTCAGGATTAGAGATAGGAGCAACTCCGGCAAATAGAGCCACATAATCATTACCATAACCACCAGCAACGGCTTTAATCGACGTTCCCGTTTTTCCACCAACACGATAGCCATCAATTTTTGCTTTCGGTACGTGTTCATCGACCACAGCTTCAAGCATATGAGTTACAGCGAGGCTGCTTTTCTCAGAAAAAATTCTTTCTTGAGCCTCTGAATCTGTGGTTTTAACAATGCTTAATCGACGCTTTATACCGCCATTAGCAAGAGCCATATAAAAACGCGTTAATTGCACCGGTGTAATAGCGAGTCCAGCTCCCCAAGACAGTGTAGCTAATTCAAACTTAGACCAACGACTTCTATCGTGCATCATTCCAGCACTTTCACCAACTAAATTAGTGCCAGTATCATCGGCAAAGCCAGCATCAAAAAACTTATTCAACAAATAATCTTTGGGCACTGATAGCGCCAATTTAGTGGTTCCCATGTTTGACGAAGTGACTAGGATGTCTTCAATCGATAATTTACCACGGTTAATCGGATCACTCACTCGACGTCCACCTAAGCGCATCCATCCAGGGCTAGTATTTATAATAGAATCCGCTTGGGCTGAACCAAATTCTAACGCGGTTAACGCCGTAAGCGGTTTCATGGTAGAACCAGGCTCATAGATATCGGTAATAGCGCGATTTCTAAAGCGATGAATAGCGGTATTACGACGGTTATTCGGATTGTACGATGGGCTATTGGTCATTGCCAAGATCTCACCGGTGTGAATATCTGCAACCACTACCGAGCCAGAAGTTGCCTTAAACGCTTGCACTGCGCCTTTGAGTTCTTTATAAGCAATAGCTTGAATACGCTGATCTATACTTAACGTTATATCTTGCGCTTGCTCTGGCTCTTCAACAGAAATAATTTCAATTTTTCGCCCTTTGGCGTCTTTTCTAAAGCGTTTAGCACCACCTGTTCCTGTGAGTAACTCATCATACATGCGTTCGATACCTTCAATGCCTTTGTCATCAACATTGGTAAAGCCAATAAGGTGAGCACTGATTTCACCGGTAGGATAAAAACGCTTTGACTCTTTACGTAAGTGTATTCCAGGGATTTTTAGCTCTTTGATATAACTTGCCATAGCTGGCGAAATTTTACGCTCTAAATAAATAAAACGTTTACGCGGATTTTTAACAACACGCGCGATTAGTTTATTTATATCTTGATCAAGAACATCAGCGAGTGCTTGCCAATGCTTAGTCATAGAGATGGCATTATTGTCCATAATAATCTTAGGATCAGCCCAGACAGTTTCAACAGGTACACTAATAGCAAGTTCAGCACCGTTTCGATCAACAATTGAACCACGTTGAACCGTATTAGAAGCAACGCGTAAAGAACGCAAATCACCTTGCTTTTTGAGCATTTCAGGTTCAATAATTTGAATGTAGGCGGTTCTAGCCATCAAGCTGATGTAAATAAGCGCAACAAAAGCCAGCACCAAATAATAACGCCAAGGGGCGGTATTTAGTGGGTTATTGTTTTTGGCTGATTTTTTATTCACACCGTTCTCATTTATATTATTGTTTCGCCATTGCCTGACTTATGCCTAACTCAGGTTTGAGTAATTTTTCTATATTTCCTGGATCACAAACTTATTTTTGCTAATAAGTAAAACCGTTAACTATCTTATTCTAAGGTAACAATTACTTCTGAATTGCCATTCGGGCGCTTCATATCCAATAGATTTTTCGCTTTACTCTCAATGGCACTGTGTTCAGCCAAACTACTTTGTTCTAATAATAAATTGCGCCATTCAATATTTAGTTCATCTTTTTGTGATAACAATATTTCAAGTTCACTGGTTGTTTGTCGATTAACATGACTGTAATAAATCACAGAAAATGCAGACAACACGACAAACAGCAACAAGATATAAGTAACGCTATAACGGACAATATCTTGCCAAATATCAAAAACTAAGGCACGCGCAGCCATAATTAATCAGTATTTCTCGCTAAACGTTCTGCTACACGTAATACCGAACTACGAGAACGTACATTTTCTTCGACTTCCGTTTTACTCGGCTTTAATCTACGCCCAACCAAAGAAAGTTTTTTACCTTTATTCAATTCCACCTCACTGATTGGTAAGCCTCGCGGCACTTTTTTACCTTGTGAATGCTTTTTCATAAACTGTTTAACTAAGCGATCTTCAAGTGAGTGAAAACTTATAACAACTAAACGCCCCCCCTCTGCTAATACATCAAGAGAAGCGGCGAGCGCTTTCTCAATTTGATCCAATTCACTATTAATATACATACGGATAGCTTGGAAGCTTCTGGTTGCGGGGTGTTTTTTTATTTCTCTTTGTGGGGCCGTTGCTTTGATTAGTTTAGCTAATTGGCTTGTTCTCGTTAACGGTGCTTCTTCACGGGTATCAACAATCGCATTAGCGATGCGCCAAGCATGTTTTTCCTCACCAAAAGTACGTAATACCCAAGTAATGTCTTCTACATCCGCAACAGCTAACCATTGTGCAGCTGTTTGACCTTTACTGGTATCCATACGCATATCTAGCGGGCCATCTTTCATAAAACTAAAACCACGTTCAGCTTCATCAAGCTGGGGAGAAGATACCCCAAGATCGAGTAAAATCCCGTCAACTTTGCCCGTTAACTCATGCTTTTCAGCAATTTCAGCTAACGCAGCAAACCCTTGGTGCTCAATCAAAAAACGAGGATCATTTTTGAATTTTTCCGCAGCAACAATAGCGGTTGGATCGCGATCAATGGCAATTAAGCGTCCATTGTCAGACAATTTAGAAAGGATTACTGTAGAATGTCCGCCGCGACCGAAAGTACAATCGATAAAGCAACCGTCATCCGTTATAGCTAAACTATCAACGGCTTCATTGAGCAGCACTGAGATATGAGTGGTATCTAATTCCATGTTATATTTTTATAACCCTTGTT
>OJGO01000450.1_pt1 | contig 14524 bp, 11 predicted proteins | sample 1594871 | NCBI WGS metagenome assembly OJGO01 (sample SAMN05416798, study PRJEB24817) | seawater metagenome | isolation source: Sea water | place: Canada:Atlantic | collected 2013-07 | reverse complement strand
AATATGACTTAGACTCAGATGAAGTTAAGCAGTATTTACAGCTAAATAATTTACGCGAGGCGATGTTTTATGTAGCAGGGCGCTTGTTTAACTTTGCTTTTACTGAAATAACGGATGGTTCGGTACCCGTATTTCATGAAGATGTTCGTGTCTGGGAAGTAAAAGATAAAACCTCAGGTGAACATATTGGCCTATGGTATTTAGACCCGTTCGCACGTAAAGGAAAACGTTCAGGCGCATGGGCAACTACCTATCGCTCGCACACTACCTTCGATGGTAAGAAAAATGTATTGTCTTCAAACAACTCTAACTTTTCTAAAGGCATTGCCGGACAGCCTACGTTGATTTCTTGGTCAGATGCAGAAACTTACTTTCATGAGTTTGGTCATGCTTTACACTTCTTAGCATCAAAAGTTGAGTACCCAACACTTAACTCGGGCGTTCGTGATTACACTGAATTTCAATCACAATTGTTAGAGCGTTGGTTATCAACCGATGAAGTGATTGATAATTACCTTGTACATTACAAAACAGGTAAAGCAATGCCAAAAGCGCTTATTGCTAAAATCAAACAAGCAGCAACCTTTAATCAAGGTTTTAGTACTACAGAGTATTTAGCCTCCGCGTTAGTTGATATGAAATTTCACACAGTTGACCCTACAGGTATTGACCCAGATAAATTTGAGCGTGAAACATTAGCTGAACTCAACATGCCTGAGCAAATTGTTATGCGTCATCGCACTCCCCAATTTGGTCATATCTTTAGTAGTGAAGGATATGCGTCAAGTTATTATGGTTATATGTGGGCTGAAGTCTTAACGTCTGATGCTGCAGAAGCTTTCGCTGAAGCCCCTGGCGGTTTTTACGATAAAGATGTTGCAGCTAAATTGGTAGAGCATTTATTTAGTGTCCGCAATGCAGTTGATCCAAGTGAAGCTTACCGCGCTTTTAGAGGTAGAGATGCAAACGTTGAAGCGTTAATGCGTGATCGTGGTTTTCCGGTAAAAGCCGAAGACTAAATACTGACTGCCAATGTCTGTTATAGCAAGGGTATTACAATAGTAAAAAAACTCGCTTCGGCGAGTTTTTTTATGTCGTTTATTCTTGTTTTCAAAGGTATTTCATTATAAATAAGCGCCGAAATGTTGATTTGAAATAAAAGGGGTTAATATTTTTTGATAGCAGAAATGTATTCGCGTTATAATTTGTGAAAATATGTAAATTTTTGTTAAAAATTGACCTTAAAAGGACTTTAAATGAAAACCTTAAACATCTGTATTGCTTGTGTAGGACTATCGATCTTGACAGCTTGTCAGTCAACGGATAAACCCGTGATAACTAAAAATGCCGAAGTTAACCAACAAACTAAATATTTTGTTGAAGCGAAAATTTCCCTCGATAAATTAAAGGAAGATATTAATCAAGGTAGGAAAGAGCAACTCGCTTACTTTGCACCGGGTACTTTTGAGCAAGCGGTTGAAGAATTTGATAATGCGACTGAAGAGTATATGGATATAGGTCAAAACGGTACATCTTCATTAAATGTTTTTCAATCAGATACAGAGCAATATCAGGAAGCTAAACAAGAGATCATCAACTATATTGCGCTTGCTAATCAAAAGCTTAAGTTTTCTTATAGCATCAAAGAAACAGCAGAAAGCACCTTGGCTGCAACTTTTACCCAACAATCGCTATTGAAAGAGATTGGTGCAGCTAAAATTTACGCTAAAGATTATAATAAAATTAGTGAAAGAATTGATGATTTAGTCGAATATATTGATGAGGGAAAAGTAAGTAAAGCGCAAGAAAAACAGCCCGAATTACTTATTGATATGAGTGAACTAGAAGTACGTACTGTACGCGTCAATGCGCTAGGTCAGCTTGATTCCGATATTGCTCATATCAAGAAAAAAAGCTTGGCCAAGTATGTTCCAATAAGTCACCAGCAGTTATTAACAGCGCGAAGTAATGCGAATGCAATTATAATTGCTACTCCTCGTGCTAAAGAAGAAATCAAAAGGGCTGTAGAGCTTGCTGAATTTGAGCTTGCCCACCTTTATCATATCTCGAAAGAAGTCAATGCTTTGAAGAAGACTAACAGTAAGTCTTATGAGCAATATCTACTAGATAAAGAAACTCTGTTGCATACAGTGTCTGAATCTCTAGAAACAGCTGATGTTCGTAACTTAGCAATGACAAAACAAGTAGCAGCAATAGCGCTACAAGCAGGTACAATTAAAGATAAGTTAACTACAGCTAATGCTGCTGTATTAGCATTGCGAAGTGATAACAGTCAGTCATCAGTAGCGACGGAAAGCCTTAGAACTGAATTTAAAAGCCAGTTAGTTAATTTGAATGGAAAGTATGATGCTTTGGTCATTGAGAATTCAGATCTAAATAAACAACTGCAAAGTAAGGATATTGAGTTGATTCGCTTACAAGCCTATAAAGAGGCTGTATCACATGTTGAAAGTAAACATGCTGCTGAAAAAGAGCGAATGTTACAAGCGCAGGCTAAAAAAGAAGCAGAGCAAAAAGCGTTAGCGCTTAAAGAACAAGCCAAAAAAGAAGCGCTGGCACTAGAAAATAAAGCAAAAAAAGCAGCAGAACAACAAGCATTAGCGTTGCAAGAGCAGGCTAAAAAAGAAGCCGATGAACAAGCGTTAGCAGTGCAAGCGGCTGAACCTGTAAAAGTGACTGAAGCTAAGCTCGACCTTGCAGAAGAAACAGCGATGGAAACCAAAGAAGCAGTATTGGAAATTGAGGCCAATGAAGAAGTATTGGAAATTGAGGCCAATGAAGAAGTAGTTGAAATGCCCGTGACAGTAAAAGACAATGAATAAGGTGTTATCGTCACAGTCATAAATTATTAATTAAAACTCGCTTTGGCGAGTTTTTTTATTAATGGGAATGTGCTGTTAATCTGTGCGGGCAGGTTTAATTATCAGAGGGTTATATTACTTTTTAGCAAAATACTAACTAATAGGTTTTTCTATTTCACTAATGCCTTCTTGTACCATTTCACTGACATTGTCCAGTTTAGCTGCAATAACTGTTTGAGCATCAAACAATCCACGATTATAAAAGTAAGCGCCCACTTCTTTAGAAAAAAAATCAAGTAAAAACTCTGCATCAAACTGACCAAGATCTTGCTCTAACTCTTTGGCAAAGTAGCTTTGAATCTTAGTTACTAACTGCTCTGTTTCTGTGCTCGAGAATTTTATTGTACTCATGATAAATCTGCAAAAAGGATAGGAAGAGTGATTGGTGATATTTTAATATTATATCGGTTACCAATCAAGAAGCATGTTTCCTGCTAATTGTATGAAAAGTGTAAGATTCTTATTGTATTGGTAGACGAGGAAAGTGAGAACTGTCATATTCCTTTTGTTTTATATGGATATTACTATTAAAGGGATCTTACACGTTGAAACTATCAAAACTATCAAAACTATCAAAACTATCAGCCTTAGCAGTTATTCTACTGAGCAATGCAGTACTTGCCGAAAGTTACCAGTCATTTACGACACTATCTTACTCGCACGACAGTTACTTTGTAGATGAACCAGAATATGGATATTACCATAAAAGAGACTCGGATAACTTTGCGCTTTTCAGTAAATATTATTTTGATGAAAGGGTTGCGCTCGGTCCGTTAAATGAGTTTTCTTACATCAATACCAGTAGTAATGTCTTCGCTTCGGCGGCCTATCAAAATAGGGACGGTTCTTCTTTAAGTTATGGGGGGAACACTAATTTTGATTCAAGCATTAATACCTACCGCATTGGCGGTCAATGGATAGTAAATAGCTTCATCATTGGCGCTAGTTACGACTATAACGAGTCAAAAAGAAAATGGAATGACTATAATTATGATAATAATGATAGCGACGTTTCATTGTTAATAGGGTATTTATTTTCTGATAATTTTCTAATCAGTTTAGGTTGTAACGAAGGCAGACGTGATAATGACCGCTGTGGTATTGGCGCTCAATATAACTGGCAACTTGATGGCACAGATTATATTGGTGTTAAATACAATTTTGATGGCGATCTTGAAGATCATTACCTATCAAGCCAGTACTTTTTTAGTGTAGGCGAGCAAAGCTATGTCAAACTGGGTGTTGACTATAACTACTTTAATTTTAAGCACCTTGAAAATGAAGATTACTGGCATGTTAATGCCAGCTATTACTTTAATGCGAGTACCTCAATTTCAACATTTTATGGTGAAAATGATTTTTACGGTGTATCTGCTAGCTACTTCTTTAATGATAACTATTCACTAGCGGCAGGGTATAACTCGGCAAACCTTGATAGGGCAGATGAATCTGAGGGTTATTTCTTTACCTTATCTGCTCAATTTTAAAGTATGCAAAGCACACTAAAAATAGTGCTTATCTATTGTGTTATCACTGTTAAATGACTGCTTAGACATAATCAACTGGTAATGCCGTGGTGTATTTTATTTCCTCCATGGCAAAACTGGAGCTGATATCGGCAAAGTCTACTCGGGTGATAAGTTCTTTATAGAATTGATCGTAGGCTTTCATATCAGGGACTACAACACGAAGTAAATAATCTACATCACCACTCATACGGTAGAACTCTACAATTTCAGGAAAATCTTCTGCAACTTTAGCAAAAGTGGCTAACCAATCAGGATTATGTTGATTGGTTTTTACCATGACGAAAATGGACAAGCCGACATTCAGTTTTTCTGGATCTGCTAGAGCTACTCGTCCTTTAATGACACCTGACTTCTCCATGGCTTGGATTCTACGCCAACAAGGAGTCGTTGATAGACCAACTCGCTCGGCGATATCACTGGTTGATAGAGTGCAGTCTTTTTGTAAAATACTCAAAATATGTTTATCAAAAGAATCCATGTTGCATCCTTATAACTTAGGTCTTATTTATTATTTGTAGAATTTAAAACTATTTATTTCCTGTATGTTAGCATTATATTGCTGATTTTATGCTAAGCCGGCTAATTTAGTTTTATGATTTTAATCACAAATACGATAATCTTAAGTTAAGGTGCATTTTGTGGAGTGGAAATGAAACGTAACATAAAAAAATGGTGGCATACAGATTGCCCTTTTTGTCGAAAAGCAAGGTTGCTATTCATTTGGCTTATACTAATGTTAATTGTAGATTTCTTTTTCTTTCATTTGTTATTTTAGTGTCAGTCGCATTGTTGGATTATAAGAACAAGCTGGCTAAAATAACGGTATTTACTATAGGAAAATATCATGGCTGCAGGACTACTTTGGAGTGACTCACAAGAAATTGCGCTGGACTTAATTGAACAACATCCTGATGTTGACCCCTTTAAGTTACATTTCACTGACCTAAGACAATGGGTACTCGATTTGGAACGTTTTGGTGATGATCCTAAGCATTGTGGCGAACGAGTATTAGAAGCTATTCAATTGGCTTGGATGGCAGAAGTCGATTAGTACCGTTGACTTTGTGATATGACTTTGCCCCAGTTTGTTTCAAGAACTTAGCTAGCAGCGCCTAATTCTTTTTGTTTATGATTAAGTGCTAATTTCACATGGTAGAATCAAATTATTCTTCAAATAGATTTAACTAATTATTCTCATTTTTAATATATTCAATCATTCTATTGCTTTGTAGCAGGTGCAGTATCATTTATACCCGTTCGACTTCAAGATGCTGAATTCAGAGGGAATTCAAAAGGTTTCAGGCAAAGAATTCATTGCAAATAATGGTATTTCCCTCTCAAAACGAATAACGCTGCTTAAAGTCTTTTAAAGCCCATTCTAAGGGGGGCACAGAGAAAAAGCACTTCGTTTCTGCTTCAATTGGTAAGGGAATGTCATGACTTCATTGATGCGCCTAGAAATGAAACTGCTCAGTGTTCCTGAACTTGCATCTTGAAGTCGAGCGGGTATATACTTCGCACTATTAATTCCACCTATTTCGATTATTCACAAAACAAATAAGTAGTCATCCACATGCCTCAATCTCAACGCCCACTTTATATCCCTTATGCCGGCCCGTCATTATTAGAAACCCCATTACTGAATAAGGGGAGTGCTTTTAGCAAAGAAGAACGAGGTAGTTTTAACCTAACTGGACTTTTGCCACCACGCTTTGAAAGTATTGATGAACAAGCCGAACGTGCATACCGCCAATACAGCTGTTTTCAAACTAATATCAATAAGCACATCTACTTACGTGCGATTCATGACAATAATGAAACGTTATTTTTTAAATTAGTACAAAATAACCTAGCTGAAATGCTACCCATTATTTATACCCCAACGGTTGGTGATGCTTGTGAGCAATTTTCTGATATCTACCGCAGTTCGCGCGGTTTGTTTATCTCTTATGAAGATAGGTTTAATATTGATGATATGTTGCGCAACGCGACTAAAAATAAAGTCAAAGTCATTGTAGTTACTGATGGTGAACGCATTTTAGGTCTAGGTGACCAAGGTATTGGCGGCATGGGAATCCCAATTGGTAAGTTGTCTCTTTACACTGCTTGTGGTGGGATCAGCCCGGCACATACTTTACCGGTAATGCTTGATGTGGGTACTAACAACCAAAAATTATTAGATGATCCAATGTATATGGGCGCTCGACATAAACGTATCGATCAAGACTCGTATGATGAATTTTTGGAACTCTTTATCAGTGCAGTTAAACGTCGTTGGCCTAATGTTTTATTGCAATTTGAAGACTTTGCACAGCCTAATGCCATGCCACTATTACAACGTTATAAAGATAGAATCTGTTGCTTTAATGATGATATCCAAGGAACCGCTTCGGTTACTGTTGGGACTTTGCTTGCAGCCTGTCGTAGCAAAGGTGCAAAACTATCAGAGCAGAGAGTTGCTTTTGTCGGGGCAGGATCAGCAGGTTGCGGTATAGCCGAACAAATCATTAGTCAGATGATAAATGAAGGTATCGATGCGGAACAAGCGCGTAGCCAAGTCTTTATGGTTGATAGGTTTGGTTTGTTAACTCAGGGCATGGAAGATCTTCGTGATTTCCAGCAAAAACTCGTGCAAAGCCATGAAGCTATTGCCACATGGGATATTGCTGGCGAGTTTGCTTCACTGGTTGAAGTCATGCATGGCGCTAAACCGGATATTCTTATTGGTGTCTCAGGCCAAGCGGGCTTATTTACAGAAAAAGTAATTACCGCGATGAAGTCGCATTGTCAGCTGCCAATTATCTTTCCGTTGAGTAATCCTTCTCGTCAAGTTGAAGCAACGCCGAGCCAAGTTATTAATTGGACACAAGGCGAAGTTATTATCGCGACAGGCAGTCCATTCGATCCCATTGAGTACCAAGGAAAAACATTCCCAATTGCTCAGTGTAATAATAGTTACATCTTCCCAGGTGTTGGTTTAGCAGTTGTTGCAGCAAATATCAGTCGTATTACTGATGAAATGTTACAAGTTGCTAGTGAAACCTTGGCTGCTGCTTCACCGCTTGCCAATAATGAATCGGATGAATTATTGCCTCCGTTAACGTCAATTGCACAATTGAGTAGAGATATTGCTTTTGCTATTGCTAAGGTCGCTTTCAAGCAAGGCTTAGCTTTGGAGTTAACTGACGATGAGTTGTTAGCAAAAATTGAGCATAATTTTTGGAAGCCTGAGTATCGTCAATATCGTAGAACAAGTTTGTAGTTAACAAATACTAAAAGTGAATCCCACCTCTGTTTAAGCGGAGGTGGGATTGTTTGGTAACAATAGAGAGAAAATAGCGAAGCGACTAATTTGACTTTCTGGTTGAGTAGCACCTAGCTTCATTGCCAAGTAACTTCCAAAGTAAAAATATACCCAGCACCGTATACTGTCTTGATTATTTTAGGATTTTTATGGTCATGTTCTATTTTTTTTCTTAACCTCGACATTCTAACATCGATACTTCGATCGAAAGATGTTGCATCTTCGCTCAGTAAACGCTCTCGTGACAATATTTGTTTGGGAGCATTTAATAAGACCATCAGTATTTCAGTTTCAGCAGCGCTTAGCATAAAGCTATCGCCTTCGTTGTTGGCTAAAGTGAGTGTTGATTGGTCAAATGTCCAATCGCCAAAACTTGCGGTATGAAGTGTCTTTGTTGGCAGTTCATTAACTACAATCCGGCGAATAATACTTTTTACTCGCGCAACGAGTTCTCGTGGGTCGAAAGGTTTGCCAATATAATCATCAGCACCTAGTTCTAATCCTAATACTTTATCGGGTAAGCTATTTCGACCGGATAAAATGATAACACCAATCTTTTTATCATCAAAAAGCTGTTTTACTAAGGACAAGCCATCCATATCAGGTAAGCCTAGATCAATAATACAAAGTGATGGTAACTGCTTTTTTATGGCTAATAGGGCTTGTTCACCTGTAGTGAATGATTGGGTATTAAAGTTATAGCGCTCAAGCTCTTGGCAAACTAAGTCACATATTTCTGCTTCGTCATCGATAACGTAAATTAAAGGTTTAGTATTCACAAGTGTCATCACCTCGACTCTTTTTATTGTAATGCTTGAAATAACTGACTTGCCGCAAAAGGTTTTTTTAACAAAATAGGCGTGTCTTCATTTGGCTCTTTGTGTTGTTGAAAATAGCCACTCATGAGTACAGTTTTACACGTAGGAGAGCGACTTTTTAGCAAGGTAGCCAGTTCAAATCCATCCTTATTACCCGGCATACTAATATCTGAAACCATACCATATAAGTCATTGATAGTATCAATAAGTTGTTCAGCTTCATCACTATCATTTGCTTCAATAACATTTAGACCAAATGATATTAGTTGCTCCCTAATAATAGCGCGCACATCATGGTCATCCTCAACTAATAATATCAACTTATTGGAAAACTCCGTTTCTTTCGTTATTTCTTTATTGTCGTCGAATAATACTTTTGACGTTAACTCTTCTTTTTCACTACAAAGTAAGGGTAATAAAAATGATATTTTAGCGCCACCATTTACCTGATTTGCAATGCGTATATAGCCTTGTGACTGTTTGATGAAGCCAAATACCATACTTAAGCCTAGGCCTGAGCCTTGGTGAGTATCCTTTGTAGTAAAAAAAGGCTCAAATGCTTTGTTTATTGCTTGATCGGAAAAACCATTTCCATCGTCTATGATAGTGACGTCAAGGTACTCGCCTAAGGCAACTTCTTCATCAAATTGTAGCGTCTTATCTACAATTCTTTTACTGACAATAAGTGTGATAACTCCCCCGTTTGGCATGGCATCTTTTGCATTTAATACCAAATTAATTAAGCAATTTTCTAGCTGATTAGCATCGACATAAACCTGCAGCTTTTCACTGGAAAAGTCAGCCTTAATTGTTATTTTACTGGGCAAAGACCCTTTTAATAGTTCGATGGTTTCCTCAATTAATACGGTAATATCTACTTTACAGGGGACCAAATATTGTCGACGTGAAAAGGCTAATAAACGGTTGGTAATATCACTGCCTTTGCGTGAGGCTTTTATTGCTGGAAGTAAGCGTAGTAATAATGCTTTATTGTGCTCATTATCTTGCTGCGCAGCGAGTAAGTTTCCTAAAATAATGGTGAGTATGTTATTAAAGTCGTGAGCTAACCCTCCTGCAAGCTGGCCAACAGCATTGATATGTTGCACTTGTGCTAATTGCTGTTGCGCTTGCTGGCTCTGACTCAGTGCTAGTTGTAATTGCGCGTTGGTTGTCGCCAATGTTTGCGTTCGCGAGGCAACTTTTAAATCAAGCATTTCAATGTTTTCACGCATTTGTTCTACCATATCGTCAAATGCTTTACCTAAAATTCCTAACTCATCGGCACGTGATATACCACTGGTTACGGTTAAGTCGCCTTGACTGACTTTTCGGGCAATTAATGCCAGTGTGTTGATGGGTTTGGTTACCCAATAAGAAAAAATTAATGCTAAGAAAATAGCACACATGAAGGCAATAAAGCCCATGGTTAAAATGCGTTGGCTCAGTAGTTTTCCGCTGCTTTGCAATTCGTCAATATAGACAGACGAGCAAATATACCAACCTAATTCAGGCAAGTGTCTTACTAAGGATAATTTACTATAGCTATAGTTATTGGCATCGCTAGGTTTATCCCAAAGATATTCAAGCTCTTTTCCTGTATCGGCAACAGCAATAAGCTCCTGTAAAATGGGTTCACCCGTTTTGGGGTCTTTAAGCAATAAAGCGTTGGTGCCATTAATGTTAGGGTTAGGGTGGTGCAGCATATTACCCTGCTCATCAAAAATGAAAAGATAACCTGTTTTGGCTATGACACTATTTTTGATTATTTGACGCAGTCTATGCACTACTTCTTCTTTTTGAGGTTTAAGGTTGAGTTGCATAGTACTGGCTAACTCAAAAACGTTATTTAAAACCAAGCGACTGGCATTTTTTTCAATTTTGTAGACTTCTTTATTGATTAATGGCACTGAATACCAATAGATACCAATAAGTAATACGAGCAAAATAGCGGTGATGGCAGAAAAGAACGTACGGGACAGTTTTTGCTGTAAAAACATTAATCACCTGTATCCAAATAAACGATGAAATGATTATAAAAAAAGGGCTGGCCATAAGCCAGCCCAAAAAATAGTAGGAGGTTGGGAGGGACTATACGTAAACAACGTCGAAATACAGGGTCATGTAGAGCAAAGCTGTTTAAATATATAACTACTATTTAGAAAGTTGTCATACTACTTATTTGCTTGTGCACGCAAAACAAATTTTTGTATTTTACCTGTTGATGTTTTTGGTAATTCACCAAAAATAATGGTTTTTGGCGTTTTAAAATGTGCCATATTATCTCGACAAAAAGCGATCATTTCCTGTTCGGTGATGTCAATATTGGGCATTGGTGTAATAAACGCACAAGGAGTTTCTCCCCATTTATCATCCTTTTTGGCTACTACAGCCACTTCTTGAACTTTCGGGTGTCGATATAAAATATCTTCCACTTCAACGCTTGAAATGTTTTCACCACCGGAAATAATGACATCTTTAGAGCGATCTTTTATTTCAATATAGCCATCACTGTGCCAAACCGCGATATCACCTGAGTGGAGCCAACCGCCATCAAAAGCGGTTTGCGTGGTTGAAGGGTTTTTAAGATAGCCTTTCATCACTAGGTTGCCGCGCATAAATATTTCACCAACAGATTCACCATCTTTTGGCATAGGCTCTAAGGTTTCAGGATCGGCTACCATTAATTGATCAAGCATTGGAGAGCGAACCCCTTGGCGAGATTTTAATTTAGCTTGTTTTTCGGCGCTCTCTTCATTCCATTCGTCATGCCAAGCACAAACAACAGAAGGGCCATAGGTCTCAGTTAAACCATAAGTATGGGTTACTTTAAAACCAGAAGCTTCCATACCTTCTATCACGGAAGCTGGCGGTGGAGCACCAGCCGTCATGACTTTCACCGGGTGATTGATGTCAGCTTTTAATGACGCATCTGCGCCATTAAGCATATTCAATACAATAGGTGCACCACAAAAATAGCCCACTTTTTCTGTTTGAATTAAGTTGAAGATAGGCTCTGCGCGCACGTGACGTAAACTGATACTGGTACCTGCAGTGGCTGCAATCGACCAAGGGAAACACCAGCCGTTACAATGGAACATTGGCAGGGTCCATAAGTAAACAGGATGTTCTCCCATGCTCCATGACATAACATTACTCACTGCATTAAGGTAAGCACCACGATAGTGATATACCACACCTTTAGGATCGCCAGTTGTGCCAGAAGTATAATTTAAAGAAATAGCATCCCATTCATTATTAGGGCGTATTGATTCAAAATCACTATCACCTTCTTCGAGCAACTGATCATAAGTTAATGAACCGATTAACTGACCTTCGTTAAAGTGAGGATCGTCAATATCAATCACTAAAGGTTTATGTGGGATCATGCGCAATGCTTTTTTAACTACTGGGCTAAATTCTTTATCAGTGATTAATACTTTAGTTTCAGCATGTACCAATATAAAAGCAATGGCTTCAGCATCAAGACGTGTATTAATTGAATTGAGCACAGCACCGCTCATTGGTACACCGAAGTGTACTTCAAAATGTTCGCTAATATTTGGTGCTATCACTGAAACCGTATCACCTCGTCCAATGCCTCGTTTGGCTAAGGCACTAGCAAAGCGTGAACAACGCTGAAAAACTTCTAACCAAGTATGACGAATATCGCCATTGACAGTTGCTGTTTTGTCTGGATAAACAAAGGCTGCACGCTCTAAAAACGAAATGGGAGTCAGCGCCATGTAGTTAGCTTCGTTTGGCTCTAGGTATTGTTCAAAAATATTGATAGTAGTCATTTAAATATTCTCCTATTACTAAGTATTATTGCTCGTCACTACAGCCGTTTCTTCTTGAGTTTCATCAGCAAAAATAATGTTATCTTTACTGTCATGTTTACCCATTAGTCTAGGTCGTTCAATTAACACGTAAAGTACTACACCAATGAAAATCGCATACATAGTCGACTTAGGATCAGGCATAGCTAATGTCACGGCAACAATACCGGCAACGCCTCGCTCAGTAGAATTTTTCAGTTGCTCCATACCAACCATAATACAGATATAGGCGGTAAGGATTAATGTAATCGAAAGTGCGATGGGTAGCACTGGTTTAAATAAAGTTACTAACGGTAATGCGAAAAGTGCAAGTAAACCACTCATCCAAAACGTTGCACCGCCACTATAAATTGATTCCATTGATTTACGACCCATAGCATAACGCTCAGCAACGGTTGCGTGGGCAGCGGTAAATAATGGTCCAGCAAGTCCTGGCCATGGTGCTAAAAAGGCATGCATAGCATTACGAATAGCGGTAACTAAATGAACACGATCAACATTTTCTTCTATTTTTTCATCAGTACGAATATGGTCAACACGTTTAACTAAGGTAAAACCTACAAGGATGTCACCAAAAGCAATAACATAAGCAATAACTGCTGTAGGGATGGCCAATAAGAATATCTCCCAATCAGGGTAGCCAACGGTGAAAGGTAGATAGTCCCACATTAATGAAAAATTAGGATTAGTAATGCCCCATTCTATTACAGGTAATGGGTATTCACCGACAGACCAGCCAACAATCATCGCAATAATCATTCCTGGTACCATGCCGAAGTTAGCAATTTTTCGGGCAAAAGAGCTTTCATTAATAACATTTTTAAACGACAGCGAAAATAAAATGTAGGCTGAAAAAATAGAGCCAACAATCAATGAAATTGGGGTTGTATCAATACGACCACCAACTTTTAATTCTCCCATCATTGCCGCCATGCCAGCCCCAATAATGATGCCGCACTTTAGTGAGTTTGGAATAATATCTACTAACTTAGAGCCTAAGCGAGTTACGCCTAAAATAAGGAAAATAATAGAGACTTCAATTTGCAGTGCAAATAATGCTCTTATTGCTTCAGGGCCGGGTTCAAAACCTTTTAAATAAAGTAAGACCACTGGTATGGCAGGTGTTATCCAGCCGGGTACTAAAGGTACGCCCAGTACAGCAGGTAAAATGTAACCTACACCCGCAATAAAAGTAAAAGCTAATGCTGCTTCATAAGGCATACCTAAATAACTTTCAAGCAAAGGGATCATGGCCAAACCAACCACGAACATAAAAAAGCCTTGTATCATTTCTGGGAGTTCCCAGCGGTAATGAACAAAAGGTAATCTAATTTTAAATGGTCCTGCTGGCCAGTATGGCTGCTCTTCGCCATGCGCACGTTTAATTAATTGCATTGATATTCCTGCTGTTGTTTTATAATTTTAATGCGCAGTGAACTATGAAAGCATTTCAGAAATTTTTCGACAATGTGACCAAATGTAACAACTAAAAAGGATGTTGAAAGGCGCAAATTATGAAATTTTTATTATTTTTTTATTAAGTAATGCAAAGAAATCATAAGCAGCTTGAGTTTCAGCGTTATTGAGTAAATGTTCAAGCAGCGTGACTTTTACCTTTTTTGCTGACGAACGTTTTATCTTTTTCGTTAACGACTACGACTAAAGGACCAGATAAAAAATCAAAATTTATTACAAATGCTGAACAGGTGTAACTTTACTACGGCGTTTTGCTTTGACTGGATGGTTTATGAATAAGGCAGTTCTTTTTATATATGCAGATTTAAGAAAGTAGGCAGCAACACTTTGCAGTAAATGATGCAGCACAGCGTCATTACTAGCGAGAAACATATGAGGGGGACTTGCTTAAAAAGCTGCTTAAGATTGATTTAGAAAGACTTTATGCATAGTAAGCCATGACTATAGTGAAATAGTGCTTTTATATAATTAAGGCCTTGCTTAATGTCGTTGCTGATTTCAACTGAACCTCAGCTTTAGAGCTGACATAGGTCTGAATAATTAAGCCTCGGTTATTGATAGCAGTTTGCTATTATTTCGTTTATAATCGCGCCAAAATTTGTAGATGTCAGTTTGTTAAATTGCTATCTATTTAATTACACTAAAATTTTAATTTATTATAAGGGCTTATCATGGCTAT
>OJGO01000447.1_pt1 | contig 14585 bp, 11 predicted proteins | sample 1594871 | NCBI WGS metagenome assembly OJGO01 (sample SAMN05416798, study PRJEB24817) | seawater metagenome | isolation source: Sea water | place: Canada:Atlantic | collected 2013-07 | reverse complement strand
TAGCCGACTTAACTCTTAACGAAAGACTGTTAGATATCGACTTTTTAAATGATCTACAAAGCAAACATATTGCACAATACAGTTTTAATAATATTGCCGTGCTATTGGGACAAGAGCTACCACTAGATGCTGAATCACTCTTTAATAAAATAGTTAAAAGACGACGAGGCGGTTATTGTTTTGAACATAACAAGCTTGTATTTAATGTGTTATCTGCACTGGGTTTTGATGTACGTTTGTTACTATCTAAAGTGATTTACAACCAAGATATTGAAGTTGCCAGAACGCATAGGGTTACACTACTTACGCTGGCTGGAGAAGACTACATTGTTGATGCTGGCTTTGGCCATTTAGGTGCTCGTTTTCCAGTTAAAATAACACTTGGTTTAATACAAGACCAAGGAGATGCCCAATATCGAATTATCAAAAATGATAATGACGATTATTGTTATCAAGTTTTTAAAGATGGCGATTTCTTCACACTATATACCTTTGATTTACATCACTATACCGATTCAGATTGTTTATTAGGTCATTTCTACTCACATAAGCACCCAAACGCTGCATTTGTTAATAATTTAGTCATTTGTCGTAAGTTTTTTAATGATATTCAATCGCTTCGAAACAATGAATTTCATCACGTCAAAGGTGGTATTACTCAGACAACTAAAATAATGACTGTTGAGCAATTACATCAATTATTGACCGACGTTTATCAACTGGATGTTGATATTGCTATATCTGAGTTCTTATTTCATAAGTTTGTCACGCCCAAAGCAGCATAACCATTGGAAAATAGCAGATGAAACCTACACTAATGGACAATTTTACCTTACTGCTTTGGGTTAGCTTGATGGCCTCTTCATTTGTTGTTTCAGAGCAATTAATACCTTTTGCTAACTCCATTGCGAGTACGGCATTAAGATTTTTATTGGCAACAATATTGATGCTGCCTTTTATAGGTAAAATGTCAATTGAACAGCTGAGCTACAAAGTTTTGTTTCACTATAGCGTCATCAGTTTATTTCTAGTGCTGTTTTTTATCGGGTTATTTGAGGCACTTAAAACAACCACGGCGATGAGAACTTCGGTCATTTACACCCTACTACCTTTGATCAGTGTGGTAATAACTTATAGTGCTTTAAAAATCGTCACGCCGAACAGACAAATAGCCGGCTTTGTTATTGGTACGCTAGGGGCAATATGGGTATTACTAGTCTTTACACAAGAAAAATTAGTCTTTTCCGAATGGCGACTAGGCGATAGTATCTTTTTAGTCGCTTGCTGCTGTTTAGCTTTACACGTCATATTTATCAAAAAATGGGCAACAGATGTAGCACCTAGGTTGGGCGCATTTTATATTATGATATTAGGCAGCATAATGTTGTTACCCTTTTTATTACTTTTCGGGGATTTAGACAATATTGCCTGGCAGCAAACTGCATTCTGGCAGACCTTGTTATATTTAACAGTATTTACCACTATTGCGACCTTTTATTTACAACAGTATCTCCTAAAAAAAGTAGCTCCTAACCGTCTTTTATCATACACCTATCTAATTCCAAGTCTTGTGGTTATACCTCAGGCAATAACAAACTCATCCCAATTATACAGCGCTTTACCGGGAATAATGCTAACCTTCTTAGCACTTTATCTTATCTCTAAGAAACATCAGTAGTTTTTTCTAAACAAAATAAGTGGATATTACAAACAAATGAGCTTACAAATTCACATGGAAGACTTCATAAAATATTTTTCGGGAAATGATCTAAGTATTGATAAAGCGAAATTTGATAAGTTTGGCCTCAAAGCCAAACTCACACATTATCAAAAGGGACAGAAGCTAGTCAGCCAAGGACAACCAGCACCTAAGTTATTTTTTTTGATCAAAGGAATGGTTCGATATATGAGTGTTTCTGCAGAAGGCAAAGAATTTACTCAATCGTTCGCTTATGCACCCGGAATTAGTGGTTCAACTCGAGCTATGACCAGAAATGTAAACGCCCTGTTTAGTATCGAAGCTTTGGATGATGTAATTTGTCTAGAATTCGATTGGCTAGTATTCTTTGAACACATGCAATCACAACCAGGATTTATGGCAGCTTATAACCGTTTACTGGAAAACATGTTTATTAAAAAAGAAGAGCGTGAATATGCTTTTGTGCAACAAAGTGCTGAACAACGCTATTTAACCTTCCTCGATAAAAACCCTGAACTAGGTAACAAAATACCACTTAAAATGATCGCTTCACACATAGGTATTACCCCAATAGCACTCAGTCGTATTAGAAATAAGCTTAAATAGACAGCTCTGTTTATTACAATCAAAGATAGATTGACTGCCTATTAGTTTTCGACGCCTTGAGTTTAACTATGCGTCTAGATTGGTAACAACTTTATCCTCATTTCAAAGCTTTGTTATTTTGTTTCAAGCCATTTTTTGCATCAGTAATTGATGAAGTAAACGTATGTTTTACACGTGCCTGGTCATAACAACGGCTCATTTGCGTTTTTATTAAAGATTCACCTTCAACATCCATCAATACTATCGCACAGGCCATTAGCCCTCTTGATTTTCTATTTATCACGGTGTTAGTGAGGACTTTTTCTGCTTCAGGAGTAAATAAACTTAATTGATGCAGTACGATGACTTGATTCCACTGAGATATTTCTAGCGTTTGGATACAGCTCTCTAAGGCCTTTTCATATTGTATTATCAATTCTTCATTAAAAGGCCCTGTTGCATCGACTAGCAATAACTTGCCTTCATTTTTGACCTCAAATACACCGTGTTCCATGAAAATCATTAAATAACCTATCATTTGAGCTATTAAGTCCTGAAAATTATTAATCTACTCAGGTCAACAATACGCTGGTGGTTTACTTTAAAAAAATAGCAACTCAATCGTCTGGCTGGCAACGTTTAGCCATGCCAATCCGCAGGCTAAAAATATGAAGAAGCAAGCTAACTTTATGCCGCCATGATAGCGCCAAAATACAATTTTTACCTTGATATAAAATAGCCTTGACCTATCATGCATTACATTTTTGTATAGCGATCAAACTTTAAATTGGCTTGTTAATGTATGTAAATTGTTAACATGGTCGTCTAGCTCATTGGCTTTCACTTTGATTTGATTGATCAGTCCATTACTTTCTTGACCACTGCTGACAATGCCATTGATATTAACATCTAACGACGCGGTTACATTACTTTGCTCTTGCACGCTGGTGGTGATTTGTAATGATGTATCACTGATATCATCACTTGCTGAAATAATTTTTGTTATATACTCAACTGAATGCAGCATCATTTCAGTTGTCTCTTCTCCTTTGCTTTTACTGTTTTGTACAACAGCTACAGCAGAGCTTGCTCCTTGTTGTAAATCAGCAATCATTTGGCTAATTTCTCCAGTGCTTTGCTGAGTTCGGCTAGCTAATGCTCTTACTTCATCGGCAACTACCGCAAAACCACGTCCTTGTTCTCCGGCTCTGGCCGCTTCTATAGCAGCATTAAGTGCTAATAAATTAGTTTGCTCTGCTATAGCTTTAATGACATCGATAACACTAACCATTTGATCAACCGTTGTTGCGAGCACACTTATCACATGGCTGGCATTATCCAAGTCAGAAGAAAGTTCATTCACTGATAACATTGATTTATTGACCACTAAACCAACTTCATTGGCTTGCTCTTTTGTTTCAAATGCAGACTGTGAGGATTGCTCAGATGTTAACGAAATATCTTTGGTACTGGCTGCCATTTGCGTGATAGCTGTCGCTAACATGTCGATTTCAATATATTGTTTTTCAAACAATACGTTGGCCTCACTAACATCTGATTTGACGGCACTTGATGTAGCACTTATGACTTGAGTAGTGGTGATAATGGTATTTATCATCGCTTGAGTTTTATTGAAAAAATGATTAATTTGTCCTGCTAATTCACCCATTTCATCTTGAGTATTTATTTCTAACCTTTTAGTTAAGTCACCATCACCATGGGCAATATCCGTCACAGCAAGAATCACTTTTTTTAACGGGGTAGTAACAATAATACGAGTAAGCACCAATAAGATAATTACCAGCAAAACGTCTACTAGCACCACACCGATGATTATTTGTATCAATGCAGCATTAATTTTAGTATTGAGCGCTTGTTGATCAATACTAATCACAACATCACCCACAACAGTTTTTTCATCGTATTCATCATGAACCAGATCTTGTTTTATCTCTGCACCCTTTATGCCTTGATTATGCTTGGTATATTTAACTTCACCATCTACTGTTTTTATTTCAATACCATAAACAAACGGTGTTTCTAATTCAGAGGACGCAATTTTGACTATTTGATCAGATAAATCCATCCATATAGCTGCGGGTAAATTCAGTTTTAATCTTTCTGACACTAAAGTAATACTGGTATTTGCTTCAACTAATAAAGAAGACTTGACAACTTTATAGTCATAAACTCCTTTGGCAATTAACACAATACTGACCAAAATAGTCGACATTACGATCAATCGAAATTTAATACTCAAGTGAGAAAGAATCTTGATAAGTTATTACTCCAAAGCTTAATTTATGACAATGTTATTAAGGTAATAGACATAAAGCACAGTAAGATTGCATTGCTAAGTATTGTGCTTGTGTCAAATATCACTAATAAAGTCACGACTAACAATCGATAATTAGTATTAATCCATAAGAATTAGGGCTTTAGTACTAGTACTAGTACTCACGGTAAGTAAGTTTTAAGAAGAGGCTATTGAAAAAGGGTTAGAATCAATTCATCTAAAATGATTTTCACCCCGGAGTCGAGATTATATTTAACCTGAACTCGTGATAATGAGTGCTTGATGTTTAAGTAAAATCAACAACTTAAGCTGTTACGTATAAAAAGTAATAAAATTAAAGTCGTTATACGCTTTATCAATGTTTCATTTTATTCAATTATCAAGGCAAAAGGTTTATGAATAGCTGGCTATTTATCGACGTTTTAACGCTGAAAATTGGATGAGGAGGAATGTTGAGCAAGTGCTGTTTATCCAGAGTTCAGGTTATTTAACAACCAATTTGATAAATCGGATTAAACTTGTTCTTGTTGCTTAACATAAGTGTTGTGGAGCAAGACCGAGTGTTTTGTTCTCATTACAAGGCTTGTCAGCGATATACTAAGTCCATTTTTTGGCTGGTGGCTGATATGCTTCAATACTACAAAGCAGTGCTTTGGGAGTGTCAGCTAAAATTAACATTTCAGAGTATTGAGCACTTAAAAAACCCGAATCTGTCATATTTGTGATCATTGCAAGTAAATGCTGATAAAAGCCATTTATGTTATAAAGCGCACAAGGTTTTGAATGATGACCTAATTGCGCCCACGTCCATGCTTCAAAAATTTCCTCTAAAGTCCCTGCTCCACCAGGTAATGCGACAAATGCATCTGCCATTGAAGCCATTTTAGCTTTTCTCTCATGCATATCGGCTACCACATACAGCTCAGTTAGTCCCTCATGTGCAATTTCTTTTTCTTTCAAATATTCAGGGATTACGCCAAATACTTTACCATTATTTTCTAAAACAGCGTTTGCAATAGTCCCCATCAATCCAACTTTCCCTCCACCGTAAACCAGATCAATGCCGTTCTTGGCAAAGCACTCCCCTAATTTTTTAACTTCATTTACGTAAGCAGGATCGTTCCCCGTACTCGAACCACAAAACACAGCAATTTTCATATTGATTCATTCCTTAATTCATTTATAACCAGCATCATGCCCAATAAAGGGACAACAATTGTGGCTTATGGAAACTTACCAGTCATGTCAGCCCCATTACTTTCATTTAATTGCCAGTAATATGACATAATTTAATCATAAGACAATATATACAAGCCAATTGATAGTTAACCCCCTACCCCTTTTAACTAATAGCAATGCAATTAATACCGCGAGATCCACGACAAGTTGATAACAAACATGATCCTGAATATTACATGATGTTTATTAGTCAATTATTCTAGTTATCTTCTTGTTATATTATTGTTTGTTTTACATAATATTCAAAGTGCGGTATTTACTTGTTATAAGGATATTTTAATTTTATGCATGACTATCAAAAATGTATGGGCATCCTAAAATACGGTAAGCCGATAACAAAATATTCCGCATTTTTTGTGCTTTTTGTTTTATTAATAATCGTCAACTCGATAAATGCACAAGCCTACGTGGCATTGAAGCATAATAATATTCAATTAAATGAAAATGCTCTCTGGCGTCAAACTCAACTTCTTGATAGCAATCCGAGCTTTTTAGCATTAACTCAATCATACCAAATGGCTAAAAAAGTCACGTCAACGTTTGGTGGAACTGGCGCTTATGTTACTCAGGTTAATTTAACCAATACCACAGACCAAATGACCACTTGGTATGTCAATATTCATGCTGTTTATCTCGATGTAGGAACTGCCTATTGGCAACCTGACCATGGTGAACTAGTGACATTAGAAAGCTTTGGTCAAGGGACAAGTGAAAATCCTAAATTGGCTCATTCACAAGTATTTTCGTTACCTTTGAAACCTCAAGAAAGTGGTACGCTTTGGATTTACATTCAAGCAAAAATGTTCGCTACTCCCGTTTTAATAGAGTTTGACAATAAAACCGAGTTTTATGAAAAACAGTTCCTAATAAATAGCATCACTTCAATTTCATATACAGTCATGCTGACGCTAGCCTTAATCGCCTTATTTATCTATCTCAGAACCAAATACTTAGTGACATTGGCGTGTACCGGTTATATCGGCATACAGGGGTTAGGTTGGTTTACTGCATCAGGCAGCGCTGGCCATCTAGTTACCGTATCGACATTTAACCTTGTCTATAGCGGTATCATTATCTTTCCTTTTGCTATTGCTTCTGCATGTCAGTTCACTAAGTTACTTTTTAACTGTCAGCTAGAGCACCCTAAGTTAGCTAAAACATTTAACATGCTGTCATTGGCCTGTCTGAGCTTAGGCGCAATAATGCCTTTTATACCCTTTAGCCAAAGTTTTTTAATATCGCATATTATTGCTGCCATATGGATACCGCTTTGCATTGGTACGGGCATATTTATGTTAGCTAAAAAGGATTTTAGGGCGAAGTATTACTTAACAGGTAATCTTCTGTATGGATTAAGTTTAGCTGGCTATATCTTATCTCACCTCTACAAAGTCGACTGGGATATACCACTCGAAGTGATTGTACAAATAGCCTTGACCGTTGATTGTATGTGTATTCTGCTTTCTTTAGCAGAATGGCTACAAATACAACAAAAAGAATTTCATCGTAGTTACGTTATCTCTCGCATTGATCCATTAACACAAATTGGCAACCGGTTTGCGCAAAATGAAAAGCTAGCGAGTTTACAAGGACACTACTGCATCACGTTTATAGATCTCGATGGTTTTAAAATAATCAACGACAAATTTGGCCATGATGAAGGCGACAAATTATTGATTGCAACAGCCGATTTAATGCAACAGAAACTGCAAAATCTAGGTACTATTTTTCGTTGTGGCGGGGATGAGTTTATTTGGGTAGTTGATATTGAAAATGCCCAACAAGCTGAATCGATAGTTACGCAATTATCTGAGTTATTGCTTCAAACAGAAGCAGGCTTGCAACAACAAGGATGGAGTGATGCAGGTCTTAGTTATGGTATTGCCACTAGTTTTGAAACACTAAATCAATCAGAGTGTTTATCATTAGCCGATCAACGAATGTATAAATACAAACAAGATAAGGAATCATTAAAGGAGTTAACCGCTTGTAGTTAGTTATATATCCAATCTACTTGGCCGTTACCCAGAGAATTTGAGCATCAACTTCACTGACAGAAATAACTAAATGCCCCATCATTGCATCATAATAGACACTATCACCTTCGACTAAGTTCACCGGCTCATAAAATTCAGTCACCAACTGAACTTCGCCTTCAAGCACTAACAGGTACTCTTCACCACTATGGCGCACCCATTCACCGAAATCATCAAAGCTACGCGCGTGAACTCGACACTTATACGGCATCATTTTCTTATGACTAAATTGTGTGGATAACAATTCATGTTCATAGGTAGAGGTTAAATGATAATTCCCTTGCTCTTTTAACGTTATATCACGACGGCCAACCGCTTGCGTCATTGCTGGTTTGGTAAATAATTGCGGTAACTCAATATTTAAACCTGCCGCTAACTTTTGCATGACAGCAAAGGTTGGCGAAATTTGTTCATTCTCAATTTTAGATAAGGTGGAAGCTGCCAAGTTAGTCAGGTTAGCCGCCTCTCTCAAGGTCAATTTGTTCCGCATTCTAATCGACTTTAGCTGTGCGCCTATGCTGATCGCGCCTATTGCGCGCACGTCATGTTTACTGCTTGTTACTGTCATCGACATATAGATATCCTTTTTCACTTTTACCCATTACGTCATTGTGTCTCTCGTACTATTAGTCCAAGAGACACTTACCTAGCAGGAACAGACAACATAGCCCTTAAAATTCAGAGCGACGTATTTAAAACCACAACTATGCGCTTGCTACTTAGAAAAAACCACGGTCTTTTTCCCATACAGGAATATACGATGCTCAATATGACAACGCACTGCGCGCGACAGCGTTAAACATTCGATATCACGCCCTTTAGCCGCTAAGTCTTTAGGATAATAACCATGATCCACCGTCTCAACGCCTTGGCTAATGATGGGCCCTTCATCGAGATCATCACTGACATAATGCGCGGTCGCGCCCACCAACTTAATGCCGCGATCATAGGCTTGATAATAAGGTCTTGCGCCTTTAAAACCTGGCAATAACGAGTGATGAATATTAATGGCTTTACCCGATAACTTCTGACACAAGTCGCTCGATAAGACTTGCATATAGCGCGCTAAGACCACCAAGTCAGCGTTTGATTCTTCAATGATTTGCCATACCTTGGCTTCTTGCTCGGGTTTGGTTTCTTTACTAATGGGCAGGTGATAATAAGGAATACCATGCCATTTAGCCAAGTCTTCTAAATCAGGGTGATTCGAGATGATCGCCGGGATCTCAATAGCTAAATCGCCAGTACGATAACGGTATAATAAGTCATTCAAGCAATGATCGTGTTTTGACACCATGATCACCACTTTGGATTTATACGGGCTTGAAGCCAGTTGCCATTGCATGTCAAATTCACTGGCGCGTTGCTCAAACTCTTCGCTAAAGGCTGCTTCGCAAAAGTCTGTCGCGGTTTGTGCTCTAAATTCTATACGAATGAAAAAACGATTGACCGCGGTATCATCAAACGAGTGAATTTCATTAATATAGAAGCCTTTTTCACACAAGAAACGGGTCACTACATCAACCGTGCCAGGACGACTAGGGCAATGGGCGGTAATAATATGTGTTTGCGAGACGGGTTTGATATCGGACATCTTTGATCCTATGTTAAAGTGAAAACCGCTTAGTTTGAACAGAATGATTTTATGCATTCAAGCTATTCAGTTAAACATAAGCGGTTTTAGAATGAGTGATCGCTACCCTTAACGCACATTGAAACAACAAACAATGTGCGTTAAGGGGCGATTGTTTTTAGTTAACACTCTGTTTATAAGAGCATTAAAAAAGAACACAGTTGTTAAACAATCGTCAGGCCGTATTCTTGGCTACTTTGTTGGATCCATAACCAGACATAGTCAGAAAAACTGCGACGTACGATAAGCTGAAATTTATCTTCACTGACGCGCAGGATATGGGCACCGGTTTTCGCAAAGGTGGTACCAATCACTTTCCCGATAGGAAAACTCTCCAGGTGTAAGTCATAACCGGTCGATTTTTTCATCAAGCCGATAATGTCTTTGCCGCTGAGCTCAAGCAGCGTTTGCGCGCCACTGATATCACTGACGGCAAAGTGGCCTGTTAAGTACGAACGCAGTTTTTGCTCTACCTCAAACTCTGTCCCTGAGGCGACAATAATTAACCATTCATCGGGCGCTAACCACATGACTTGCGCCAACTCACTTTTAGCGCTGCTACACGGCGTGATTGGCAAGGCAACCCCTAAGGCTTCTTTGACACCGGCTAAAAACGCCGTATCGGCCGCATTGCCACGCAAGTTAAGATGCCCTAATAACTTATGCTCATGCAAAACAATACCGCCCGTGCTTGACTGCCCAATGAGTTGCTCAAGTTGGGCATGGTGTAGCGGTGATTCTGCTTGGATTGACTTAGACATGTTGACGGTCTCCCTTTGGATCATAAAATACTGGGCTGCAAATTTCAGCTTCCACGGTAGTGCCATCACTTAATGGCAAAAATACACTCTCGCCTTTGCGGCTAATGCCCCCTTTAACGACGGCTAAGGCAAAGGAATAACCCATACAGGCACTGTAATAACTTGAAGTAACATGACCAACCATCTTCATTGGAATAGCTTGGTTTTTCTCAAAGACAATTTGTGCGCCTTCAGGCAAGACAAACGTTGGGTCTTTCGGTTTTAAGCCCACCATTTGTTTGCGGTCATCACGTTTATTATCAAAGCGTGTCCAAGAGCGTTTACCAATGAAGCTAAACTCTTTTTTCTTGCCCACTACCCAATCCATGTCTAAATCTTGTGGCGTTACTGAGCCATCGGTGTCTTGTCCGACAATGATAAAGCCTTTTTCTGCCCGTAAAATATGCATGGTTTCAGTGCCGTACGGCGTGATATTAAACTCTTCACCCGCCGCCATCACCGCTTTCCAGGTTTGCATACCAAAGTTGGCTTGCACGTTAATCTCAAACGACAATTCACCAGTAAAGGAAATACGGAAGATACGCGCTTTAACCCCAGCAACCGTGGCTTCTATCCAATCCATGTATTTGAAATTATCGTTACTGACATCAATGTCACAGATTTTCTCTAAGACTTTACGCGAGTTTGGCCCTGAGATGGTCATGGTTGACCAATGGTCGGTCACGGTTGAGAAATACACCTCCAGCTCTGGCCACTCAGTTTGATGCCATAGCTCTAACCATTGCAATACCCCCGCAGCGCCGCCGGTAGTGGTGGTCATGATAAAACGATTGTCATCAAGACAGGCAGTAACCCCATCATCAAAGACCATACCGTCTTCTTTACACATCACGCCGTAGCGACATTTGCCAACGCCTAACTTGCTCCATGGGTTGGTATAGACGCGGTTTAAGAATTCGCGCGCATCTTTACCTTGGATATCAATTTTACCTAAGGTCGAGGCATCTAAAATACCCACACTGTTACGCGTTGCTAAACATTCACGCTCAAGTGATTGCTGCATGGTTTCGCCAGGTTGTGGGAAATACCACGGACGTTTCCATTGACCGACATCTTCAAACTCAGCGCCGTTTTCTAAATGCCATTTATGCATCGCGCTAAAACGGGCTGGGTCGAATAAGTGTTTGACATCGGCCCCAGCTAACGCGCCAAAGGTAGTTGGCGTGTACATTGGGCGGAAAATCGTTGTGCCGGTTTCCGGAATGGTTTTGCCTAACGATTTAGCGGTAATGGCCATGCCGTTAATATTGCCCAATTTCCCTTGGTCGGTGCCAAAACCTAAGGCGGTGTAGCGTTTAACATGTTCAATCGACTCAAAGCCTTCACGGTTTGCCAGCTCAATGCCAGCCGCCGTGACATCATTTTGATAATCAACAAACTGTTTTGGCGCACGACTGGTTTTTTTACTGTGCGGTATATGAAACAGTGCCATAGACGCATCTTCTTGTGGGTCGCTGGTTTTGGGTGATTGACCGACATAACTGCCATCCCCTTTGCCTGCGGCCTGCGCTGCAACGGCGCCTGTGTTAAAACCATCACTAATAACTTTGGATAAGGCGTAAACCCCTTCCAGTCCACCACAACTGTGTTGCTGCTGCACTGTCGCGCCGGGGACAAAACCGGCAATCTCGTCATTCCATACCGGACGAGAGCCAGTATGTGATGACAAATGAATCACTGGGCTCCAACCGCCAGAGCTGGCCACCGTATCACACACTAGGTGTTTGGCTGGGCCGGTCACACTGTGATTACTGGCATTAATTGGCGCGACATCAACGCCTTTCACGCGTTTGCTGCCTTTAACTTCAATGACGCCGTGACCAAAGATGATATCGATGCCTAGTTTTTTAACTTTATTGACCAAGTCGCCGTTTGATGAGGCGCGCGTATCAACAATCGCCACCACTTTACGACCTGCTTGATGCCAATCAATCGCGGTTTTATAAGCATTATCATTGGTGGTCATTAACACCAATTGTTTGCCTGGCACGACATCATAGCGATTGATGTAGGTCGATACGGCATTGGCTAACATACAGCCTGGCACGTCATTGTTGCCATAAACCAGCGGACGCTCATGGGCACCGGTGGCTAAAATCACTTGTTTGGCACGCACTTTATGCACACGTTGACGGGTGCTTTGCAGTTGATGCTCACCTAAATGGTCAGTGCGACGCTCATTAATCCCCACCAAGTTATGGTCGTAGTAACCAAACACGGTACTGCGAGGTAATAACATCACGTTATCCATGTCGCTAAGCTGTGCCACGGTTTTTTCCACCCATTGGCTAGGCAATTGACCGTCTATTTGCTGCGTTGAGCATAATAAACTGCCGCCAAATTCATTTTGTTCATCACTGATGATGACGCGTGCGCCGGTTTGTGCAGCAGATAAGGCTGCCGCTAGCCCTGCAGGGCCACCACCGACAATCATCACATCACAATGATGGTGCATTTTGTCATAACTGTCAGGGTCGTTTTGCTGAGGACTTGCCCCTAAGCCTGCGCCTTTGCGAATTAAGTGCTCATACGACATCCACAGCGATTGGGGAAACATAAAGGTTTTATAATAAAACCCTGGCGGCATCATCGAGCCACCGAGTTTGCCCACCGTGCCCATTAAATCGAAATCAACATTGGGCCAACCGTTAGTTGAGCTGGCAGTTAAGCCTTGATACAGGTCAGTTTGTGTTGCGCGCGGGTTAGGGATAGTGGTCGCTTGCGTTGAGCCTATTTGAAAAATGGCGTTCGGCTCTTGCGAGTCACTGGTAATAATACCGCGCGGACGCGAGTACTTAAAACTACGTCCAACGACATCCACGCCGTTGGCTAACAAGGCTGATGCGACCGTATCGCCTTCATAGCCTTTATATTCTTTGCCGTTAAAGCTAAAGGTTAAGGTGCGGTTACGATTAATGCGTTTGCTGCTTCGAGCGATTCGATTAACTTGGCTCATGATTGGCCCTCTTCACTAGCGGTAACACGGGGTTGTTCACCCATTTTGTAAGTTTCCATGATTTCATAGGTCGCGGTATTTCTGGTCGCGTTAAAATATTTACGACAACCGGCGGCGTGTAGCCACATCTCGTGATGTAAGCCGCGCGGGTTTTTACGGAAAAATAAGTAATGAGCCCATTGCTCATCACTAATCTCTTCTGGCTGTAGTGGTCGCTCGATATGGGCTTGTCCTGCGGGACTAAACTCTTCTTCTTCGCGCATCTCTTCACAATAAGGACAGTGGATAAGTAACATAATAAATTCCTCTTAGTGGGCAACACCGGCTGCGCCGTGCTCGTCAATTAATTCGCCCGATGAAAAACGGTCAATGCTAAAGGGTTTGGCTAAGGGATGCGGCTCATCCTTGGCAATGGTGTGGGCAAAGACATGTCCGGCGCCCGGCGTTGCTTTAAAACCACCCGTGCCCCAACCACAGTTGAAATACAGTCCTTTGATGTGCGTTTTTGAGATAATAGGACAGGCATCTGGGCAGGTATCAACAATACCGCCCCAGGCGCGGTTTAGGCGTACACGACTAAAAATGGGGAACATTTCAATAATGGCGGCAATGGTATGCTCAACCACATTAAAGGAGCCGCGCTGACCATAACCGGTATAGCCATCAATACCCGCGCCGATGACCAAATCACCTTTATCGGATTGACTGACATAACCATGCACATGATTAGACATCACCACCGTATCTAAAATCGGTTTTAATGGCTCTGATACCATGGCTTGTAAGGGATGTGATTCAAGGGGTAATTCCATACCCACCATCTTGGCAATCACACTGGAGTTACCGGCGGCCACACAGGCCACTTTACTGGCAGAGATAAAACCACGATTAGTTTCAACGCCTTCGACCGCGCCATCTTTGCGGCGAATACCGGTCACTTCCGTTTGCTGTAATAAATCAACGCCTAAGGCATCAGCGGCGCGGGCAAAACCCCAGGCAACCGCATCGTGTCGCGCCGTACCTGCGCGGGCTTGCCATGAAGCGCCCATTACTGGGTAGCGAGCACCGGTCGAGCAATCTAAAATCGGCACCATTTCTTGGACTTGCGCGGTAGTTAAGACTTCACCATCAATACCGTTAAGGCGGTTAGCATTGACCCGACGTTCAATATCACGCATGTCTTGTAAGGTATGGCCAAGGTTTAACACACCGCGTTGACTAAACATCAAGTTGTAGTTGAGCTCTTGCGCTAAGCCTTCCCACAGTTTTAAGGAATGCTCATACAAATGTGACGCTTCATCCCATAAATAGTTTGAGCGC
>OJGO01000444.1_pt1 | contig 14940 bp, 10 predicted proteins | sample 1594871 | NCBI WGS metagenome assembly OJGO01 (sample SAMN05416798, study PRJEB24817) | seawater metagenome | isolation source: Sea water | place: Canada:Atlantic | collected 2013-07 | reverse complement strand
CGAGATTCGCCTTAGTCTCGTGGGCTCGGAGATGTGTATAAGAGACAGGTACTATAGTACAAATTAACTTTGTCAAATTTTGTTATAGAGTTTAATTATCAGTAAAAAACATCAAAAATAATCTTAAAACAACTGATCAATAAAATTATAATAAGGCTCTATTATGAAACGCTATAACAAAAGAATAAGTTACCTCGCTTTAGCTATTGCCAGCGCGTTAACCACTAATACCGCTTATGCAGAAGAAGCAAATGAAACAACAAGCGCTCAAGGTACTGCTGGTCTTGAACGTATTGAAGTTACCGCACGTAAAACCGCTGAAAGCTTACAAAATGTTCCGGTGGCAGTAACCTCAATCGGTGCAGAGCAACTTGATCAAAATGGCATTAGCGTGATGACTGAAGTTCAGCAGTTCTCGCCAAATACTACTTTGCAAAGTAGCCGTGGTACTAACTCAACATTGACTGCTTTTATTCGTGGCGTAGGCCAAGACGATCCTTTATGGGGTTATGAACCGGGCGTTGGTATTTATGTTGACGACGTCTATATTGCACGTCCACAAGGTGCTGTGCTTGATATTCTTGATGTTGAACGTATCGAAATATTACGTGGTCCGCAGGGCAGCTTATACGGAAAAAACACCATAGGTGGCGCAATTAAATATGTTACTAAAAAAATGTCAGGGGATACTGAATTTGACATAGAAGCTACCTTTGGTAATTACGCCCGTCAAGATTATAAAGTGGCAGGTAAAATTCCAGTGGTTGAAGATAAACTCTATGTTGGTTTTGCTTTAGCAAGTTTATCTCGCGATGGTTATGGCGAGTTTTTACAATCGGACTTGCCAGGACAAGACTTAGAAAACTATAACAAGGATGTTTTTGCAGGCCGAGCTACTATTGAGTTTACCCCGACAGATGATTGGTTTTTCCGTTTTAATTACGACAACACTCAAGATGATTCTAATGCTAAAGGCGGCTATCGCTTACTACCTAGTATTGTAACTGAGGCACCGATACCTGACAGTGTTTATGACTCTTACACAAGTATGCCAACATGGAATAGTGTTGAATCAGAAGGCATGAGTTTAACAGCAGAGTATTTCATAAATGATTTTTGGTCGGTTAAATCAGTGACGGCGAGCAGAGATAACTATTCTAAAACTAATATAGATTTTGATAATACTGCCGAACGTATTTTTGATGTACCAGCTATTTATGATGATGAACAGTTTTCACAAGAGTTTCAGTTAAATTATGATTCTGATAATTTAACTGTTGTTTCCGGTTTATATTATTTTGATGGTGAATCTTGTGGCCATTTTGATGCCATATTAGAGCACTTAGGTACAGTGTTGGGTGCTGCTGGCTTAACCCGAGAAGTGACTGGTTGTAACAATAGCGAGAGCTATGCTGTTTATGCACAAGGTTCTTATAATGTAACAGAAAAACTCTCTTTTACTTTAGGGGCACGTTATACACAAGAGGAAAAAGAAGCGGTAGTTAATAATGGTGTTGTTTTTGAAACAGTCTACCCTGAGAGTGGTTGGGTACCGGGTTATGAACGTGGTGATGTTGCATTCCCTGAAGTATTAAACGACAGTGAGGATTGGTCACGATTTTCTCCGCGCGCAGGTGTTGAATATCAATATAGCGAAGACATGATGTTTTTTGCTAGTTATTCACAAGGTTTTAAATCAGGTACCTTTAACCCAAGAGCGAGTGGTCCAGAGCCTGCGGTTGATCCAGAAATCGTTGACTCTTACGAAGTGGGTGTAAAAAGTGAGTGGAATGATAACTTACGAATAAATGCCACGGTATTCTACCTTGATCATCAAGACAGACAATTTGTGACTGTACTGCCTATTGAAGGTGGAGATGGTAGTGAATTAAGCCAACGTTTAGGTAATATTGGTCAATCAACTGCATCAGGTCTTGAGCTAGAGGTAAATTATGCTGCAACGGATAATCTTAACTTATTTGCTACTTTAGGTTTAATTGATTCTTCTTTTGAAGAAGTTAACTCTTATGACAGTGAAGGTAACCCAATAGATATTACTGATAGTTTTACTATCACCAATACTCCAGAAACTACGGCTAACGTAGGTTTTACTTATAATATTGAAAGCTCAGTTGGTGGTTTTGTTGTTAATGGTAATTACTATTACCGAAGTGAGTATGATTTGAATGTAACAGATAATTTATTAAGCCAAGACGGTTATGGATTACTGAATGTGGGGGTTAACTGGTACAGTAATGAAGGTGATTGGACTGCGGCGCTGCACTTTAAGAATATTACTGATGAAGAATACCTCGTGGGTAACTACGCTTTCTTAGGTGAACAAAATCCAGACGGTAGCTATCAACCTGGTTTAGGTGGAGACACCACACTAATTGGCTACTATGGAGATCCTGCGACTGTGTCTTTGACCATTGGTTACCAGTTCTAAGTATTGGCTCACTTAAATAAATACATTACTAAGTAGTGAATTTGGAGAAAAAGAGCTGGCACTTGTCAGCTCTTTTTTTCATACTGGATTAAGAATTATGTAGGAGCGTTAAATGTCACAAGCTAAAGTTATTATTGCCGATGATCATCCGTTATTTCGTACGGCACTCAAACAAGCAATTATTGAATGTATTGATGATGCCGGCACGTTAGAAGCTGATAACTTCAGTGAGTTATTAATTGCTATTGAAGCTACACCAAGTTTAGAGATAGTTTTTCTTGATTTGCACATGCCAGGCAATGATGGTTTTACTGGTCTTACTCAACTGCAAAATCATTATCCTGATTTAGTGGTGATTATGGTGTCTTCTGATGATAATGATGAGACCATGCAAAAAGCCATTAACTTTGGTGCTGCGGCATTTATTCCTAAATCAGCCGACTTAACCACCATTGCAAGTGCCATTGATGCCGTATTGGCGGGTGATATTTGGTTACCTGAATTGATAGAAAAAAATGAAGGTCAACAAACTGCGCTTGCTCATCAAAAGTTAGCTAAACAACTCGCTCAATTAACGCCACAACAGTATATTGTGCTTACTCAAATTGCCGATGGTCAACTCAATAAGCAAATTGCTTATGATCTCAACATCAAAGAAACCACTGTGAAAAAACATGTCTCAGCTATTTTAGAAAAGCTGGAAGTGAATAATCGAACATTAGCAGGGCTTGCTTACCAGCAGTTAATGCTGGCGCCAACAGAGAATGTAAATAGCGCCATCTAAACTTACCGAAATGAATTTCACCCAAAGAGTATTATATTGAGCGAAAAGCGGCCAAAAGAAGACCAAGAAAAGTGCTTGGTCTGATAAAATTTTTTTGCCCATTAACCGTTAAAAGTTCACTTCACTGGTATTACCCACTGAAACCTTAACCGCTTGTGAATTACCTTCAGGTGAGGGGATCACTAACTGATCGTATTGAACATTATTATCTATTTCAGTATTACAGCGAAGTGCCACGGTATAATCTCCTTCAGCGACAAAACCAAGACTATAGCTGCCATCAACAGCGACGTTTGTTGCTGCAAGTGGTGCAGTTGCCGTGGGTTCTTCGCCAATAAATGTTTCATCACTACTGTCAAATAGATCAGCTAGCGTTGCTGGCGAATCATTATATAAATAAACCATGCAAGGTCCTAAATTTGTGTTTTCAGGCGCAATGCTACCCACAATAGCACCTGATAAACTTTCGATTCGAACACCGTGCGGTTTAATAATATAACCATTTTTTCCTGGATCATTACCACGTAAAACTAACGATTTCATTAGATCAAATTCTATGGTGTAGGCAGGTGTATTACCTAATTGAACAGCATCAGTATGCACGGTAAATTCGCCAAGTCTTAAACGAGAGCTGGGCACTTTAATGTCATATTCATTAGCATCATTATTTAGCATTACATAAGAGCCTGAATCCACAATGATTAACTCCATAGTGTAGACTCCCGTGGCTAAAGTTATGCCTTGGGCCTCATCAATAATTTTCATTTGAGCCATACCAGTAAAATCGAGTAAATTTACTTGAATGGTATCAACAACATCGCCATCTTCGTTGGTAAACTCCTCTATCAATACTTCTTGTTTACCATTGTCATCATCAGTATTAGTGAGCTTAATGCTATCAATTTCAATTGCAACTATCTCTGCTTCTTCTACTGGCGCATCACTCACACCTAACGAAAATTTAACTTGCTTCAGTTCTTTATCGATAACCGAGTCTTGCTTATCTGAATCGCCGCAAGCACTGAGTAACAAACTGGCTATTGCAAGTGAGGTTAGGGTGATTTTATTTAACATATTATAAGGACCTATAATTTTTTAGTGATAACTAATTGATAGTTAATTGATAGTTAATTGATAACTAAGTGATGAAATTATTTGATTGTTATACGACTAACTAACAAAACTACTAAAAGTAGTACTGAGTTTTGTATATACGTCTAATAATAGATGAAAGCTGATGGCTTTACTATTTTACTGGCTTTAAACCGTTGATGTTATTTGTCTGATCAAGCGTTTTAACGCTAATGATTTAACAGGTTTTCGTAAAAATAAAAAATTTGCATCACTGGTGTGTTGCCTAACTTGCTCGGAAGGATCGGCAGAGCAAATGACACAAGGAGTTTGCCATTTCTCTTTAAGTAATAAATGGCTTACCAAATCAACACCATTGGTATCATTATCGAGATGATAATCAGCAATGATAAAGTGAGCAGGTTGTTGCATTTTACTGATAACCTTAGTTAGTGACGCTTGATCTTTCGCGGTATAAACCACACAGCCCCAGTCAATTAGTTGCGAAGATATCGCTGTTAACATTAGTGCATCATTATCAATAACCAATACTGGCATATTGGCAAAACCTTCATTGATAATATTACTATGCTTAGTGTCATGATTTGCTGTTTTTGTCGTTACTTTCTTCGATGCATTGTTAGTTGCATTATTTGTTACTGCAGAGGGGGTATTACCTGATGGTTTGTTAGATACCTTACCTGATAAGTTAACTGAGTGTTTGACCTTGCTGTGCACAACTCTGGGTAGCTCAAGCATAAAGCATGTGCCTTTTCCTAAGGTAGATTTAAGTGATATTTTTAAATCGAGTAATGAAGCCATGCGTTCGGCAATGGCTAAGCCTAAACCAAGGCCTGGTATTTCTCGGTTTTGCTCTAATCGCTCAAACTCTTGAAAAATGGTCTGCTGCTTCTCCGGCGCAATTCCGGGACCATTATCCCAGACTTCGATACGGACGCTGTCTTTTTTGTGGCGAACACCCAAGACTATTTTGTTGGTAATACCAGCTTTGTCACCCGTTTTATCTCGGCAATAATGTACAGCGTTTGATAGAAAATTTTGTAGTATTCTACGTAACATACGCTTATCAGAAGCTACCCAAATTGAGCTAGGTTGGTAGCTAAAACTAATGTCAACTTGTTGGGCTAAAACGGTAAACTCATTCTTTAACGGTATTAATAATTCGTTTAACGCAAAATGATTTTTTTCAATAATATCTAGGTTATTATCAAGGCGTGATATTTCCACTAAATCGGAAAGTAGCGCTTCAACAACATTCAATGAATCGTCAATATTATCAGCTAATTGTGCTAACTCATCGTTTTCGACTTTCTTTTTTAACATAGAGGTAAACAAGGACAATGCATTAAAGGGTTGCATTAAATCATGACTAGCGGCAGCTAAAAAACGTGTTTTACTGCTGTTGGCTGCCTCAGCCTCTGCTTTGGCGTATCTTAGTTCTTGGGTTCGCTCTTCGACACGTTTTTCTAAACTTTCATTGGCTTTTTGCAAAGCTTTCTCTGCTTCAATATGGGAAGTAATGTCAGAAAAGGTACTAACAAAGCCGCCACCGGGCATTGATTGACCTCTAATTTCTAATACCACGCCATTAGGCATAGAACGTTGAAAGTAATGGTTATGGCCCATGCGCATATGTTCAATACGCCGAGTAATTAATGCTTCACCTTGGTCGTGCTTATTAGCGCTTTCACCAGTACCTGTACCCGTAATAATACCTTTGGCAATGTTATAGCGTAATAACTCTTCAATAGGCTTTCCTGCACAGACAAAGCCTTCAGGATAGTCAAGCAACTGAATATAGCGTTGATTCCAAGCAACTAAGCGCATATCGGCGTCAATAACACTGATACCTTGCTCAATATTTTCCACGCCCGATTGCAATAATTCGCGGTTAAAGCGAAACATTTGATTGGCTTCATCGACAATGCTAACGACATCTTCTAGCGGCATATCTTGAGACGTTGAAGCTGCTTTCATTACCATTCGCGTTGAAGCTGAGCCTAATACACCAGAAAGCTGTAAGCGGGTATATTCAATGTTCTTTTCGTTTTTGCCACTACTCTTAGCAAAGGTAAGTAGTGCGTCAGCGGCGGGTTTATCGATAAAGCGTACTAATAAACTATATAAGTCATCGAGGGATAAATGCCGTTCAAACTGATTTTGGCTTTTATTGACAAAATACTCGGCTTGTAACTTTTCACCGACACTGCGTTGGCTAATTAACGAGACAACAACGTAACAGATAATGTTGAGCAATAAGCTGTAAAAAACACCATGACTAGTGCTATCTAAGAAATCAACACCAAAGAGGGCGGTAGGTTTTAACCACGTTATTTGCCATAAACCTGTTTCAATCCACTGGCTTGTGGGAATTAATGCCGGTAATAACAAGGTGTAGAGCCAGACGATACTACCGACAGCTAAGCCTGTTAATGCTGCTTTTGCATTGGCTTTACGCCAATACAAAGCACCAATAGTGGCTGGAGCAAATTGTGAGAGTAGAACAAAGGATAACAAACCTATGGTGGCGAGGTGATTTTGCTGAGCTATGATCCGTTCGAAAATGAAGGCGAGCAGCAGAATTATGGCGATAGAACCACGGCGCAGGTTAAGTAATAATCCTGACATTTGTTGTTTTTGTTTGGTATTAAATAATCGAAACTTTAATACCAATGGCGTCAATACTTCGGTTGATACCATGGTACTTAATACAATTGCAGCTACTATGACCATACTGGTTGCAGCAGCTAAACCACCAATATAAACCGTAATACCAAGCCAAGCTTGCTGGTAAAAAAGCGGCAGAGTTAGCACATAAGTATCGGCATCAACACTGCCACCGGGGAAGGTCAACTGACCTGCAATGGCGATAGGTAAAATAAAAACATTAATAAGGAGTAAATATAAAGGAAATAGCCAACGGGCAGTTTTTAACTCTTGTTGATGGTGATTTTCAATCATCATCATGTGGAACTGCTGAGGTAAGATAAATATAGTTATCGCCCCTAAAACCGCTTGTGCTATAGCGAGATAAACAGAATTAGTGCCAGTAATTGAACTGATGTTTTCACCTTGGTCGATTAAGTCGGAAAAGCCATCAAAAATATAGAAAGTGGCGAAAATACCGACCGCAGTTAAGGCGAACAATTTGATTACTGAGCTAAAAGCGATTGCCAGTACTAAACCTTGATTTTGTTTATTGGCGGCTATTTGGCGAGTACCAAATAAAATACTAAATATGATGAGTACGATAGTCACGACAAAGGCAGTACTGATGCCTGATTGATAAGTTCCTGTTAACAGGTCAAAACTGGTACTGATGGCGCGAAGCTGCAGTGCGATATAAGGAATAATACCTGTTAACGCAACAAGCGTTACTAGGGCTGCAACTTTAGGCGAGCGGTCGTATCGAAAAGCAATAAAATCGGCAATAGAAGTTAAATTTTGCTGTTTAACAATTAAGAGTATTTTATGTAGCATTGGCCAAGCCAGCACTAAACAAAGAATAGAGCCAATATAAATTGGCGCAAGCCAAGCGCCTGTTGTTGCCGCTTGTCCTACTGTGCCGTAGAACGCCCATGAGCTACAGCTAACACCCAGCGATAAACTATAAACCCAAGGTTTACAGCTCCAATTTTCAGAAGCTTGATTTTGTCCCCAGTGGGCAACAATAAAAAGTACTGCCAAATAAGTAATGGAGAGTATCGTGATAAGCCAAGTATCGAGTGAAAGCCAAACTAACAAGAACTGTCCTTTATGATGTGATCTGTCTCAAAATAATGTATCAAGCGATTAACTCACTTCAGCTAGCGATTAATATGAATATATATAACACTATGGTCAGCATAACATGCCCTATTTTATGGGGTAGTGAACTAAGGTAGTAGTTATTTGCTAGCAGCCATACGCTAATCTTAAGGTAAATATTTACCTTGATTAGAAACTATCATATATGAAAATCAGTAACAAATACTTGGTTGAAGCCATTGTTTTTATTAGTTATGTACTCTTTGCTATGGCGTGGGTAGGCGGTACAGCCAGTATGGGGCAAATAATGTCGGCTATGCACATTGATAGTTTAGCTTCTGCGAGCTTTATTAGTGGTGCAGTAACCTTGGCAAAGATTGTAGGTACGTTCGCTGCTGCTTGGATTGCGCTAAAGTTTGGCATTAAGTACGCTTTTTTTATTGCTAGCCTGCTGATTGCCATTGGCTTATTAACACCCTTTGCTCCTAATTATGAATTACTGTTGTTAAGTCGATTTCTAATGGGATTAGGTGGAGCGTTTATGATCGTTTACTTTAATCCTATTGTAATGCACTGGTTTCCAGTTAATGAACGTCCTGTTATTAACGGTCTCAATGCGGTTGCTTTTAATATTGGTACAGGTGTAGTGTTATGGAAGATGACTGCTATTAATGAGTTTACAGGGGATTGGAAAGTTAGCTTGATCAGTTTTTCAATTGCTAGTTTGTTATTTAGTTTTGCTTGGTTATTGGTCAAGTTTGAACCTGAGAGTGCGGGGCATGACCAAGAAGGTGAAGTCGCTGAAAACTACAGCTATGTTGATGGATTAAAGGATAAATTTAATTGGGCTTATGGTTTAACCTATTCGGGTTTATTGGCGTTTTACATTTGCCTATTTACCTTTTACCCTAAGGCTGGAATTAGCCAAAGTAAGTGGGTGATAGGTTTTGGCATTGTTGGCACATTAGCAGGTATTATTTATAGTAAAAAAATGCCACTGCGTTTACCTGTTATTCGATGGTCGGGGGCAATGATGGTACTGACGATTATTGGCGTATCCTTTAGTAGCACTGATTGGTTGCAAACCTTATCTGCGATTGTGCTAGGATTTTTTATTTTCTTCCCTATCACAGCACTGGTGTCTATTCCTCATGAACTGCCAAAAATGACGGGGCAACGTATTACCGTAGTATTTAGTTTATTTTATTCAATCAGTTACTTACTATCCACGGTGATCTTATGGTTGTTTGGTAAGTTGGTGGATATTAACCATGGCGATTACACTGCTTCATTTATTCTCATTTCATTAATAAGTAGTACCTTTTTTATTGGCAGCTTTTTTCTGCCTGAGACAGGGAACGTTAAAGAATCAACCATTAAGGAAAAGTTATGCGCGGAATAGTATCTCCCAAATTAGTGCCATTTCTTGAACAAGCGAATACAGCTATTGCAGCATTCAAAGCTACCGGGCAAGGCTTTAGTGCCGAGCTAGTTAGGCAGGGTTTAGATAATTTATCAGCGCTTATCGGTGCTGGGCCCAATATAGCCATAATAAAGGATGACTCCTTAGCGACCCCTAGCCATAACATTCCTGTACGTATTTATAATCCTGCGCCAAATGATGTACTACCTGTATTACTCCATTTTCATGGAGGCGGCCATATGTGTGGTAGTGTTGATTTATATGATCCCATTAGCCGTAAACTTGCGCTTGCTACTCATGCAATTGTCATTTGTGCTGATTATCGCTTAGCACCTGAACACCCTTATCCAGCAGGTTTGGATGATTGTCAGCAGTTACTAGAACGCTATAAAAGCCTTCTGACAGATATGAAATATAGTGATGAACTCTACATAGCCGGGGATAGTGCTGGTGGGGCCATTTGTACTAGCTTAGTGATGAACAACTCAATTAATGAAGTGACTAGTGACTCAGTGATAATTGACAAGCAAATTTTGGTTTATCCGAGTGTCGATTATACTATGGTCAGTGCTTCTGTTGAGGAAAATGGCCAAGGTTTCTTATTAGAAAAAGACAAAGTTAAATGGTATTTTCAGCAGTACTTTCAAGCTGGTAGCTTAGATAAAGATGAGGTCGCACAAGCTAAAGCGGTGAAAGCTTCCCCATTACTTGGCCAATTTTCTGCGAATATGCCGACAACCATAGTGATTACTGCTGGTTGTGATCCGCTTAGGGATGAAGGCGTTGCTTATGCTAAATCGTTGGAAGAAGTTGGCGTAAATGTTGAACACTACTCTTTTGATGGTATGACACATGCTTATATGTTGCTTAATGACCTTGTTAGCGATGAATGTGAGCAAACTTATCAACTCATTGGACAATTTGTTAAATCAGGTAGCACTGTTCAATAAACTTGCACTTTTAACTATAATTTTCTCACTTTTACAGAGGTATTCAGTTCGGTTTTTATTATCACTAAACCTCTATTGTAATAATTGTAAAGTCTACAATATGTCACAGAGTTAATATATTTGATGGGGGGAGCTTAAATTATAGCTGTGTAAGTAAGCGCGTTAACCAACACGCTTTCTTACTCAGTTTTCGGACAATAACCTTTAACTAATCGAAAAATATTCCGTTACTATCACCGCCATAAGAGGCTGCTCCCCAAGTAACCACAGACCCGTTATTTTTCAGAGCAGCATAAGCAAAAGAGTTGGAATAAATTTGTTTAATATTTGTTAGGTCTTCTTGAACTTCGCTACTGTCTCCTCCCCAACTAGGACTTCCCCAAGTAATAACTGAACCGTCAGTTCTTACTGCTGCGAAGCTATGAAAATTGGAATATATTTTTTTTACATTAGTTAAATTAGACTGTACAGCACTACTATCACCGCCAAAATAATCGTAGCCCCAAGTAATCACCGAACCATTCTCTTTAAGCGCAGCAAAAGCAGAGCCGTTCGCAAAAATATGTTTCACATTTGATAACTCTGATTGTACTAAACTACTATCACCGCCTAAACTTCCCCAAGTAACTACTGAGCCATCTTCTTTGAGTACTGCAAACGCGGAAGCGGTGGTAAATATGTGTTGTACACCAGTCAATTCTGCTTGAACTAAGCTGCTATCTCCACCAGCATCAGCTGTCCCGAACGTAATTATGGAACCATCGGACTTCAAAGCAGAAAAGCTATAAAGGTTGGAGTAAATTTTTTGAATATCGATTAAGCCTTCAGGTAAAACTAGGCTTTTAAGGGTACTACTAGAGCTGCAACTAACAATAAAATTGCTTCCTAGCTCGCTCCCCCAAGCGACAACTGAACCGTCATGTTTTAACGCTGCAAAGGAACGATTTCTGGCAGGAATTATCTGTTTTACATTTGTCAGTTCTGATTGCACTGCACTGCTATCACCACCACATATAGGATTTCCCCAGGTAACTACAGAGCCATCATGTTTTAAAGCAGAAAAACTATATTCATTAGAAACAACTTGTTCGACATCAGTTAATTCTGACAACACAGCGCTGCTATCACCTCCGAAAGTAGGGGCTCCCCATGTGATAACTGTGCCATCAGTCTTTAGTGCAGCAAAAGCGGATCTCGTTGCAATAACTTGTTTTACGTTGGTCAAATCGTCCTGAACCAAGCTGCTATCGCCGCCTTGCTCTTGATCTCCCCAGGTAACAACTGAGCCATCAGCTTTTAAGGCGGAAAAGGCTTTAGAGGTAGAAGTAATATCTTGAATATCTATCAAATCTGGTTGTACTAAGCTACTGTCTCCACCCAACGAGGGATTTCCCCAGGTAACAACTGCACCATCTCCCTTTAATGCAGCAAAGCTATATTCATTAGAGAATATGGACTGAACATTAGTATCAATTACCGTAATAGTTACTGAGTCAGATGCGACGGCTCCATCATCATCCGTAACGGTGAGCGTGAAAGAAATCACTGTTTCCACATCTACTTCAGGCGCCACAAAGTTGAGTTCAGCCGTATTGGTATTAGTGAAACTAGCAACAGTTGGGCCGGTAGATTGCTCCCACAAAAATGTGGAAATTGTACCGTCAGAATCTGAAGCTGTTCCGAGAATACTCACAGAACTATTTTCATTGATGCTAATATCTGCACCCGCAGTAGTTTTTGGAGATAGATTTGCTGGTGTTGGTGCAGGCTCTTTTGTTACTGCTGGCGAAGATGTTCCTCCGCCACAGCTAAATAATAAAGATATAATAAAACTTGCACCAAATAGTGTTTGATAATTATTAACTTTCATTTTGATCTTCCGTGTCAATTAATCGTTTTTTAAAGTAATATTTTTTCTTCTATTACTTTAGAGTAGATTAAAAATCAGCCTGCTTCATCCTTAATTAATTATTTTTCCAAATGTTTTACCTTGTTAATTGCATAATGTTTCATTCAAGAATTAATATTTAAAGTAAAATCAAAGATAATTTATTTAATGAAAATATTATTAAATTTTGTTTTAAATAAATGCTTTATTGTGCAAATAGCCCTGTGACATGACGAGATACTTCATCAGGATCTATTTTGATATAAATGTTATTTATACACAATGTGACTATCGAGATGATGAAATGATTATCCCATTAATATCTATTGGCATCATAAATAGAGAGCACTAGTTATGCTCTCATTAATTGCAGTGAAGGGGAATGAAACAGGTACTTTGAAGGTTTACTATTGCGCCGTCCAAGCGCCGTCCATAGGCAATGATGAGCCTGTAATGCTGCGGGCACTATCACTACAAAGAAAAAGGATGAACTCACCAATTTGACGAGGCGCCATCATTTCAGGTACTGGTTGCTTTGCGGTAATCAGTTGGTATTTTGCTTGCTCGAAACTACTCTTTTCTTTTCTAGCAATGTCAGTGATTTGATCATTGATAAGTGGTGTATCTACCCAACCAGGACAAATAGCATTGGCAGTAATGCTATGCTCTGCGCACTCAAGAGCAACAACCTTGGTTAGCCCAACTATGCCATGTTTTGCAGCACAATAGGCGACTTTATTTTTAGAGGCAACAAGGCCATGAACAGAAGCAATATTAATAATTCTGCCCCATGAGTTTGTTTTCATACTAGGTAATGCGAGTTGAATAGTATGAAAGGCAGCAGTTAAATTGATGGCAATGATGGCATTCCATTTATTCTCAGGGAAAGTATCCACGGCTTCAGTATGCTGAATACCTGCATTGTTGATTAATATATCAATTGAACCCATCGTTTTTATGGCCTTTTTCATAAAAGTAGCAATAGCATCTGCTTCCATTAAGTTAGCATTATCAAATATGACGCTGATCTGATACTTTGTAGAAAATTCTTGCGCTAGTCTCGCGCCTTCATCACTACTGATTAACCCGTGTAAAACTAAATTGATACCTTGTTCTGCTAAAACGTGAGCACTTGCCAAACCAATACCACTTGTTGAACCAGTGATAAGTGCTGTTTTACCTTTTAATGTTGTATTTTTTCGTGGATTGCTCTTTAACATACGGTTTCCTTATTAAGAGTAACAAAGGGCAGCACATCCCAGATATTCTATGACTTTGGGGAGTTTCCTTAATGCTGCACTTGAAAATTAGGTTAACTACATTAGCTGAATTGAAGGTGAGTTGAATTACTACCTTAGTGCCATTAAGCCAGAGTAGCTTTGGCGTTAGGCAAAGTTATTTTTTACTGTGAGGGTTTTAGCTCAACCTGGTGGGTAATTTTTAAGTTCTCTACGGTTGAGTGAGAAAGGCAGGTAAAGGTTTGCAATAAAATTGAATTGAGGGGAATCGACAGATTTAATAACGTAACCTGTGTCGAAATAACGATGAAACTTGACGACGCAATGTTAGCTATTGGAGTGTTTATAACTGAAGTAGTATTGAAGCTGATGAAAGGCGAGCTACAACTCGCCTTTTACTATACCAAGCTATAAATTAGTTGAGGATTATTTGCGGCATTTAACTTCAGGATTAATATTAATTATACCTGCTTCGTTAATTGTGGCTATTTTTTCACCTTGCTTGAGTATGGCTAACGTAGTATCACCAATTGTGCGTACATAGCTAAGTAAGTAACCAAACTGACCTAAGATACATACGGAATATTGTTGGCTGAAGTTAAGCATGTCCCACATTGTGTCTTTATCATATTCCTGTTGTCTGCTATCAGTCATGAAAGCAGTAACAGGGGTAAAGTTACTGGGTTGTTTAAAAGTATTTAACATAATATCTGCCTCACTATTTAGTTAGTGATGAGATATTAGCTAAGTCTTTATTGATATGTTGTAGGCAATTGTTAGCTTGTTGTTATTATTTGTATGGTTATTATTTAAACAGCAATAAAAACGTTCGATAAGATTTAATATCTCTTTGAACGCTCTCATTATTTAGATTTTAGTGGAGATGCTATTTTGAGTTTTCTTCTGCTTCTGTTTGTTGTTCTCTGATTTTGGATTCTTTAATACGCCATTTTTGTAATTCAGCGTAATAGTGATCCCATACACATGGATTACAGGCACCACCACCACAGCAATCATCATCAGCAGGTGCTATTGGTTTTTCATGAGAATTCGACATATGTTTTGTTAACTTAAAATAAATGAATTTTTATCTAGATTTATAACCTTAGAATAACAAAAAAGCTCTGCAATTGCAGAGCTTTTATCTATTCATAAGCGGTTATTAGCTAGCCAAGTTCAGCTAACTTGTGCTCTAAATAATGAATATTAGCGCCGCCGTTAACGAAGCCTTGATCATTTAGAATATCTTGATGCAAAGTAATATTCGTTTTGATGCCATCAATCACTAACTCTGATAAAGCATTACGCATACGCGCAATAGCTACGTCACGGTTATCACCCCAAGTGATTAGTTTACCAATCATAGAGT
>OJGO01000434.1_pt1 | contig 15090 bp, 9 predicted proteins | sample 1594871 | NCBI WGS metagenome assembly OJGO01 (sample SAMN05416798, study PRJEB24817) | seawater metagenome | isolation source: Sea water | place: Canada:Atlantic | collected 2013-07 | reverse complement strand
CATATCGTCGGCAGCGTCAGATGTGTATAAGAGACAGCCCCTTACCTTTGCCCTTGCCCTTATCCCGCGGCTCTCGCTTGGTGACTTCCAGCGCATCCCGGTCTGCTTGGCGATGCTGTGGCTCGCTCACCAGCTCCAGGTCCACCTTGCGGTCTTCCATGCCCACACGCATTACCTTCACACGGACCTCATCGCCCAACCGGAAGCTCATAGCGGTACGCTCGCCGATCAGGCGATGTTTGGCAGCATCGTGATGGAAGTAGTCACCACTGAGGGTAGACACGTGCACCAGGCCCTCAATGTAAACTCCGGAAAGTTCCACAAAGAAACCGAAAGGCACAACGGCTGCAATCACGCCGTCGTACTCCTCACCCACGTGATCCTTGAGGTATTCGCATTTGAGCCAGGCCATGACGTCCCGCGTTGCGTCGTCGGCGCGGCGCTCCGTCATCGAGCAGTGCTCACCCAGTTGATGCATTCTGGGCAGGTCATAAGGGTAATCCGCCAGTTCCGGGTCACGCTTGGGCGGCACCGATACGTCTTTGCTACCGTCCTCGCCGTGAATCACGGACTTGATACCGCGATGCACGATCAGATCCGGATAACGGCGAATCGGCGAGGTGAAGTGGGCATAACTGGCAAACCCCAGACCGAAATGGCCACCCTCATCCGGGCTGTAGACGGCTTGGCTGAGAGAGCGCAGCATCACCGTCTGAATGACATTCGCGTCGGAACGGTCTGCAATACTGGACAACAGCGCCTGATAATCAGCGGAGGTTGGCTTGTCTCCACCCCCCAGTTGCAGCCCCAGCTCGCCCAGGAAAAGCCGCACCGCATTGAGACGCTCCTCGGATGGGCCATCGTGCACCCGGTACAGTGATGGCACCTTGTGCTTCTTGAGGAATCGCGCCGTCGCCACGTTGGCGGCGAGCATACATTCCTCGACGATCTTGTGGGCGTCGTTGCGCTTGACCGGAACGATTTCCTCGATTTTGCGACTGGCGTCGAATATGACCCGGGTTTCCGTGGTTTCAAAATCGATGGCACCACGCTCAGTCCGGGCTTTGCGCAGCAATTTGTAGAGGTTGTAGAGGTTGTGCAGGTGCGGCAGCACATGCGCGTACTGCTCCGACAGCCTGTAACCCGGCTCGGAATCCGGCCGCTCAAGCATGTCACTGACCTTGTTGTAGGTCAGTCGCGCGTGGCTGTGCATCACCGCCTGATAGAAGGTGTAGCCACTGACGCTGCCGTTGGCACTGATGGTCATGTCCGCCACCATGCACAGCCGATCCACACCCGGGTTCAGGGAGCACAGGCCATTGGACAGCTTTTCCGGCAACATGGGCACCACGTGATCCGGAAAATACACTGAGTTGCCACGGTTAATCGCTTCTTCATCCAGCGGTGAGCCGGGACGCACGTAATGGGACACATCTGCGATCGCTACCAGCAGACGGTAGCCACCACGCGGGCGCGGCTCACAATAGATCGCGTCGTCAAAGTCCCGGGCGGTTTCGTCGTCGATGGTCACCAGGCGCAGGTTGCGGATATCCACCCGATTCTGCTTGTCCTTTTCGCTCACCTCATCGGCAATGCCGGCAATCTGCTCACCGACGGCCGGCGGCCAACTGTGAGGGATATCGTAGGAACGGATGGCCACATCGATTTCCATACCCGGTGCCATGTGCTCGCCAAGTACTTCCACCACCTTGCCCGTTGGCTGGGTACGCACCGTAGGCTGGCGCAGGATGTCGACCACGACGTATTGGCCGTGCCGTGCATCATTAATGTGCTCTGCCGGAATCAATACTTCGTGGTTGATGCGAGCGTTCTCCGGAACCACAAAGGAGATGCCGCTTTCCTGAAACAGACGACCAACGGTTTGATGGGTACGATACTCCAGCACCTCTACAATCACCCCTTCGCGACGACCACGATCGTCCACCCGGTCCACCCGGGCGGCAACGCGGTCACCGTGGAAAACCTGGCGCATCTGGCGGGCTGTGAGGAACAGATCCGACCCTCCATCATCCGGGATCAGAAAACCGAACCCGTCCTTGTGTCCCGTGACACGGCCTGTAACAAGATCCGCTTCTTCAATGGGCAGGTAGGCTCCCCGGCGATTACAGATCAGTTGTCCGTCCCGGCACATGGCAATCAGCCGGCGCCGAAGGGCTTCGATGCCCTCCTCGGACTGCTGCCCCAACTCGCTACACAGAGTCTCGTGAGTGGCCGGCGCTCCCCGCTCCTTCAGATGGTCGAGAATGAACTCCCGACTCTGAATTGGGTTGTCGTATTTGCTGGCTTCACGCTGCGCGTGTGGGTCTTTGTCGGTCTTCTTTCTGGAAACCATTCGTATCCTTAGTCTGACTTCCCTGCTGGAAATCAATCGTTATATTGCGTTTGCAAAAGAGTATAACGCCGCCAGCACCCGCCTGCCTAACCGACCGCCTAAAATAGACGTAAAAACCGGCCCCGGCGGGACAAAAAATATTTGACAGGCTTTTTCCGAATGATTAAAGTACGCGCCATCGGTTGACGGCAATGCCCGCAGCTGCGGCAGAAAGCCCGGAAATTCAACGAAGTAAAACGTTTGAATGCCCACCGGGAAGACTGCAAATCACCTGCCGAGGTGGTGAAATTGGTAGACACGCTAGCTTCAGGTGCTAGTGGGGGCAACCCCGTGGAGGTTCAAGTCCTCTCCTCGGCACCATCGCTTCCCTCAAGCGATGCGAATCAAGAACTTACCCTTTAATCAATAGCTTAAACGTTTCTCTGGTACACAAGACTGGTACACAGAGGTCTTATTGTGGGTTTAAGAATGTGCTCACCCTACCGTCCGTCGAATAGTGGTTTTTACTGGGTCCGCAAGAGAGTTCCCGATGATCTCCGCCACATTGTTGGCAAACGCGAGATTAAGCGATCCCTCAAGACCGCAGACCCAAGAGAAGCCAAACGCCGCGCACTGTCTGTCTGCGCTGAGATAGACCAACTTCTATTTAATGCAAAGCGTTCACTTACGATGGGTGCTGCAGAAATGGAGGCTATTCAGGGCGAGTATTACCGCTCTCGTGTTTCTGCCATAACCGCAGAAGCAAACACAGAGGGTTGGCTACCGGAACACTACGAGATAATGGCGGACCAACTGGCAGAAATCCCAGAGGCCAACCCGCCCGGCCGTTTTGACCCTGCTGGCTACGAAGAGCATCGCACAGCCGTTGCCTCTCAGTGGGGAATTAAGGCAGTACAGGGAACCCTGAAAGAACACGGCTTAACCCCGCCACCCGCGATACTCCAACTCATGGGAGAAAAAGCCTTCATGGCGGAACTGGCCGCATATCACGCTGCCAAGGCTTTGAAATATGGGGACCCAATGTGGAAGCCACCGGCATATGGCACTGCGGCCATCTCCAACTCCGAGACACTCCCAGAACTTTTCACACAATACGCCGCCAGTGTTCAGCTGCCCACTAGAACTGCCGGTACCTGGCGGAGCTACGTCGACCGCGCAAGCAAGTATTTTAGGGGAAAACCCGCATCTGCTATCACCAAGCATGAAGTTCGCGCGTTCGCTGAAGCCCTCCATCAAGGAGACAAAGACACATCGTCGAAAGGCAGAGCACTCAAAGCGAAGACGATCAACGACGGTTACATTGCTGCCTTGTCCGCAGTATATAAGTGGGCCATTGAGCGCGAAAAGCTGACAAATGATCCAACCAAGCGTGTCAGCGTTCTGGTAAGAGCCACAGAGACTGCTGGTATTGAGCAGTACACCCGCGAACAGGTTGCAACGATCCTCAGGGCAACCCGGCAACCACAACCCGCCAGAACCAAGCAGGAGACACGGAACGTCAGGCGCTGGGCTCCGTGGCTCGCCGCATTCACAGGCGCCCGCATCGGTGAGCTTCTTTGGCTCAGAAGGGCGGACGTACGCACGAGTGACGGGGTGTATTTCATCGCCATTCAACCGGATACGAAAGGCGGTGCCAGAGGTATAAAGAATCAGAGTTCAATTCGGTCTACCCCGTTACACCCCGCCATCATTGCGGAGGGCTTTCTTGACTACTGGCGGTCTCTCCCTGAGGGCACTGAATACTTGTTCCCCGGTGACTGGTCCGACAAAGACGGGGATCGCACCAAAGCCCCCGCCAACAAGCTAAGAGAGTGGATCAAGGAGCAGCTCCCTGACGCTGACTGGCAGCGCCTGAGTCCCAACCATAGCTTTCGACACTGGCTTGTTTCAGAGTGCAGAACCGCGAAGATAGACGGCGACCGCCAGCGCGTGATTACAGGGCACGGTCAAAAAGATGTTCATGGCCGTTATGGGGCTGCAGATGTGCGGACCCTCTACAACGACATTAAAACCATTCAGTCCCCGCTGCCACCCCCTGGTCACCCAGGCCCAATCCCATCGAGGGAAAACGACAGATAGACGGCCAGAAGGGGCTGGAGTTTGGCACCCCAGCGTCCTTCATAGCCCTCTTCTAGAACTCGGGGTTTTCCGCGTAATGAAGCGCCTCTACTTGCGCTGCCTCGTATGTCTCAGCACCTCCCAGCTCGCCGAAAGCCGCCATTAGTTCCAGAAAGCGAGTGCCAGAAAACTTGTGGACTCCACCCGCGAAGGTCTCCACAGCATGGTATTCAAGTTTCCCGAATATCTCCCGCAGCTTGCCGTGCACCCGCTCAACTTCCGCGTCAACGTTGAATTCCTGTAACTCCTCATCGCTGTTTAACATCGCCATTCGGGCGTGAATCCATGTCGGGTATGTTTCCGCTTCGAGCCCTTTTCCCACTAGCTCCTTCATGACCTGCCTCATGTAACCGACCATGCGCTGCGACACACCCGATTGCTGGGCGGTCTCTCGTTTGCTCAACTTGCGGCCGCTGGAGACATAAAACCAGGCAACATCGGCTCGCTCTGTCTGCGTGAGTGGCAATGAACGTTTACGATTAGTCTCAATAGCTTTGTCCAAAGCTTCCGCTGGGGTTCCATTGAAGGCGGCCACAGGGATTCCCCCCTTCCACTTGACCGCTTTATAGGCCTCCAGTCGAAGATAGCCGTCAGAGACAGCCCAACCCTGAGATGTCCAAACTATTCGGATGGGGTCTAACCGCTGACCATTTCGGAGGTCCCTTGCTAACTCTTCGACCACGGCCTTTTGCGTGTAGTCATTCTCGAGTTGCTGCCTAAAAGAGAAGACCTCAGGGGCAAGGTGGAGTTGTTCAAGCCGCAACCGCCTAGGCCTAGTCACGGGAACCAACGTTATTGGCTTCAGGGCCCTCAAGGCTTCACTACGCCGGAGGGGAAGGTCTTGATCGGCGCTGGAACGGCAATCGTGAAAATCAGAAGGGGCGCTTAAAATGTGCGTGTCTTGCATCGTTGTATACCGACATGTGAATTGGAGGGGTCCCACGCAAGGTGTGCAAATTGCACAACGTAGGGTTGCACACCGGTTTCCCTTGGCTGCCACTGCCGGTAAGCCGCGCCGATCAAGGGGGTCCGGTGCTTTATCTTAAGGTGGTCCCTTATCCGTTCTGTCTGTACTTGTAGAAAACCGCTCGACTAATCCCTGCAGCTTTCACCGCCTCTGTGACCGCCCACCCCTCATCCACGAGTCCCTCTGCGCGCTTGAGTTTCTGAGGGTCCACAGGGGCGCCGCCCTTATACTTCCCTGCCACCTTCGCTTTCGCTATCCCCTCCGCCTGTCGTTCAAGCATAAGCTCTCTCTCAAACTGGGCGATTGCTCCCAACATGGTAAGCATTAGCTTTCCCGTAGGTGTTTTGGTATCCAAGTTGATGTTGAGTACTTCAAGACCTGCACCCAGCTCTTCCAACTCCTCGGCGATCTTCAGCAAGTCAGTGGTAGACCGCGCGAGCCTGTCGAGCTTACAGACGACCAGAGTGTCTCCCTGCCCCAAGACATGCCGAAGCAATCCTTGAAGCTCTGTCCTAGCAGCCGTCTTGCCCGAAGCTTTTTCTGACTTGATACGATCACATCCCGCCGCTTTAAGCTGCTCAACCTGAGCCTCCAAGCTCTGGCCAGTCGTACTCACTCGCGCATAACCGTATTTCATAGGACACCTCTTAATGTCTATACAGGGTATGTCTACAGTATATTTGTCTACGAATCGTGAAGTAAACCCTGTGTAGACACAAAAGATGCCCTGATGGTCATATTATTCTGTCCACGTAGACCGTGGTCTAAATAGACACAATTAGATCCCAGCTCGGACTTACAACACTGGAAGAGGTGGAGGGCAAGGGGGGGGGTATCACAGGTTCGCGTGCACTGAGTTCGGTCTCGGAAATTTGCTCTAAATTATTTCGCCTATTGCTGTCCCATGTTCTGAACTGTACCCACCCAAATTGTACTCACACAAAATCGCTGCCTGAAAGACGAGAGCTGACAGCCAAGCACAACCTGCCCGCCAGCGCTGAAAATTGGCTCCCGAGAGAGCGATCGATCATTGCTGTCAGAATGCGCCCTCCATTGACACCGTGGGGGCGATCGGCTTAGGGCTGAGTCCGCCCCATTTACCAGGTCCACGATGCTGATCCAAACTTTACCTCGGCTTCAGCTCATCCGTGTCCAGTTCGAAATCGTCAAGGCCCAGCTTGTTCAGGATCGCGGGCAGCACTTGATGGATGACCCTCATTCCGACCAGCAACTCATTCATGTAGACATCTGGATGTATTTGGTCAGAGCTAAACCCCAATGATTCTCTTTCCGCCGCATTACCAATTTCATCGTTGTCTCCTCTGACAAGCTGCATTAACTCTATGCGAACAGGCACGCTCGCTTGCCAGGCCTCACTTTTTAGAACGTTAATCCAATGCTCATAATCTCGAAATGTTTGATACTGGAACTGCTTCGCCTCATTGGCAAAGGCTGGGTCTAAGTTCAATTTCGCAAAGGCAAGTTGCAACAGACAATGCCCGATGTTTTCCGCTTCAGTCCCCATAAGTGTGATTTTTTCATTGGTTTCTAATTCGGAGATGTATGCCGCATAAAACCCGTAAAGATCATTAAGGCCAAGAAAGGCCGCATAGATAGTAGATGAGTAAGCGTTCTCCCGGAGGACGGCTTCATATTCTTCCTCTGACTCGGGAGAATAATCGTCAAAGTCGAAATCGATTTCCGGTGGCAGTTTCTCAGGGATTCTTATTCCTAAAGAATTAAAGCACTCGAACACGCTAACAGTGAGTAGACCCAAATCGTCAATTAGCGGCACGGTGTCATAGCCCGTTTCTGCCGATTCTACGGCCAGCTGGGCAAGAAATTGAACCAGCCGGTCCCACTTTAGCGCTTGCTCTACAGAGCCCGCAGTAGCGACGACGCTAGGATCTAGGTCCCCAATTCCGGTAAGACTGCGAAACCTTTCCTCCATCTCTAAGGACATGGAGTCGCCTTTTTTCCACTTCGTAACCTGAGTCGGTGACACGCCCAGCTCTTTTGCGAGTTCTTTTTGGCTAGTTCCGAGCTTTTTTAACGCCAACTCGATGTAGAATTTGCTATTCATGTCAATTACCCTGTCAATATAAAAAATTTAGTAAATCAGTTGCCCGTAAGAATATGCGCCGCAACGCATAAAGTAAAGTAAATTATTATACGTTTTTAGTAAATTAACGGCGACGCAGTCAAAAACTAGAAGAAACGGTAACGCTATCCTTTGATTGACAATGAGATAGGTTGATGTGAAATCGACGACAAAGGAGTCTAAAGCCACCGCCACGGCCCAGCATTCGGTCAATAGCTAACCCCCAAACACGCCCCAAAGATCGTCGCGTGAGCCTCGAACCCCCGCAGACAGCATTCGTGACCTTTGCAATGCGCCCGCTCCAAAGGGCCGGACATTACGGAGACTGGTGAGTTGGTGCGCCCGCTGCCCGAGATACTGGCATCAAAAAATACCAACGCTCTGCGCGCTAGTTGCCATCGAAGGCTTCACTGTCATTTGGTATGAAATGGATAGCCAATACGCCCGAGTAACATCCTGTTGACGAGATTTAGAAAAGAAGTGGGTCTTCTGCAGAGTTCATCGCGTCCACTCCGTTTACGGCTCTGCCGCAAGGGTCTGTGAACGCGTACGCGTGCAAACTAAAGTGCACTCCAGGTGTAGGACTGGCTGTTCCGTGCCGTCCCCAAAGTAGCAGTTCCCATAGCCACTGGCTTTCTAAATTCAGATACCTTTAACCAAGCATCAACCGCTCAAAAGTTCCCGAATTGGGAATTTTTTCTTGCAGAGCATTAAGCAACATGCGAGTATAGTTCCCAATACGGGAACATTTGAGATGTATGGTTATGAGGTTAGTGGGTCGCGAAAGAGTGTCCAGCAGCAATATCGGTGACCCGAGCGCCCAAGCGTGGCTCAGCGTCTGGATGTCGGAGATAAGCGAGGCCCAATGGTCTTCTCCATGCGACTTACTGGATCACTACCCGTCAGCACAAGACCAAGGCAACGGAATGTTTTTATTCTCTATCGGTGACCGAGGGCTCTATTTAGAAGTTCTTATTTCATTTTCTCAAAAAATTGCCTGCATTCTTCATATTAGCGAAAGTAACGAATCATGATCGAACAAGCCAAGGTCATAAAAACGGAAAACCAGTACCAAAGCTATCTAAGCGAGGTTCAGGCCCTTTTGTTGGCCGATCCTGAGATAGGGAGCGCGGAGAGTGAACGCCTAGAGTTACTCACCGTTCTCCTTGAGAACTATGAGAATCAAAATTATCCGGTTGAGGCGCCAGACCCAATTGTCGCTATCAAGTTCCGTATGCAAGAAAAAGGTCTAAAACAGACCGACCTTGTCCCCTACTTCGGAACGCGTAGCAGAGTTTCAGAAGTACTATCAGGTAAGCGGCCACTTACTCTTCAGATGATTAGAGCTCTGTCTGTAGGTTTAGGCATATCCGCTGAAACACTGATTGGAGAACCTGAAACCAAGGGAAGAACAGACCAAGAGATTGACTGGTCACGATTCCCGGCAAAGGAAATGGTAGCTAGAGGATGGATTCAAAAGGCCACAGGTCAGGCTAAAAGGACCATAGAACAGCAGGTACAAGACTTTGTTGCTCAAATCGGATGGCAACTCGGTGACGCTGCGTTCAAGCGAAGCATATCAGGAGAAGCATTCTCCCCGACGACGAAATACGCACTCTATGCTTGGCTCTCTCGCGTTATCCAAAAGGCGCGGGAACGAAAGCCGAATATTGGAAAATATGCCGAGTCAGCTTTATCCACTCAGACATTGAGAGAGTTGGCGCAACTGAGCTGGTTTGAAGAAGGTCCCAAGCTGGCCGTTGAATACTTAGAAAAAATGGGGGTATGTGTAGTCCTTGAGCCTCATTTGAAGGGTACGATGCTTGATGGCGCTGCTCTTAAAGATATCGACGGTACACGAGTAATCGGTCTTACGATTCGCCATGACCGATTGGACAACTTCTGGTTCACCCTATTACATGAGGTCGTTCACATTTGGAAGCACGTTGGTGAGGATGACACGTTCATGGATGACCTTGATTCTTCCGCTTCTACGGACAAACGAGAAGCCGAAGCCAATCGTTTGGCGCGCGAGGCTCTAATTCCGCGTGTGGTCTGGAAAAGGAGCGATGCTCATTTATCACCCTCAAAGGAAGCGATCGACACTCTGTCGCGCGAGTTGAGAATTAATCCGGCAATAATCGCGGGACGCATTCGGCGAGAAAAAGGAAACTATCGCCTTTTCACTGAGCTTTTAGGTCATGGAGAAGTGAGCAGAGTTCTATCCTATCTTAGTCACGAGGGCCAGGCATGACACCCACATATATTCCTATACTCAAGGCCAAAAAAGGCGAGTTTGATGCACTCCAGACCGCGAGTACCGCTACAGCAGAGCGCATCCAGCCGATGTTTGAGATACCTGCCTTTAAAGGTAGCACCGCAAATGCCAAGCGCTTCGAGAATCTGGCCCAACCCACGGTCGCATATCTGAACGAAATCGTGGTTAAAATCGCGACTGTACGCCCCGGTATGCCATGTTTCTTGGATTCGAGGCATTGGGCACCAAATGCTACGCTTGAAAATGGTGAGCATGTCTTAAGCTATGCACTCTCTCGACTTTCAGCCCTAGGTGTCCACACAAACCCCGTAGTCAACTACGACGTTTGGGATGACCCAGAATATCAAGAGGTCTTTAAGAATGCAGGGGCAAGTGATGCAGGTACTTTATGTATTCGCCTTGAGTCCGATGCCTTTGACGATATGGACGACCCTGATTATTTTTCTGATCGCCTTAACTCCATAATTACCGCGACAGCCTTTCCAGAGGCTCAAATTTGTATATTGATCGATTTTAGGGATACGACTGCCCTGTCTGTGGTCGATATGCAAGCGGTAGCGGAAAAGTGCATAGATAATTTGAATTCGTGGCAATTTGCTTACATCGGCATTGCGGGAAGCTCAATTCCCATCATGATCAATGACGCAGTTGAAGAAGTAAACTCAACCGGGTACGTGACAAGGAAGGAAGTTCTGACGTGGAAAGCACTCAGGAAAGCCTATCCCAGGCTAAACTTGGTCTTCTCTGACTACGCAATCCGCAACCCGAATGCTATCGATGATGTTCCCGCACCCCATGCCAACGGAAAGATCAGATACACAATCTCCAACCAATTCTTCGTTGTGCGCGGGCACTCTCTCCAGTTTCATGACAAAGGGAAGCAGTACCACCGCCTTTCGGCTGAAGTGGTAAAAAGCCCACACTACATGGGTCCTGAGTTTAGCTATGGAGACGCGCACCTGCTCCAATGCTCAAAAGGTGAAGGAGGGTGCGGCAATTCCACAACTCGGATAACGCTCGATACTACGCATCACCTCGCTGCAGTTACTGTCGAGATCATCGAGTTTGTTACTGCCACGTCAACAGCTAGCATTCATCCTTAGAAGAAACCATAAACCGGCCCCATGGAGGGGGGCAGTTGAATGCTTTTCCTTTTGTCCTGCGCTAGTAGGAGGACGTCTCTAATGGCTTTTGCCTTCATCCAGTAGTCACGCTATATTCTTATCACCAATCAGGTCACACTTGACTGGTACACACGCGAACAGAGAGGCATTGCAAACTATTGTTTTAAAAGGGTTAAAATAGAGTGAGAACAAGTCCTCTCCTCGGCACCACTTCCTCCCTCAGGAAGTGTTAAGAATCCAACACCTTTATAAGCACATGTCGCAACAGATCTGCGCTCGAAAACGTATGACTCTCCGCACGTTCGCGAAGAGCCTGCCCGCAGCCCTGGCTTACTCTACCAGTCCCGACAAATATTCCGAGAGCCGTTGATAGGTGTAATTCACCCGGGCATAGGCCGCAGAAGGCGCTCTTTCGAACTCCCGCCCACAGGCCCGGCTGCCGCCATGGCGATTCAGGTAGGCGATGTTGATCAGGTTGGGCTGGTCTGCCACGAACTCGCTGGAATTGTCGAACGGGTAGTAGAACGCCCAGTCAAACCCTTCTGTATTGCTGACCCCAGGCGTGGAACTCATTTCTTCATCCAGGAAGCCAAACCGTAGCGGCCTGAAACGGTCATTGCGAGTATCGAACTCCAGCGCCGGCGAGGTGAACTCGTCCGGTAGCGTGATACTGCCGGTGACCGTGAAAGGCTGCTGGGCAGACACCACCTGCGCCGCATCAACGTCCTCCGGATCAATATCCCCTTCGCAGGATTGGACACTACTCGTGAGCGCCACAATCTCCTCGTTCACGCCATCGACGGAACGCGTGAAACCGAAAAAGGCATCGTTGGCGAACTGATAGTCGGGGCGCAGAACTTCCGTCTTGCTATCGGAAGTTGCCGTCAGGGAATCCACCCGGGCATCCGCCATGGTCCACCCGTAACGGATCGCCGGCGGGCCACCCAATGCCGAGGACGACGCAAGTCCAGGATGGCAGGTGGTGGTGGTTTCGAACGTCGCGGTACGGTCCTGCCAGTTGAATGTCAGCCGCTCATCGGCCCCTTCAGCCTCATGGTAGCTGGCACTCTCCTGGGACAGTGATATCGAAGGCATCCACTGCACATCGGTATCGGCGATTTTGCCACGGGCATTGATCAAGCGGGCCATCTCTCTCATTGACGGCATCATGCACCCGTTTGCCGTCACGGCCGTTAACCGGCCATCTTCCGAGTAGTCGAACTCCAGTTCAGCGGACACGCTGAGGTTGGACATTGTGGCCGGCAACTCGCTCCCCTCCCCCCTGGCGAGAACTGTCTGGCGCTCAAGGATAACCGGATCGTCCAGCTCAACCGGCACTTCCGGCAATTCCAGTTCATCAATGTTGATGTTCTCGTAATTGCCTTGGGAGGCAGCGGCATCAACCACCTGAACCACCTCCAGGGCATTGCGGGCAAAGGATACACCGAGAAGATAAACCGCCTCTTCACTCAGGTAGCGTTCACGTCCGTCACCATTGCGCAGGAGATTGGCGTACTCCGGCGGGAACTGGCTGGCCATGAAGCGTGCGAAGGCGCGGGCGTATGCGTGAGCACGGTGATCACCGGACCGGATATAGTTACTGACCAGGTTCACGTTGCCGAGAGCATCAGACAGATCGGTACTGATGACCGAAAGATCCTGCAACCCAATCAGGCGGCGCTGCCGCACCAGGTGGCTCAATGGCGTGACATTGCGCACGCCAGGTGGCGCACTAAGCAGGTAGGCGTCTTCCAGCACCACTTCCCCGATGCGGGTCTGCTCCATGGTCTGGCCAGGCAGCACCACGGCAAACAGCGGAAAGTCCCTGGGATCGATATCCGGGGATATGGACGGGTCCTGCACCAGTTCCGCAGTATCCAGCGAGAAGACGCCACCTTCTCCCGTTAACGCGGTAGGCTCTCCGTCCCGCAGGGTTATTTCCGTGCCGGCGCTGTTTTCAAAGGTCATCGGGCCCGGCGTGTATTGGCTGTCACCGTCCATGTCCAGCCACACCCTGGCATTGCGCAGGTAGCCGTCAATCACCCGGCCTGTATAGGGCTCGGGCTCGCTGTAATCCTCGGCGTCAAAGTCACGGCCATCGACCGGTGACTTGTCGGATTCCTCGCCGCAACCGGCAAGGGCCAGCGTGAACAGGGCAACTGTAAAGGAGAGCAGACTTTTCATCGCGGCAACCATTGTCCTTGTTAGAGGTTGTGCCGCTACTGTAGGGGATGTTGCCGGGGGGAACCTTGATAGGTTTGGCACTTTGTAAACTTAGGTAACGAAAACGCGCCGCGGGAGCTGTCCCGGCGGCGCGCTAACGGGCACAAGCGCCTACTAGAACGAGCGCGCAACAATCTCTTTCATGATCTCATTGGTGCCGGCGTAGATACGCTGTACCCGCGAGTCCGCCCAGGCGCGGGCGATGGGATACTCCCACATGTAGCCGTAGCCGCCGTGAAGCTGCACGCACTCGTCCATGACTTTGCACTGCAGGTCGGTGGTATGCTGTTTCAGCATGGCTGCCGTTGGAATATCCAGCTTCTTTTCCAGGTGCAGTTCCAGACAACGGTCACAGAAGACGCGGGCAGCGGTGATTTCCGCCTTCATCTCCGCCATTTTGAAGCGGGTATTCTGGAACGCTATCACCGGTTTGCCGAACGCCTTGCGCTCCTTCACGTAATCCAGCGTCCACTCCCACGCGGCTTCCGCAGCAGCGACGGCGGTCAGGCCCACCTGCAGGCGCTCCGCCGGCAACTCCGCCATCAGTTGGAAGAAGCCCTGGCCTTCCATTGATCCCAAAAGCTTATCCGCAGGCACCTGAACGTCCTGGAAGAACAGCTCGGAGGTGTCCTGCGCTTTCATCCCCACCTTATTCAGGTTCTGCCCTTTCTCGAACCCTTCCCAGGCGGTTTCCACCAACAACAGGCTGGTGCCCTTGGCGCCTTCTTTCGGATCGGTTTTGGCCACCACGATCACCAGGTCCGCCAGCTGGCCGTTGGTAATAAAGGTCTTGGAGCCATTGAGTACGTAATGGTCGCCAGAAGCGTTTTTCACCGCCGTGGTTTTCACCCCCTGCAAGTCGGAACCTGCGCCCGGCTCGGTCATGGCGATGGCACCGATCATTTCGCCGGTTGCCAGTTTCGGCAGGTAATACTGTTTCTGTTCTTCGGAGCCGTAATTGAGGATATAGGGGGCAACGATGTCGGAATGCAATGTCCAGCCGATGCCGGACAGGCCCGCCCTGGACACCTCCTCCATGATGACAGCGCTGTAGCGGAAGTCCGCGCCTACGCCGCCGTATTCTTCCGGCATGGTCGGGCAGAGGAAACCAAGTTCGCCGGCCTTCTTCCAGAGCTCCCGGCTGACCTGGCCATCTTTCTCCCACTGTTCATGGTAGGGCGCCGCTTCCTGTTGCAGAAACTTGCGGACGGAATCCCGGAAGCCGTCAAGGTCGGCGTCAAAGACTGTGCGTGGAATCATGGTGTACCTCGGTGAATGACTGTGTTGTGGTTGTCGTTCACCAAGTCTCGGGGGCGCGGCGTTTTCGCTCAATGATGAAAAGCATCAATCGGGCTGACCAAAACCATCGCCCATCGGTTCAGTCGGGCTGTTTCGCCTTCGCCCTCTCCTCGCCCCAGCGCGGCATCAGATCCTGGGGCAGGCCCAGGTGATCCAGAAGTCGGGCAACGATGAAATCCACCAGGTCACTCACGGAATTCGGCCTATGATAGAACCCCGGACTGGCCGGCATGATGACCGCCCCCATGCGGGTCAGGCGCAGCATGTTTTCCAGGTGCACTTCCGAAAAGGGCGCTTCCCGGGGCACCAGGATCAATTGCCGCCGCTCTTTAAGGGCGACATCTCCGGCGCGCTCGATCAGGTTGTTACTGGCGCCGGTGGCCAGGGCAGACAGGGTGCCGGTACTGCAGGGACAAATCACCAACGGGGCTTTTTCACCCGAACCAGAAGCCGGCGGGGCGAACCAGTCTTCACGGCCGAACACCAGCACCTGCCCCGGACGGGCGCTGGCATAGCTGGCAAGCGCTTCCTGCATGGCGGCGGTGTTGCCCGGTAATTTCAGATCGGTTTCCGTGCTGTCTCTTATACACATCTCCGAGCCCACGAGACTAAGGCGAATCTCGTATG
>OJGO01000433.1_pt1 | contig 15095 bp, 13 predicted proteins | sample 1594871 | NCBI WGS metagenome assembly OJGO01 (sample SAMN05416798, study PRJEB24817) | seawater metagenome | isolation source: Sea water | place: Canada:Atlantic | collected 2013-07 | reverse complement strand
CCAATGCCTGATGTTGCCCCTGTGATTAAAACATTTTGAATGGCCATTAGTTTGCTGCCTTAGTTTTTATCCATTTAGTGAGCTTACCCAGTATAGGCAATTGTTCATAAAGCATTGCCCCTAAATCAAGGAAGTCTCTATGGTAAATAACCTTATCGCCCTCGCCTTTAATATGTGAGGTGCCAACAACAGTCACCATTTTACCGTTGTTGAGCTTAGGGTGTTGATAAGCCATGGTCCAAAATAATGAAGCTTGCGAATCTTGCCAAATCACTTCATCAATAACGAAATCACACGCAGAAAGGTTTTGATAGAGATTTTGAAAGTACTGATATAAATTATCAATGCCTTCCACTGTGTGTAGAGGATCAATAAAGGTCACATTTTCATGGTAAATAGTGTGTAATAATTTCAAATTGTCTTTTGATAATTTTTGATACACAAGTACAAAGTTACTGAGCCACAAAGGTGAACCTAGAGGGATATGATCTAACGCTTTATTTTCCATGACACTACCTTAATAACAATACTTTAATTGCTGATCTAGTCTTTCTTATACTTTATAAAAAGCTAATGCTTTTGACCTAGCTTCTTTGTGGTCAACAATCGCTGGCCAATAAATAGTTAGTTTATTATCCTCAATAAACTGATGAGGAAAATGAATTGCCTTATCAGAAATATTTTTAAGCTCTGGTATATACTTACGTATGAAAACGCCCTTTGGATCAAAACGTTCGCTTTGTCTAATCGGATTAAAAATTCTAAAGTAAGGTTGTGCATCACAGCCAGTGCTAGCTGCCCATTGCCAACCACCATTATTAGAAGCTAAATCGCCATCAATCAGGTGCTGCATGAAATACTTTTCACCTAAGCGCCAATCAATGAGTAAATGTTTGGTTAGAAAGCTCGCCACGACCATGCGGAGGCGATTATGCATCCAGCCAGTTTGATTAAGCTGTCTCATTGCAGCGTCAACAAGCGGGTAGCCAGTTCTTCCTTGGCACCAGGCATCAAATAATACCGCATCGTTATGCCACAACATCTCTTGATAATTTTCTTTATAACACTGATGTTTACATAAGCGCTGCTCATGAAAAAGCAGGTGGCGATAAAACTCTCGCCAAATAATTTCATTCAACCATGAAAATTCTTCACTGTCTGACGCAACTAACAAGTCGGGATATTTATTGAGTAATAACTTAAGTACAAAACGAGGACTTATAACACCTGCAGCCAAATAAGGTGATATTCCCGAGGTTCCTTTAATCGATGGTATATCACGGTTAAGTTGGTAAGTGTTTATTTTTTCTTGGTAAAAATTAGGTAGTACTTCCCGCTCAAAAACATTTGCTAGTGGCCAAGTACTAGAGATACTTTCCTGCTCTTCTTCTCGAGGAGCAGACTTGTTATTTGAAGGTGATTTAACGGATACTTTACCTAAATACTCAAAGCCGCCTTGCTGAATATAGGTTAGCCAAGCACGCTTGAAAGGTGTAAAAACCTTATACATGATACCCGACTGATTCAAGACTTTGCCTTTTGGCACAATAACGTCTGCTTCGAATAAGGTTAATGGAATACCACTGGCCTTTAATTCTAAATATAAGGCCTTATCTCGTTGCTGTTCATTAAATTCAACCTCGCTATTAGCCACAATGTCATTAATATTATGCTGTTGGCAATAGCTCTTTAAATACATTTTTTGTTGAGAAAAGTTATCAACTTTGACCAATTCAAGTTCGATATTTAATGACGTGAGCTCTTTAACAAGGGCATATGCGTGTCGTTTAATAAAATCTATTTTTATTGGTGACCAATCATGTTGTTGCCATTGTTGCTCACAAATAAAAAAAATAGCCTTGGCTGGCACCAATGAATCATACTGACTTAATGGGTTACGACTAAGAAAATAGTGCAACGCTGGATTATCATGTGTTCGAAGGTCATTTCGAAACCAAAGCAGCAAGCGACATCCTTATGTGCCTGATTAAAGGCATCATTGGTGACAAATTAAAAGAATATGAGACTGGGTTACTATCTATTAAACATTTAGACTAAAGTGATTATAAATCAGTTAGTAAGCATATCTCAGTCTTAAATTATCAGGATAAGGAGATAAGTATGCTTGTTGTGCTAAATAGTCTTTTGGGTGATTTAGCAAGTAATGTTTAATTAAGGTTAAAGGTGCCATTAACGGAATAAGCCCTTCGCGATAAGCATCAATTTGTTGACATAATTCTTGTCTTTCATTCGCTTGTAAGTGCTTTGAAAAATATCCTTGAATATGCGCAAGTGTATTAGCATGCTTTTTACGGGTCGCTATAATTTTCAATGCCGTCATTAACCCTAGAATATATTGCGCAGCCACCTCATCAAGCGGTAAATCGGCTCTTGCTAATAATTGTCCTAGTTCTTTATAAGCAATTAAGTCGTGACTCATTACTGTGTATTTGTAATGGCTATGAAAGCTGGTTAGCTTATGCTTAGTTAATCCTGATTCAACAACCGTTTGCCAGTGTTTATAAGCAAATACTCTAGCGACAAAGTTTTCACGCAGTAAAGGGTCATTCAAACGGCCATTTTCTTCACACGGTAATAATGGATTAGCATCCATAATTTCTTTAGCAAAAGCACCAACACCATGTGAAGGTAGGGAGTTACCTTCTGGACTGTAAATCTTAACTCTTTCCATGCCACAGCTTGGACTTTTAGCACAAAAGATATAGCCACTTAACGATTTAGTCATGCTGGCTACTTTTTTCCCATAGGCTTTTAATGCTTCGGTCACATCACCAGTGCCATCTTTTTGAGAAACATGAATAACATCATCACGCTTTATTTGACGAATAGTAGGTCTAGGAATAGGCAAGCCAACAGCAACTTCTGGGCAAAATGACTTATATGACACATGCTCTGAGAATTCTTTAATACAAAAGTGAGAAGGTTTATTACTGGCGTCAAAGCGGACCTTTTCACCAATTAAACAAGCACTAATTCCAATTTCTATGTCTTTCTTATTCACCGAATAAATCATAATTTTTCCCTTCTAACTTCTGATTTTATTTTCAATTATAGTTTAACTATTAATAACTTAGCATACTAATAAATGAAAGAACCAATTGGATTAAGTAACTTATTTATGCCTTGGGTAAAGTGCAATGCATCATTAGCAACGGTATAACAAAGGCAGCCATTAGTAGAAACCGGGTGATGCTGGTGAGAACTATCTAGCATGATAAAATCTCCTTCAACGTATTCACCACTTTCATCATGAAAAGATCCCGCCAATAACACAGTTAGTTCAAAACCTTTATGTGTATGCTCAGGTACGCCTCCTCCCGGCTGTATGTGTAATAAGCTAGTATGAATTTCGTTTTCATTGAGTTGAATGCGTGCTCGAGTTAATTTACCAATATGAGCATGTTTACCTAGCTCCATACTACTCAGTGCTGCAGGAATGGTGTAAGTTTTATCGTTAAAACTAATTGTTTTTTCTACTTTAGGTAGAGCAATTGATATATCAGAAGAGCCAACAATATCTTCAATCATATGGTCGAAGTCTATTGCTGCAACTGCAGCTAATGCTTCATTATCATCAACAATGAACCGATCAAGGTATTCTTCTTCAAAGCTAGTTTCAGCCACTTGTTCGGTAAATTGAGCAATTGTTTGCTGACAGACAGGACACATATCTGCGTGTATTGCGATACCAGCAGATAAAGATGCAGGTAAATCACCATTGACAAATGCTTGGATAAGCTCAAATTTTGGGTGATGATTAATCATGTTGTTCTCCTAACTGTACTTTAAGTTTTCCTAGGGCTAACCGTAATCGAGATTTAACAGTCCCAAGCGGTAAATTCAAATGCACAGCTAGCTGCTCTTGTGACATTTCCCTAAAGTAAAACCCTTTTACTACATCTTGTTGATTTTGAGGTAACTCTTCAATAACGCTTAACAAATTTGCATGTTCTAAGTGATCATCAAAAACTTCAGCTTCACTGCTCATTTTTTCAGCCATAGGCCAAATATCATCACTAAGGTTATCTTCTCTATTACCTTGTATTTTCCTGAGCATATCAAACGTTACATTACGCATTACCGTGTATACCCAAGTGGTTGCAGCCCCCTTATCTTGATTAAAGAGGTGTGCTTTTCTCCACACATTACTCATCGTATCTTGCACTACTTCATTGGCTTGTGCTTCATTAGGGAATTTTCCACGGGCGATACGTAGAATTTTGGGTGCAAAGAATTGAAACAAATGGGTGAAAGCGACTTTGTCACGACTTAACGCAACAGACTCTAACCATTGGCAAAGTTGTGGGTGATTTATTTTATCTGACATACTAGTAGATTTAGCACTTGTCGGTCTGCTTAGCAAGTTAGTCTGCATTGCTAGGTCCTACTATTTATTTAAACATGTCAGGTTATACGTTCAAATAATCTTTAGGATCACTTTAGTTTTAAATTAATTTAAAACTATTCAAACTAACTACAAAATAATTGTGAAATAGAAAGCTACTCAAGAATAATTGACTCAACAAACGCTTTTGCATCATTGAAACTGTAACTAACAACAAAGGCATTTTTTACATTGAGCTCAATAGGGAGTATTTCTAACCATCTTGCCAACACCCAATGTCCATCGTTTAGACCTTTCTTTGGATATAAATGATTAAGACTTTCGTTCTCTGCAAAGACATTCGCTAACGATCTAGCGAGCTGTCCATTAGCCATATTGACATGAATTTCTGACCAATGTGCAATTCGGCTAACATCACCAAAATGCAAATTATTTTCGTCATGCGCTATGCTCTTAATAGCCACTAAAGATTTACACTTAACATCAATTTCTAAAATACCATCATCACCTTGATCAAAATTAATAATTTCAACCCAACTGCCCCACGGCATACTAGTAGAACTTTCGTTAGCACTTATCTTTTTATCTTGCAGCCAAACAACAAAACCTTGACCCGAAGAGGCGGCACTGACCATTTTTAAATAACGTGGTTCAAATATGCGTAACTTAGTTACCCCGCCTGGCAATAAAAACACGGGTAAAGGAAATATCGGTAGCGTAACAGTTATTTTTTTCATAAGAATATCACTATCTAGTTTATAACTATTCATACGTAAAAAATCACTAAACGATCAGTTTCATTGCAAATTTCATTAATAGGGAATGAGCATACGTAAAGATTTGCTATTTTTTCTCAAAACGCTGACAAGCTCTATGCGGGTTTAAATTTATTTGATTTGGTATTAGCCAAAAAAAAGCCTCTGAAGACAGAGGCTCATGGTTGGTAATATTAGTCAAACTCTTTGCATGGTAAAAGAAAGAACAATTAACCAACCAAAACTAAAGCACTAAAAACCAGAAGTAAATCGGGAAACTATTCCATGATCACAGTATCAATAACATGGATAACACCATTGGTTGTGTAGATATCAGAAATGATTACTTTAGCTCCGCCAACCATTAACATGCCTGTATCGATATCAACACTCACATCGATCATAACTTCTGATGCCGTGGTTAACGAACGTCCATTTTTACTATAAGCGTCTACCGAACTTAAACTACTCTCGCCTACAACGTGAGTTAATAATACTTTTGTAAGCATCTCAGTGTCCGCTAATAATGCCGCTAGCGCATCACTGTCAATCTTATCAAAAGCAGCATTAGTTGGAGCAAAAACAGTAAACATAGCATCTTCATTTGATAACGTAGTCACTAAATCAGCGGCAGTAAGCGCGGTTACTAAAGTAGAGAAATTATCTGGGTCAGCTAACGCAACTTCAACAATATTCAATGTCGGCGTATCCATCATGGCAGGAGGCATAATCACGGTATCAATTAAGTGAACAACGCCGTTTGCAGCCATAACATTAGCAGCACTTACCTTAGCACCATTAATGAAAAGCATGCCATCAGTGAACGATATCGCAGCTTTACTAGCATTAGCCATTTCAGCCATGTTATCCATCGATTGGGCTAAGTTGATAGCACCATCAGAAAGCACTTCACCAGCGATCACGTGATACAGCAATATGTTACTTAGTTGCTCGCTAGTTAATCCTTCAACAGTACCAGCAGGTAATTTAGCAAAAGCAGCATTAGTGGGTGCAAAAACAGTGTAATTATTATCAAGATTAGCTAAAACGGTATCTAACCCTGTTGATTGCAACGCTGACACAAGCGTTGATAAATCACTATTGCTACTAGCAATATCTACTAAGCTCATACTTGGTTTTGGTAATGCCACATCACCAAGAATAACGGCATCAATTACATGAATAACACCGTTGGTGGTATAAATATCTTTCATTACAACATTAGCGCCACCAAACAATAGTTTATCTGTGTCCATATTAATGTTAAGTGAAACTTTTGCCGTAGACGCAGTATCGACCATATTGCCACTCAAGGCGTATGCATTAACCGAATTTACAGCAGCGTCTGCTATAACATGTTGCAGTAGTACTTTTGTTAGAGTATCAGTATCGCCTAATAAAGCAGTCAAGGTATCGGGGGCAATTAAGGCAAAAGCAGCATTAGTTGGCGCAAAAACTGTGAAAGTAGCGTCTTCATTGGACAAGGTAGTCACTAAATCAGCAGCAGTTAGTGCCGCAACTAAGGTAGAAAAATTATCAGGATCAGCCAGTGCCACCTCTACAATATTTACTGTCGGCTCCATCATTTCTGCAGGCGGTAATAAAACTGCATCAATGACGTGAATAATGCCATTATCTGTTTGAATATCAGTGATGATAACGGTTGCGGTATTAACCAATAGTTTGTCGCCATCGAGCGATAAACCAACGGCATCACCATTAACCATATCAACAGTTGTCCCTGCTAGCGCAATAGCTGCGGCTGCATCAACTTCACCACTAATAACATGATAAGTTAAAATGTCTGACAACTTATCGGTATCAGCTAGCAGCGCATCAATAGTATCTTGCCCCAACAGAGCGAAGGCTTTATCCGTTGGCGCAAAAACTGTAAATTTAGCATCGGTATCTGCCAAAGTTGTATCTAATCCAGTCGCTTGTAAGGCTGCAACTAACGTAGTGAAATTACCATCATTGACAGCGGCATCCACAATGGTAGTTGGCGCAACGACATCTTGGCTGACTTGTTCTATTACGTCATTGTCGTTGTCATTACAACCCTGCAATAAAAACACACTTAATACGGTTACACTTAGTATTTTAAAATATTTCACTTGCTTATCCTCATTAATTAAGTACAACTAAACTTACGTACAAAAAACAAACAAAGATCAATATTTTTTCACAAACAAAATTTAATTTTTATCAGTGATCTTTTACTCTATAGAGCCGTATGACTTAGGTTAGATAAAAAATATTTTCCGCGATGATAGGGTCAGTAGATTAGCTATTACCCTGTCAAATCATCGCTAGCGCTAAACAGAGTTTTATAGAAGATTGGCCATTTGAGCAAAGAGACTGAATGAGCAGCTTACCGCTTCAATGTGTCTTACTATGAGAGAAAGTGCATCAAAGCATTACTATTTTGAAGATAATATTTATCAGGACTTTACAGTATCATCGATACTATTAATCTAAAATAGTTGAGGGAATTGGTGTTTATATACTATTACTACTTGGGCATCTTTGTACTTGTGTTTGTTTATCAAAAAATAACGTTACCTCAGCAACCTTGACACCTAACTTCTCCATTGTAGTTTTATTCATTACCCGAAACTCATCAAGTTGATACATCCAGTCATCCATAGACACCTGGTAGGTTTCATCTTCAATAACCAAAGACAATTCATATTGAAACTGAAAGGCAAAGCCCTGGTGTTTACCAATCGCCGTACCTATCACATCTTCTGCTTGCCCTTTATAACTGCCATCCGTATTTTTAGATAGCTGCCAGTTTCGATAACTTACTTCACCATCATTAAAATAAAATTTTTCCGCAAGAATGCCATCTTTGCCCTGCCATGTCCCTTCTATCTCGACACAAAAACGTCGAGTTACTTTATTGGCATAATCCTGCACCATGCCCCACGCGATAACCCGCCCAGTAAAGTAACTTTTAATATCAAATGGTTTATCAACTTCTTGATAATCATCTAACGCTGTAGAGCAACTAGAAATAAGGCTACAGGTCATGACAATAAAGAGAAAAAAGTAAATTTTAATCATGATCAATACTTCCTAATAGTTCACGGCGTAAGTTAGGCTCGCTGGTGTTTTCAGAGAGCCAAATAGCAAGAAATATTTGGCCAAATTCAGAGGGTTTAATAACGCCAATATATTGCTGATTGAAATAAAAGACACTGCGCCCTTGGTCAATAAGCAAAGATAAGCTATCCCCCTCTTTAATATCTGGCCACATAGCTTTTAGTTTTGGTAAGTAGTTAATATATTTATCCGAAGGGATGCCTAGGTGCTGCCATTGGTCAACCGTTCTGCTAATGAGATCATCACTGGAAATATCAGCTAAATAATTAATAGTAAAAAGAATCTTATCGGTTGAAACATTGACTGGATATTTTCCTGACGTTGTCAGTAACTGACTTTTATAAAGATCCCAAAATAAAATTGAGAAGGTTGTCTCTCCCAGTAATAGAAAAGGTTTTGTATCAACAGAGCTTAGTAAATTATTGGGTAATTCCATTTCGTCGGTTATGCTTTTTGCAACGGCAACACTTTGTGAAAAGCCAAAAATAAAATAAAAGCACAGTAAATATAAAGAGAATAAAGAAAAAGAAAGCTTAAACATAACTCACCTCTGCTTTAATAAATTTGCCTTTTAAATAGAAAAACAAAATGAATAACCCTGCCCATATCACACTTAACAGCAGATAGGTTGAAGCAATAGATTGACCAAATTCAACAGCCTGAAACTTGTAACCGGCGATATAACTCAAGGGCGCAAATATGCCACCAACAAAAAACTGTAATACTTTGCTAGTAGATAGAAATCGTAAACTATGACTAATCGTTGTCGCAAAACAAGCCCAAAGCATCATTAACCAAAACGGAATATGACCACCGTTAACAAAAATAAACACATTAAAGTGCACAAGCACTGAATCAACAGAGATACCAATAAAGGTTATCGCTAATATAAGCGGTATTTCATTTTGTGATTTAGCGATAAAAATGAAATGGGCAACCAATAATAAGAGGCACAACGGGATAAAATTATTTCCCCAATAAACTAAGCCAAACCAGGCTAAGTTAAAGCCAACTAAATTAAAGCCTGTGAAGTTAATAAACACGATGGAAAATTACCTAACAAATGACTATTGAGTGAATATACGTTTAAAGTAAGGATTTAGATTAGTCATCGTAATATTAGATTAGCTCTTATTCTTTTAGCGTTTATTTAATAGCTTGAATGCGCTATGTTATCGCAGAAGAATACTCTAACGAGCCTCAATAATTAGATTCATCACGTTCTTCACACAATATTCATTTAATTATTACCCCTTTACTAACCAATAACTAACTATCGACGGATTTCATCGATCATGAAAGATCTTACCCAAGGCTCTATTCCAAAACATTTGATCTCAATGGCACTGCCTATGATGATAGGCATGCTGATTCAAACCCTATATTTTATCGTTGATTTGTACTTTGTCGGTAAGTTAGGTCCCGCAGCACTCGCAGGTTTAAGTTTAGCGGGCAATGCGATGTTTTTAATCTTCGCACTGACTCAAATACTTAATGTAAGTACTGCTGCACTTATCTCACATGCTGTAGGAGCAAAGAATCAAGCTGATGCCAACATTACCTTTAACCAGTCAATGATGATCTCAACGCTAGTGGGCATTGTTGTTTGTATCCTTGGTTATTTTGGCGCACAAGCTTATCTAAACTTAATATCGCAAGACGCTGAAACCATAAAGATGGGTTTAGCTTATCTTCACTGGTTTATTCCCTGTATGGCGTTGCAGTTTATTATGGTTTCTATCAGCTCAGCACTACGTGGAACAGGTATTGTTAAACCTACAATGGTCATTCAAACCCTATCGATTTTACTCAATATTATTCTCTCACCTATTTTGATTGCTGGCTGGGGTTCAAATTATGCTATGGGCATTGCAGGGGCTGGGTTGGCTAGCTCAATATCAGTAGTTTTTGCTGTCGCACTTTTATGTTATTACTTTAAAACAGCAGATAAATATATCAGCGTAGATTTCTCCCTTTGGAGTATTAACCTGCCTCGCATTAAGAAGTTGCTCGCTATTGGTCTACCTGCTGGTGGGGAGTTCTTTTTAATGTTCATTTATATGGCGGCCATTTATTGGCTGATTAAACCGTTTGGTGCCGACGCACAAGCAGCATTTGGTCTTGGTTCCCGAGTAATGCAGGCATTATTTTTACCCGCTATGGCTATTGCTTTTGCAGCACCTGCAATTGCTGGGCAAAACTTTGGCGCACAAAATTACCTGCGAGTAAGAGAAACCTTTAAATGGACTACTCTTATGACCTGCTCTTTAATGGCTATTATTTCATTAATTTGTTTAACTCAAGCAGAATTGATGCTGACAAATTTTTCTGACGATAAAAAAGTGATTTTGATTAGTGTGGCTTTTTTACAAATGATTTGTTGGAATTTTGTTCCTGCCGGTTTAGTGTTTACTTGCTCTGGTATGTTCCAAGCGTTAGGCAATACCATGCCAGCTTTATTAAGTACCGCTACACGCTTAATTACTTTTATCCTACCTGCCCTTTGGTTATCTAAACAAGATAACTTTCAAATAGAGCAGCTTTGGTATATTTCTGTCGCTACCGTTTGTCTTCAGTCATTGGTCAGTTATTATTTTTTAAAGCGAGAGTTTAAAAAGCGATTACCTGCTGATAATTTATCAAGCAAATATTCTAACGAACTTACTAAAAAGAAGCTTAACAGTTAAAGCAGCACTAGCAATCCCTTAGCTAGTTGCTGGGGTGCTTTATTTTGAGCTTAATGAAAATGAATAGTCAGTGATTTACAATGGGCCCATCTCTATTTTATTGCAGTAATAACAAAAGATATGGCCTGCAACTAACCTACACCAACGAGCTGTAGTGGTTGTGGTTGTGATTCTGGTTCTGGTTCTGGTTGTGATTTTGACTCTGCGTGTGAAAAAACCCACGAGTCAGCTGTTGATTGCCACGAGTGAGCTTTTGTTTGTTTCTTTTTATAACGGTCAAACTGAAGTTGGTTACCGCCTAATTGTCGAATATATCCTTTTATCGCATTGAAATCATCTTTAGTTAGCTCAACATCAGAGTTTTTCATTAAGCCGTCTACATAGGCGCTATCACCATTAAAACTAATATTGGCAACTGCTGAGTAGGGTTGTCCATATTCTTCAGCTCTAATTGCTCGCACCGTTTTTATTTCGAAAATCCAGTCATCTATTTTAATACAACGAGATAAGGTTTCTGATTCTTTTTTTGATATAGATTCAGACATGAAGGTTTCCTCTAAAGTTGATGATTATTGGCCAAAGCCAATATTTAAACGTAAACCTCACACGAGGTCAGTCATAAATTTCACATAACCAATTAGCTAATTTATATAACCAGTCGCTTAGCTAATAGCACAAAGTGGACCAACCTGATAATTCATTGTTCTCAATAGATTTAAATGAAAATAGCACCTAACGACTGTTGCCAAATAGCAACAGGCTATCATCACTAACGGTTACTAAGTTGCTCTGGAAATAAAATAAAATCAATTTAAACAATGAGTAAGTTAAAAAATTACGAGGAAACAAGCTGTCGCTATTTAACTACAGTAAAATAGCGTACTAACTGCGATATGTAAGCTTTAGAATTGAAACTATTAAGCTTTCTTAATAAAGACAACAGTAAGCTTTACAGTATTGGGAGGTGTTACACCGTTTGTGCAACAAGAGAAAACAATATGATTACTGTGCGAATAAAGAAAATGCACTAAATCCGTGGAGCATTTAAAAAGTATCAATGCATTATCAATAACAAGTAATAAAGGAAAATCAGAGTAAGGTTTATCGTTAAAAACTAAAAAGTTAAGACTGATAACAGTCTTAACTTAATCATAGACTTAGGCTAATTTACCAAGTAAAAATTTACTTGAAAAACAGATTTAACAACATCTTCTTCAAAAAACAATGCTGACTACGCTATTTTCTGAGCCTGTATCTGGTTATCAAGGTATTCATCTAAAGTACCTTGGAAATCAACTAACTTTTGATCTTTAATATCAATAATGCGCGTTGCTAATGAAGAAACAAACTCACGGTCATGGCTAACAAAAATTAACGTGCCTTCAAAGTCTTTAAGCGCGTTATTTAAAGCATCAATCGCTTCAATATCCATGTGGTTAGTCGGCTCATCCATGATTAACACGTTAACATCTGCCATCATCAACTTACCAAATAATAAGCGGTTCTTTTCACCACCAGAACAATTACGTGCCTTTTTATTCGCATCATCATCGGTAAATAACATACGTCCTAACATGCCACGAACACTTAAATCGTTGTGACAAGGTCTACGCCATTGTGACATCCAATCCATTAGGGTTAAATCATTATCAAAATATGAACCACTATCTTGCGGACAATAACCTACAGAAGCATTTTCAGACCATTTAACAACACCTTCGTTATGCTCTAGCTCGCCCATTAAACAGCGTAATAACGTGGTTTTTCCCACGCCGTTTTCACCGATAATAGCTAATTTAGCTCCTGCTTCTAACAGTAAATCACCTTGGGAAAACAAAGTTCCCTCTTCAAAACCATGCGCTAGATTTTCAAGTTCTAATGCTTGACGATGCATTTTTTTACCTGGAGCAAATGCAATTTTTGGCGTAATACGACTTGAAGATTTAACATCATCAAGTTTAATTTTATCCATTTTCTTAGCGCGGGAACTGGCTTGTTTTGCTTTTGAAGCATTTGCACCAAAACGGTTAACAAAATCTTGTAACTCGGCAATTTCTTCAGCTTTTTTAACATTACCTGATAATAACTGTTCGCGTAATAATGCAGACTGCGCTAAGAAGAACTCATAGTTACCTGGATAAATGCGTAACTCACCGTAATCAATATCAGCCATATGAGTACAGACAGAATTAAGGAAATGTCTATCATGTGAAATGATAATCATGGTGCATTTACGTTTGTTTAACTCACCTTCTAACCAACTGATAGTGTGAATATCCAAGTTGTTGGTAGGCTCATCGAGTAAAAGAATATCAGGGTTAGCAAATAAAGCTTGTGCAAGTAAAACACGTAGTTTCCAACCTGGTGCAACTTGCTGCATTGAACCGTAATGGAAAGACTCTTCAATACCCGCCTCTAAAAGAATTTCACCCGCGCGACTTTCAGCGGTGTAACCATCCATTTCAGCAAATTCACTTTCTAATTCACCAGCGCGCATGCCATCGGCTTCACTCATTTCAGCTTGTGCGTAAATAGCATCGCGTTCTTGCTTTACTTTCCATAACGGCATATCGCCCATGATCACAGTATCAATAACATTGAATTCTTCAAATGCAAATTGATCCTGGCCCAAAGTGCTTACTTTGTTACCGGTACTAACCGATACATTACCTGAACTAGGTGCTAAATCCCCACTAAGAATCTTCATAAATGTAGACTTGCCACAGCCATTTGCACCAATCAAACCGTAACGGTGACCGTTGCCAAATTTAGCCGAAATATTTTCAAATAACGGCTCTGCGCCAAATTGCATGGTAATGTTCGATGTAGTGATCAAAAGGTATTCCTAGATTTTGCTAATGTGATAGACATTTTAAAGGCGCACATCATACAGTAATTTAAAGATAAACCCCACCTAACCTTTACTTTAATTGTCTGCTTTTTAGTCACGACTAGATGAAAAACGCTTAGCTTTCAAACTGAACCGCATCAAAACACAAGATTAAAATATATACGATCGGCTGCAGAACATTTGAATATATGTTAGTAAAAAGTGTCAAAAATGGCTAAAGCGCTATCTCAAACTGTATTTATGTAATAACGGTTAAATTAGTTATGAGTTTAAAATAGCGGATAGATACGACAAAAAAATATCAGGTAAATTAAGCCAGCTGTGCTATTTTATCGGGATAATTGGGTCGATAGATGAATTGGAGTAAACTATGAAAGCCAAGATTTTATTGAGAATAAAATACAACATTCCCGTTTATTACATCAGAAATAACAACAGTAATCTTGGCCTAACCGTTTCACTTTACTTGGAAAATTAATGATAAAAAGATCGTTTTACGCGATAGTAATTTGTAGCACTTTACTGGTGATTGCACTTACATTGACTGCTATAAATCAACTTTATAGCAGTAAACTCGTTACATTAGATAGTAAGCTTAAAGAGATTTCTGGAATTGAAGTCGACAAGGCTGGTCACTTGTGGGGGATTAATGATGGCGGTAATTTAGCGCAAGTACATCGTATACAAAGTGATGGTAAAGTGGACAAAACAATTACAATTACTAATGCCAGAAATCTAGACTGGGAAGATATGACTCAAGATGACTTCGGTCACTTTTTCATCGGTGACTTTGGTAATAATGACAATATACGTAAGTGGTTAACTATTTATAAAATTGAAAACCCAATTGATATTAAGGGCACAGAAACTCAAGCTGAAATAATAAAATTCACCTTTCCTGAGCAGTTGCATTTCCCACCAAAAGCCTCAGAAAAAAACTTTGATTTAGAAGCCTTCGTTTTTTACAAAAAACACTTATACCTGTTTTCCAAAAATCGTACTGAGCCCTTTGATGGTGATACCAACTTATATAAAATTGGTGACCATGCTGATAATTATCAGGCTGATTTCATTAGTAATTTTAATACCTGTACCACTCATGAAAAACTCTGTTGGATAACCTCTGCCGCATTAAGTCCCGATAGAACTAAACTCGTGTTATTAGACTCAGAGCGATTATGGCTATTCGAAAATTGGCAAGGCGATGATTTTTTCTCAGGCGATGCCTATAAAATTGATTTAGGTATTGTTACCCAAAAAGAAGCAGTGACATTTTCTGATAATAATACCATCATCTTTACCGATGAAGAGTTTAGTGGCATAGGTCGAAA
>OJGO01000432.1_pt1 | contig 15116 bp, 16 predicted proteins | sample 1594871 | NCBI WGS metagenome assembly OJGO01 (sample SAMN05416798, study PRJEB24817) | seawater metagenome | isolation source: Sea water | place: Canada:Atlantic | collected 2013-07 | reverse complement strand
AGCCAATTTCAATGGAAACGCCAATCGGTGATGATGAAGATTCACACTTAGGTGATTTTATTGAAGATGGTAGTGGTGAACTTCCAGTAGACTCTGCCACTTCTGAAAACCTTAAAGGTGCGACTCATGAAGTACTTGCAGGTTTAACTGCTCGTGAAGCTAAAGTGCTTAGAATGCGTTTTGGTATTGACATGAATACCGATCATACGCTTGAAGAAGTTGGTAAACAATTTGATGTTACACGTGAACGTATTCGTCAAATTGAAGCTAAGGCCTTACGCAAATTGCGTCACCCATCTCGTTCAGAACAGCTGAAAAGCTTCTTAGATGGTGAATAAAACTAAAATATTTAAAATACAGTTTTAAATATGCATAATAAAGAGTAAGTTAGTATCACTAGCTTACTCTTTTTACTTTCTAAGATAAGGAATTTTTATGCGCGTTATTTTAGCAATGTTCTGTGCTCTTACCTTCATATCCCTGCCTTCTATGGCAAAACAAGCATTAGAACTTGAAATTACTCCATTGATTGGCTATCGCTTTGGTGGCGATTTTGATACCAGCAAAGATGCAATACACAATCGGGTAGAGTTAAAAGATGAGACGAGTTACGGCTTATTAACCGCTTGGTCTTTTGATAGAAAACGACAAGGTGAATTCTTAATAAGCCATTATAATACTAACTTCTCTGAATCAAATGATTTTTCGGCAAGCAATACAGGCCTAGGTATTACTTATGCCCATCTAGGCGGTAATGTTCCGATTTCTGAAGGGCCGGTTCCTTTTTATCTTACTGGCGGTTTGGGGTTAACTCACCTTGCTCCTAGTGATAATCAACTAAGTAATGAGACCCGTTTTTCATTGAACGTAGGTTTAGCTTCTAAAATTGATCTAAGTGAGCGACTTAAATTAAGACTAGACAGCCGTATCTATGGAACTTTCTTTAACTCTGATAGCGCAATATTTTGTGATGCGGAAGTTTGTGCCATATATATATCGAGTAATATTTGGGTTCAAACTGAGGTGAGTGTAGGATTAACCTACCGCTTTTAGCACGAAGATGCCTCAGTTTGTTTAAGAAATAAGCTGTCAGTAAAAAAACACCATTATTTAAAGTTCATTAGGTGACAACAAAATAAAAAATGCTTATACTGCACCCGCTTTGTTAGTTCAGCTAGTTAATTGAATTAATAAACGCATTAGTAAATATCAGGCCAAACATGTGAAAATGGGCCTTTAGCTCAGTTGGTTAGAGCATCCGACTCATAATCGGCAGGTCCGCAGTTCAAGTCTGCGAAGGCCCACCATTTTCACTTCTCTTCATAGCATTCAATTTCAAATATAGATTTTTATATTACTTTCGATGCATTGAGTTTGTGATGTCAGAAAAATTACAATTCATTTCAAGCTGCAAACGCAAACTCAAACTCAAAACTGATTCATGTTTATTTATGTGTAAATGTGCTTTCTTACTCATTAGGTCGAAAATTATTCTTAAAAGGTTTCCCTTTAATTTTTACTTTAGGTAACTCTTTAATACGGAAATAACTTGCTCAACTTCTTCTTCTCTTTCTTTTTGAGTTAAATCATTGGCACCTAAATGTTCTCTCAAGTGACCTTCTAATACTTCTTTCATTAGCCCATTAACCGCGCCTTTAATAGCTGCTACCTGCTGTAAAACCGCCATGCAATTGGGTTCTCCTTCTAAAACATTTTCTAAAGCAATAGACTGACCCTTTATTCGTCTAACGCGACTGAGTAGTTTTTTTTTACCTACGATGGTATGTGACATATATTTCCTTTGTTTAAAATTATTATACAGGGGGGTAGTATATTTTGGCTGTTAATTATATGCTATTTCTAAGTCACATAAAGAAATAAATCTTAGGAAAATCAATGGAAAACGATAGTCGTATTCAATGGGAGCATTCTCATAACTTTGGTATCGAAAATATACTCCATGAAAATAAAGTAAAAACTGTTTTTTGGTTAACAACAGTGATTATGATACTTGAGATTTCTGCTGGTACTTGGTCGGGCTCCATGGCACTTCTTGCTGATGGCTGGCACATGGGCACTCACTCTGCCGCATTTTTAATTACTATTTTTGCCTATTCTTATGCAAAAAAACATGCAGACAATAAAGACTTCAGTTTCGGCACTGGCAAAGTAAATTCTTTAGGCGGTTTTGCCAGTGCGATAGCTTTAGCAATAGTTGCATTGATGATGATAATAGAGTCGACTCAACGGCTCTTAGAGCCGCAATCAATCCACTTTAATGAAGCGATAGTTGTTGCCATTATAGGCTTGGTTGTAAATGTTGCCTCAGTTTTTATCCTACATGATGATCATCACCACCATCATGGAGAGCACCACCATCATCATGACCATAATATGAAAGCAGCCTATTTTCATGTACTGGCTGATACGCTAACGTCTTTATTAGCCATTATTGCTTTATTAGTAGGAAAATACGCAGGTTTAACATGGATGGATCCATTAATGGGCATTGTCGGCGCTATAGTTATTTTGCGTTGGTCTTTTGGATTAGTTAAGGAGTCTAGTGACGTTCTTCTCGATAAATCAGTAAAGAAATCAACTTTGGAAAAAATTTCACATGAATTAAGTAAAACAGATACTGTGGTCAATGATATACATGTATGGACAATAGCAACAGCACATCAAGCAGCAATCCTTAAAGTAACATCTCCTCTGCCTCTAAAACCAAATGAATACAAAGGTATTGTAAAGAATATAGTGCCACAGTTATCGCATATATCTATTGAAATTAATCATGAGTAACCTGCATGATCCTTGTTAGTTAATTATTAGATCACAGTAGGGATTTTTGGTGATACCTTGTGGGAGTGATTTTAATGATGCCCCACTATTCATTGATACATCTAAAGTTTTATATCTTTTGTTTACTAATAAGAGTTGTACGAATTTTATGATTATGAGTTGATGTTTATTAGGCGCTATCAAAGGCGATAGCGCCTAAGAAAAGTATTGACGAGTTATGGTTATCATTAAAGATTTTAACAATGCATAGTGCGGCCATAATTGGTATTAAGTTGTTTGCTACCCAAATCCCGAAAAATAACTTACAGTGTTTATATAAATTTCCATAATAAAAATTATATAAAGCATGCAAGAACCCAAAAAATTAGTTAACTACAGTAACCTTTTTATCTACCTTCTTGCTTTTACTAGTGGTTTTTCCATCATGTGTATTGAACTGCTCGCAGGTCGGATTCTTGCCCCATTTTTTGGCAGTAGCGTCCACATCTGGGGCAGTATCATCACGGTTTTCATGCTCAGTTTAGCGTTAGGATATTTAATGGGTGGTAAGCTTTCTACTCGCTCTGCATCACTTACCCGTTATGGGGCTATTTTTATTGTTGCTGGTATCACCTTAGTACCCATAGCTACATCAAGTACTTGGTTAATGGAAAGTATTTTTTTGACGGTTGAGGACTCTCGTTACGGGTCACTATTGGCTTCTACAGCGCTCTTTTTTATTCCAACCATTATTTTAGGTATGTTATCCCCTTACTCAGTAAGGTTGTTAGTTCGAAACTCCAATGAAAGTGGACAGGTCGCTGGGAAGTTATATTTTGTTTCTACCTTAGGTAGTGCTTTGGGTACTATTATCACTTCTTTTTACTTGGTCTTGTGGTTTGATATAAACACTATTGTGGTCAGTGTTAGCCTAATACTTAGCCTCTTAGGTTTTATTACTATTATCGTTGCCAAAGTGAAGGCAAGTTTATTTAAAGCGGAAGCAGAGCGAGATATCAGTCATGCTTAAATCAACAGGTAAGCTTATCAAAGGTCTTTTCGTTTTATTGACTCTTGGTATGGTCAATCATGCAATGGCTGAAGTGATTCACAGTGAGCGTTCTTTATATCGAAATATTCTGGTGGAAGATAAAGGCGATTTACGTTGTTTGAAATTTAATGTTAAGAGCACTAAAACACGGCAAAGCTGTTTCCTTAAAAGCCAACCACACCAATTAGTGTTTAATTATACTAAACAGTTACTCACTGGTTTATTAGTTAACCCTGAACCAAAACGTATTTTGATTATTGGTCTTGGCGGCGGCACAATGTCAAATGCCTTACATCAGTTATTGCCTGATAGTTATATTGATAATGTAGAAATTGATGAGAGTGTTATTAAAGTTGCTCAACAGTACTTTGGTTTTTTGGAAAATGAGCAAATAAAGACATACAGTCAAGATGGTAGAGTTTTTGTCAAAAGAGCATTATTAAAGAAGAAAGAATATGATTGGATTATACTTGATGCTTTTAATGGTGATTATATTCCTGAGCATCTAATGACCAAAGAGTATCTAGAAGAAACCAAACGTTTGCTTTCACCTCAGGGCATACTTACGGCGAATACTTTCTCATCTAGTAAGCTTTATGCTTATGAGTCAGCAACTTATAAAGCTGTCTTTGGTAACTTCTATCAAGTAAATAATCCAGATAATGGTAATAGGATAATACTAGCTCGAAATAACGGACTCGTTGAAAAACTTGATAAAGCGAAATGGGCAGTAGGTGAGAGCAATAATGTGAATAAGTTTGCTATTCAACTGCAGGCCATTGGTGTCGATGCTAAACAACTTTATAAAAATATGGAATCAACAGCTACACATCAAGATTGGCCCGATGATAGTCCTGTACTGACAGATCAGTTTTCTCCAGCAAACCTGCTGAATATTGATACTGATTCATTGTAAATTTATCCCTGAAAATAAGCTGCAGCTTTTAATGATGATAAGTAATTTTCTCGCCTGTAATTATTACGAGTCAATTTCTTTGATCTTGTTAACTAAAGTCGATAAATATACTTAAAATCGCTCCAATATCTGACTAATTTATGTGAAAATAAGCAAAATTTTTAGATCGGATTATAAAGCATGTCAGTACAAGAAATAAAACACCCACTAGTACAACACAAAATTAGCCTAATGCGCGCCAAGGACATGAGCACACGTAGCTTTCGTCAACTATCAGCGGAAGTAGGCTCCTTATTAACGTATGAAGCGACCAAAGATCTTCAACTGGAAGATTTTCAAATGGCAGGTTGGGACGGTGAAATTACTGGCCAACGTTTGCTGGGTAAAAAAGCGACCGTAGTGCCTATTCTTCGTGCTGGTATTGGTATGTTGGACGGTGTTTTAGAGTTAATGCCAAGTGCAAAAATTAGTGTAGTAGGTCTTTATCGTGATGAAGAAACACTAGAGCCTGTTACTTATTTCGAAAAATTAGCCGGTGATATAGACCAACGCTTGGCTTTAATTATTGATCCTATGTTAGCTACTGGCGGTTCAATGAATGCCACTATTGATATATTAAAAAAAGCAGGTTGTAAAAATATTCGTGCACTGGTTTTAGTTGCTGCGCCAGAAGGTATTGAAAAAGTTCAAAATGCTCACCCAGATGTTGATATCTATACAGCATCGATTGATGACCATTTGAACGAGAGTGGTTATATCATCCCTGGACTTGGTGATGCGGGCGATAAAATATTTGGTACCAAGTAAAGCTGCTAAATAGATACGAATATAATAAATCATAAAACCACTTAACAGGACGCTTCATGTCGGAACCATCTTTAGATAAAAGCAGCTTCAACCAACCTACTTGGCGTAATGCTCTCGCTGGGCTACAAATGCTGTTTGTTGCTTTTGGTGCCTTGGTATTAATGCCATTAATCACTGGGCTAGATCCAAGTGTCGCCTTATTTACAGCGGGTATTGGCACTATCCTATTTCAGTTTATTACTAAACAGCAAGTACCATTGTTTTTAGCATCGTCTTTTGTTTTCATTGCGCCGATTGCTTACTCAGTACAAACCTGGGGTATTGCGGTTGCGATGGGATCTTTATTCGTTACTGGTTTAGTCTATGTACTGATTGCTAGTGTTGTTGCTATACGTGGTGCCGGCTTTTTGCATAAATTAATGCCTCCTGTAGTAACAGGGCCTATCATTATGGTTATTGGACTTAGTCTCGCGCCAATAGCGGTGAATATGGCTATGGGGAAAGCGGGTGATGGATCAGCTGTATTGTTTCCTTACGCTGACTCTTTAATTGTTTCTATGTCCGCCTTAATTACTACACTGTTAGTTGCTACATTGGGTAAAGGAATTTTCCGTTTAATTCCAATTATGGCTGGCGTTTTTGTTGGTTATATCATGGCATCAGTAATGGGTATGGTCAGCACTGAAGCGATTGGAAATAGTGAATGGTTTGCCATTCCTAACTTTGTAACTCCTGAATTTAATTTAACCGCTATTCTTTTCATGTTACCTGTCGCCATCGCACCAGCTATTGAACACGTGGGTGATATTATCGCGATTGGTAGCGTAACTGGTAAAGATTACACTAAAAAACCAGGCTTACACCGCACACTCTTAGGGGATGGTTTGGCTACTTCTTTGGCCGCATTATTCGGTGGTCCACCAAATACTACCTACTCTGAAGTGACTGGTGCTGTAATGCTTACTAAGATGTTCAACCCTAGAATTATGCTTTGGGCTGCCGCTTTTGCTGTTGGTTTAGCATTTGTTGCTAAATTTGGTATAGCATTACAAACCATTCCTGCGCCAGTTATGGGCGGTATCTTAATTTTGCTTTTTGGTTCAATTGCAGGGGTAGGTATGAACATACTCGTGAAAGCGCAAGTTGATCTTGCAGAGCAACGTAATCTGGTCATTGTTTCGACTACGCTAGTTTTTGGTATTGGTGGTATGGCTATTGGCAATGATGACTTTAGCCTAACAGGTATTAGTTTATGTGGCTTAGTTGCTATTGCACTTAATGCTGTTCTTCCACAACCTCAGCTAGAAGAAGAAAAAAGTTAGCAGATATATGGTTGTTGATTGCTACTTTTAAAGCCCTTCTCTAGTTAGCTAGAGAAGGGCTTTATTGCTTATGTAGGAGTTTTTTATCGACATGATTACGTTGAGTGGCGCTAAGGTTTCGCACATGCCGTTTTGATACTTGCTGACTTGACCCTTTTGACGATAGTCACACCGCAGCCTGTAATATTTTTCATATCGTGAAATGTTATTCCACTCACAGCGTATATTGAATGTTGTGTAATTGATGTACTATGGATAGTTATAGTTTTAGCTAAATCGAACGAGGGCGTAACGATGAAATTAAATGTATATCTTTCCGGTGAAATTCATACTGATTGGCGTGAAAAAATTATTCAGGGTTGCCAAGAAAGTGATGTGAATATTGTCTTTTCTTCAGCGGTTACCCATCACGAGACAAGTGATAGTGCGGGTGATCATCTTGGTGCTGAAACAGATCAATTTTGGCGTGATAATAAATCAGCCAAAGTAAACGCTATCCGAACAAAAACGCTGATTGAGCGTTGCGATGTTGCTATTATACGCTTTGGTGATAAGTACAAACAGTGGAATGCCGCCTTTGATGCGGGTTATTGCGCTGCATTAAATAAGCCTTATATCACGCTTCATAGTGAAGAATTAATTCATCCGTTAAAAGAAGTAGATGCCTCGGCACAAGCTTGGACTACATCGGTTGAGCAAGTTATCACTACATTAAAATATATCAGCAACGACTAACTTTAGACGTTAATTCATTAGTTGCTAATAACCTTTAGTGACTAATGAATACCTAAGATTACCCTTCTTCATCCTAACGGTTTAACAGTTGAGATAAGTAACGACTCAAATTGTTACTGCCGATAGGGGAGATCCCGCCAATACTTTGGGTAATAGCTATTCATGAATAATCACCTTGAGCATTTTTCTAACTCTTTTTTCAGCAGTTCGGCTCAAATCATGCTGCAATCAAGTGCTGTCACCGGTTTTTTATTCTTAATAGGAGTTGGAATAAACTCATTCACCATGTTGCTTGGATGCGTTTTAGCAATTTTATCGAGCTTAGCTATCGCTAAATTGCTTGAATATGATTCTGACTATGTCAAAAAAGGCTTTTATGGTTTCAATGCAGCATTAGTGGGTATTGCTGTTTTCTCTTTTTTACCTTTTAGCTTGATATCTCTGACTTTGGTGATATTGGGTGGTGCTCTTTCAGCACTTATTATGCATATGATGATGCTCAAAATGTCCTGCGTTCCAGCGCTAACGGCGCCTTTTATTCTCACTATATGGATGATTATATTGCTGATTGATTTTTTGGGCGTATCAATTATTAATCAAGGCGAGGTTGTTCCCCGAATATCAGCGTCACATACTGATTTACTGTATGGTGTATTTCGCGGTTTAGGACAGGTTATGCTGCAAGGCAGTTGGCTTTCAGGTGTCGTGTTTTGTTGCGCACTGCTTTGTAGCTCTTATAAAACAGCAATATGGGGTGTAATGGGGTCTCTTATGTGTTTGCTTGTTGCATCTATGTTTGGTTTCTCCCAAGAAAAATCTACTCTCGGACTCTATAGCTTCAATGGCTGCCTGGTCGCCATTGCGCTTGCCGATCGTTATCCTAAAAGCTATTGGCTTATACTTTGTGCTCTTTCATTTACTGTGGTGCTTACGAGGGGCTTTGAGATGATAGCAATACCTGCTTTTACTGCGCCGTTTGTCCTCACCACTTGGCTCAGTATTGCCCTTGCTAAATTACAGCTTAAGTTAAGCTATAAAAGCCAATAAACAATAAAGTAAGGCGTAAACACTTTTAAAATACTTACCGTCAGTTTGCTTTACCGCTTAACTTTCTGGTGAACGAAAGCCTTCAATTCTGCTTTGGTTTTTGAATACTGCTGAAATCGACTATATAAATCATGGGATAAGCACTGGCTAAGTAAATTATCTGCAATATAAGTAAAGCCATTATTCAAGTAGAACCTTCTCAGGGACTCTTGTGCAAAACAAACTAGCGGTTGATGAATCATTATTGCGTGTGCTAACAAGTGCTCGGCATATCCTAGTCCTCGGTAATTGGGCGCTACAAGCAATGCATGTAAAAAGTATGCTGGTTTATTTTGGCACAAGTCTAGATGGCTGCTGTTTGAAACGTTTTCGCTGGTAGGGTCTAGCTGTTGCGAATTATTGCCTTGCGAGATAATCACACTAGCAATAATATTGTCATCGACTTTAATAAGGTAGCAATGATCAAAGCCAATGAATCTTGCGGGATAATGGTTAGCTTTATAGAAGCGTAAGATTGACTTTTTATCGGCTTTCTTCGCTACTATAACGCTATAATTTAATGAAGTATGGGTCATTGCTATAATTTTATTAGCGCGACTTTAAACATTTATCGAACTAACAATATAAGCTAAATAAGTGCTTTTGATTGTGAGCAGGGATAACTATGCTAGGTTGACTTGCAAGTTATCAATTAAGCGAGCTTTACCGCAATGAGCTGCTGCTAAAATAACTAATTGAGTATCATCTTCACTTGCAGGCTGCAATGTTTGTGCGTGGCATACATGAAGGTAATCAGTGTGTAAACCAGCGTCATTAATAGCTTTAGCTGCTTGTTTAGCTAAGCCAATAAAATCAATACTGTCTTGCTGAGCATAACCCGCTCTAATTTGCTCTGCCAACCACTGCAAACTTTGATACAAGGCTGGAGCTGTAGCCTTTTCTTCGGCTGTTAAATAACCATTACGAGAGCTCAGGGCCAATCCGCTCTCTTCTCTGATAGTTGCTACAGGAATGATAGAAATAGGCATCGACAAGTCTTCAACCATAATTTGAATCACTTGTACCTGCTGATAATCCTTTAAGCCAAAACATGCCACGTCTGGTTGTACTAAATTAAATAGTTTACAGACAATGGTGGCAACACCGCGAAAATGGCCAGGGCGACTTTCCCCACAATATCCTTCTGAAACATTTGGCACTTCAACAAAGCTTTGTTTGGCTAGGCCTTTTGGATAAATAATGTCAGGTGTTGGTGTGAAGAGTAAATCGGTACCTGCGGCTGTTAATTTTTGCTGATCATCAACCATGGTTCGTGGGTAGTTTTCAATGTCTTCGTTTACACCGAATTGCATTGGATTGACAAAGATACTGGCAACTACCTTATCAGCGTGCTTAAGTGCTTCAGTCACTAAGGAAATATGACCGGCATGTAAGTTACCCATAGTAGGGACAAAAGCAATGGTTAAACCTTGTTGACGCCATGCGGTTACTTGCGCACGCAACTCACTAATTTTACTGACTGTTTGCATAATTTTTTCTTGCCGTTATTTCTTATAATTTTGTTGTTAGTAGCTTATTAATTGTTCTGTATTTGAAACTTTGTTACTTAGAGTTTAGTTCACAAGTTTACGGTGATTACTTGAATATATGTTCATCACCTGGGAAGTTACCTTGACTGACTTCACTAATATAAAGCTCAATGGCTTTTTTAATATCACCAGTATCTTTCAAGAAGTTACGTGAAAACTTAGGCATATAATTACAGGCAATACCTAAGGCATCGTGCATAACCAAAATTTGTCCGTCAGTATCTTTACCTGCACCTATACCAATAGTTGGAATAGTGAGTGCTTGGGTGATGGCTTCACCTAAGCTAGCAGGAATACATTCAAGTACTAATAATTGAGCGCCAGCCGCTTCAAGTGCTTTTGCATCAGCAATCATTTGTTGGGCTTTATTATCATCGCGGCCTTGTACTTTAAAACCACCCAATATATTAACTGACTGCGGCGTTAAACCTAAATGAGCACAAACAGGAACACCGCGCTCAACGAGCGCAGAAATGGTGCCATTGAGCCAAGCACCACCTTCTATTTTTACCATACTAGCACCCGCTTGCATTAACAGTGCTGCATTTTTTAAAGCTTGTTCTTCATTGGCATAGCTCATAAAAGGCATATCAGCAATAATGAGAGTTTCGTCTACGCCACGTTTAACACAACGTGTATGGTACGCCATATCTTCAATAGTTACTGGTAATGTACTGTCTTGACCTTGTAATACCATGCCTAAAGAGTCGCCAATTAGTATGGCGTGTATGCCTGCTTGATCAAATAGTTTTGCAAAGCTGGCATCGTAGGCGGTAATGGTTGATATTTTTTCGCCTTGCTGTTTCATGTTAAGCAAGCTTGCAGTAGTGATTTTAGCCATGACTTTTCCGAATAGGTTAATTAGTTTATTAAGCGGTTAGCGTTAATGAGTATACTGTTTAGGGTAATAGTTTTAATATTCATTATGTTGATAATGATAATTTTACTATACCATTATTACTGATTTCACTAGCAAGTTCGCTGATTGAGCTACCATCTGGCAAATGTAATGAAGGTGCAATTTCTGCTAACGGAAGTAGAACAAACTCTCGCAGTTTCATGCCATAGTGAGGAATGGTTAAACGCGCATTTTCTATAGATTCACTACCATACAGTAAAATGTCACAATCGAGAATTCGTGCACCCCAACGGTTATCTTTGCGTACACGACCAGCCGAATTTTCTATACTTTGTAAAGCGTCTAATAATTCAAGTGCCGATAAACTCGTCTCTATGGCAATGACTGCATTGATGTAATCGTCTTGATCTTGAGGGCCCATAGGTTTACTCAAATACAAAGACGATAACGTTATGACATTACTTTCTACTATATTACCTATTGCTTTAGCGGCATTAATTACCTGAGCCCTTGGGTCTGATAAGTTGCTACCTAAGCCAATGTAGGCTGTTATTTTTTTTTGCATTAGTTTGCCGTTATGATTCAGGTGGTTTTGCAGCGGGCTTGCGGCGTTTTTTTGCAGGGCGTCGCTTTGAACCTTGTGGCAATTTCACACCTTTGATCATTTGAATGCGTGCTTCATTGGACACTTCTTGAAAATCTGTCCACCAATGCGCTAATTCATTCAGTTCAGGTGTCGCTTCTATTTGTGCACGTAATAATAAGAAATCATAACCCGCTCTAAATTTAGGATGCTCTAACGTTTTAAATGCTCGCTTTCCTTCGCGACGACCTAATTTATCTTGCAAGATCCAAATATCTTTAATGACTGCTTGGAATCGTTTGGGAATGGCAATACTTCGCTGCTGCTCTGGCATTATTTCATTTAGAGCTGCAAAAAATAGATCTTGTGGCGTTAGTTGAGTTGTGACTTTAATTTGCTGAATATGTTTTTGCAAAGGATACCAAAGCATAGCAGCGAATAAAAAGGCAGGCGTTACTCGTTGATCATTGTTTATGCGCTTGTCAGTGTTTTCCATCGCTAACATAATAAAATCGAGTAAAAAACGTTGTTCGTCTTGCTCATTATTAAGCGCTTGCTCAACAGCCGGGAAAAAATAACCAAAGAGGTTATAACTACGTAATTGCTCAAAGTTTGCAACAGCTTTACCTGAAATAAACATTTTTAAGAATTCTTCAAATAAACGGGCTGCTGGAATATTGGCCATTAATGAGGAGAGCTCTTTAATCGGTGCTTTAGTATCATCACTGATTTTCATATCAAGCTTAGTGGCAAAGCGAATTGCTCGCAACATACGAACCGGGTCTTCTCGGTATCGCGTTTCGGGATCACCAATTAAGCGGATCACTCTATCGTTTACATCCTGAACACCATTAGCGAAATCATAGACCTTAAAGTCTTTTGCTGAGTAATATAGCGCATTGATACTAAAGTCCCTGCGTTCAGCATCTTCATCGATAGTGCCATATATGTTGTCACGCAATAGCATGCCATCTTCGCTTTGCTTAGAGGTTTTTTTACAACTTTTTTCTTGTTCAGACGCATTATTATGATGGCCTCTAAAAGTTGCAACTTCAATAATTTCACGACCGAAAACAATATGTGCCAAACGAAAACGTCGACCAATTAACCGGCAATTTCTAAATAGTTCTTTAATTTCATCAGGTGTCGCATTCGTTGCAATATCAAAATCTTTAGGTTTAAAACCTAATAGAATATCGCGTACGCCGCCACCAACAAGGTAGGCATCAAAGCCGCCTTTATTTAAGCGATAGAGTACTTTAAGAGCATTTGGGCTAAGTAATTTACGCGAAACGGGATGCTGATCTCGTGAGAATATCAATGGATTATCAAAGGATGCCGTGGTAACGGTTGTGTTACTACGGGCGCTTTTTTTTGCGTCCTTTTTAGGAGTCGTTTTAGCGGTAGTTTTACTCACTTTCTTGGAGAAAACTTTTTTGCATAAATTAATAACGCTTTTGATAGTCACAGGCCTTTAATACAGACATAAAATAGTGGCGCAATGATATAACAGTGCAGGGCAAAAGAGAATAACCGTTGTGGTAAATAGCGTGAAAAAGCAGCAAAATATAGCTAGAAAAATAAGCATGAGAATGACAGCTTATTTTTCTATCCTAAAGGGCTTTCGCTAAACTCAAGTTACCAAGGTAATGTTTCACCATTTGAGTGCTTAAATACACCTGAATCTGCCATGGTTAAATTATCCATTAAGGCAATTAGTCGCTCAGCTGCTAGGTTCGCGCTGATGTCACCATTAGTTAATACGCCATTACTGTTTACCATCTCGGTTTGCACATAACCAGGGTGATAAATACCGACTGCGATATTATCCTCGCTGAGATCTCGTGCTAATGATACTGCTGCGATATTAAGAGCTGCTTTTGACATGCGATAACCGTATCTTCCTCCTGAAGTATTATCAGTGACAGATCCCATTCTAGAAGTGATTAAGGCTATTTTACTACCTGAAGATAAGTTAGCTAATAAAGCTTGGCTTAAACATAATGGTGCAAGCGCATTCACATTAAATTGCTCAATAATGGTGTCTTTGTTCAGATCACTCAGCTGCTCATCACGTAAAATTCCTGCATTGTTGATTAATAAATCAATACTAATACCGCCAAGCGCTGATACAGCTTTGTCGATACCGGTTTGGTTAGCAACCTCTATTTCTTCTATCACATTGACACCAAGAGAGTCTAAGTCTTTAGAGCTTTGACGACAAAGTGCATAAACAGTATCACCACGTTGCTGGCAGAGTTTTGCCATGGCATATCCAATGCCACGATTGGCTCCTGTGATTACAATAGTCTTGTGGGAGTTAGTAGACATAATATTTCCTTTATTAATAATTTATAAGGTGGCTTAGTAAGTGCCATTGCTCTTAATCTATGTTTATTTCAAACGCCTTGGGTACCGAGTGTCGCTGCCAATTATTTATCGCCCATTGAATTATTTCTTCTACGCTAGCACTGACTAGCTCAGGCATAGGTGCTTGGCCTAAAAAGAGTAATGCAGCTACAAGTGCAGGCTGTGGATTAGCATTATTAATTGCAGGCGCTTTATTTTGCTTGCTAAGTTTATATCCTTCACTCGTTATAGCTAAAGGAATATGACCGTATTGTGGTGTCGTGCATGGTAAAAAGCTACTGTTCAAGGTTTGAAAAAGAGTCAGTTGCCTAGCGGTAGGTTCGAGTAAATCGCAACCTCTAACAACATGGGTAATGCCTTGAGCAATATCATCAGCAACTACCGCGAGTTGATAAGCAAATAAGCCATCTTTACGATGAATAATAAAATCTTCATTCGCTAATGCTTTATTACAAACCACGTCACCTTGAAATATGTCATGAAATTGATGCAAACCGTATTGATTAATAAGTCTAGTGGCGCTGTCTGTTGAATGACAATGAAGAGTACGACAATGGCCTTGATAAATACCGCCGATAGTCTTGATTTGTGCGCGAGTACATTGGCAATAATAGCTCAAATTTTGTCGTGAAAGACTAGCTAAAATATCACGGTAATATTCTGACTGTGTACTTTGGTAAAGTGCCTTTTCATCCCAGTGCAGCCCAAATGCTTCAAGCGTTGTCAATATTGCTGAACTGGCGCCTTTTTGTTCGCGAGGCGGATCAATATCTTCAATGCGAATAAGCCATTTTCCATGCTCACCGCGATCGTTAACAAACGCTTTTGCATCAAGAAAACTCGCTAAAGCAGCGATGAGAGAACCAAAATGAAGTAAACCAGAAGGAGATGGGGCAAAGCGACCACGATATTGATGAGCCTGATCAGGCTCTAGTGGTCGCTTGATATGCAAGTTTTGCATGTGAACTAGGTCTAGTAAAACTAACTATGACGGGCTAATTTTAGCCAGCCATTTGGCGTTCTTTAATTTCAGCTAACGTTTTACATTCAATACAA
>OJGO01000427.1_pt1 | contig 15289 bp, 14 predicted proteins | sample 1594871 | NCBI WGS metagenome assembly OJGO01 (sample SAMN05416798, study PRJEB24817) | seawater metagenome | isolation source: Sea water | place: Canada:Atlantic | collected 2013-07 | reverse complement strand
TAGAACATTTATCCGAACAAAAGCACAGTACCATGTTATTAGTTAGTCACCGTAAAGATGAGTACCTGTCAATTTTTGAGCAACATATAAAATTGTAAGTTGGAAAAGACGCAACTAAAGCTGATTAATTAGCTTTAGTTGCGAAAAATTAGGGTACTAATTTAAATAAAAAATAAAGTTAATATTTTGTCAAAGTACTTATCTAGCGAAAACACCAATTTAGCCATTTGGGTGCTTTGTTGTGCATTCTTATATCTATAGATATATTACTACCACCTGTGATAGTAAAGACTAGAATAACTATCATCCAAAGCGCTGAAAACTCCCAACCGCCGTTGGGGAGCACCCAGATATATCCAGCAGAAAAGTGTTCGCCCCAAAGCGTAGCGAAATACAAATATAACAATGCTCCTGTGGCAGCAATACGGGTCATTAGGCCAAAGACAAGACCAATACTAACCGCTATTTCAATAACACCAGCGAGAACAACCATTGGTCCTCCAATGTGAAAGCCTACACCAGAAAAATAATTTGAAAATACTTGAAACTGGTTAGGTCCCGCCAATACATGGCCCGAGTAATGTGCAATGAACATCAAGCCAACATACACCCGAAGAAATGTCAGAGCCCAATCATTAAGACTAATTTTATTCGAATAAGCCGCTAATTGATTTTCTTCTCTAAAAGCCAAACATACTGTTTGTATAACAATCAGACCTATCAGGGCATAACTCAAATACATTATATACAGCACTCCGGGACCTGTTTCTCCTAATAACAAGGGATCTAATGCTGAGCCACCTGAGGCAACCATATCTTCAGGTAACCTAAGTGTGCTAAACAAACGGCCGACTAACACCGTGCTATATAAATGAGCAGCCACGCTAAAAAATGAAGTACGACAACGCCAAGCTATCGTCGTTGTTATTGCCAGTAGGAGTAAAGAAACTGTCATTGACGTTGCTCCCCACGATGAAATATTTTCTGTGAGTAACGTTTGTGCGCTTAACACAAGGATAAAGGCACTAAATATTGTCACCATTACTCTAAGTATATTGCTTAGCATAAAGTTTCCTATAAAGACTTAATCGAAGACTCGCGCAGCGTTAACTGGGGTATCTTGATGAGTGAGTGCCCAGCGTGCAATAGCATCTTTTCTCATAAAAACAACATTTTCATGTTGTTTTGCATAGGCGATAAAGTTATCTAACGCCTTAACGCGGGCAGGTGTTCCTGCTAATCGGTCATGGGCACTGATTGACATCATACGTCGACGCTTAGTCCCTTCTGCATATAGCACGTCAAACTCATCTTTAAGATCTTGTGTATAGGCTGCTCCGGTCATTGCAGTGCTGCCGGTGTATCGAACTATATCGTTATTGCGGAATGTGTAAGGAACTACTGCAAAAGGTTTACCTCTTACGGGAGTCATGGAAGGTTCATCTCTAGAGAGATCATCAATATGATAGATAAAACCTAATTCTTGTAATATTTCGAGCGTTTTCGTGGAATGACGCATCCAAAAAGCATTAAACCCTACGGGACGGGTACCGGTAACTTTTTCGATAATATTTGCGCTTTTGATATATGAAGCGCGCTCATCCTCTTCTGTCATCGAGTATTGTGGTGTCCATGTTTGTCCGTGTCCAGATGCTTCATGACCACGATCGACTACTTCTTTCGCCAATTCAGGGTTGAGTTCAACAGCACGGCCAACCATGTGTGATGTTACTTTGATATTATGCTTATCCCAGAGGTTGAGTAAGCGAGGGATCCCTTCATTCATTCCATACTGATACCACGTTGGTGCGATAGTATCTGGATAATTTGGATTTTGCTTAGGGAAGGGCCCTGGATCATCAGCATCTTGTGCTGTGGCTTCGAATTGCATAGATATCGATATCACCAGCTGGGCGTCATCTGGCCAAAAGGGTTTTTTCTGTTTTATGGGTTCTGCTTGGGCTAAGCTTGAACCTATAGCAATAGCGGCTATTGAGACTACTGCCACGGTCTGTCTAATTGTATTTTTAAAAATCATCGTGTTTGTCCTATCTGGTGTTGATTAGTGGTTATTGATTAAGCCAAGCTGTTGCATCAGGGTAAAATTATCTTCTAGGTGCCAGTTTTCAATGATTTTTCCGTTCTTGACTGTGTACATGTCGACAGCAGAAAATCGTATTGCTTGGCCTTTTCCTTGCAATGTTCCAAAAGTCCCTGTGAAATGGCCATTAAACAGTAATTGAGAAATAACTTTATTGTTTAGTAAGTAGACCGACTTCACTGTCACTGAAAGGTCAGGGACTGCTTGTCGAAATCCCGCGGATGCAATCAGCGGCCCGTCGGGTCCTTGAGGTCTTCCTTCAGGTAAATTTAGATCGATGAAATTATCAGCAAGTGCTTGTTTGGCATAATCTTCAATACCCGTATTCCAAAATGCGTAATACTGTTGCGCGGTATTTAACAAATTAACCGCTTCTTGCTTTGTTAGACCACTAGCGACTTGTAATTTCTCTGGTTCTGGGAGTTTTTCATTTGCCCAAGTGCCTGTTGAAATAAATAAAATACTGATTGAAACGGTTGAAATAAAAAGCCGTATTGTCTTTTGTACGATCATGATATTTCTCCTAGCGAATTAAAGTCTGAATAACTTGGATAGTCTGTATAACCTCGCGCATCGCCGCCAAATAATGTTGATGGGTCAGTAATTTCGTTTAATGGCAGGCTATGCTTAAAGCGGTACGGTAAATCTGGGTTAGCTAAAAATTTTCGACCAAAAGCGATAAAGTCAACTAAGCCTGAATCAATTAACTCCGCACCTGTTGTTGCAGTGTAATTGCCAGCAACAATAATACTGCCATCAAAACTTTCCCGTAAAGCATGTCTAAATTCATCACTGACTACCGGAGCATCATCCCAATCGGCCTCAGAAAGATGAATGTAAGCTAAGCCCAGCTCATTAAACTGCTTACTAGCAAGTAAAATAGCCTCAATTGCTTCAATATCATGCATACCACGTTGGGTAATAAATGGAGCAAGACGAATACCTACTTTATTTGCGCCAATTTCATCACTTACGGCTTCAACAACTTCCATAACAAAACGTAATCTATTAGTAATTGAACCCCCGTATTCATCGTCACGTTTGTTTGAACTACGACGTAAAAACTGATCAATCAAGTAGCCATTCCCACCATGAATTTCAATACCATCAAACCCTGCTTTTATGGCATTACTTGCAGCGCGGCGGTAATCTTGAATAATATCCTTAATATCTTGTTTGGATAATTCACGTGGTATGGGGCAATCGACCATGCGTCCAACACCATCTTCACCAACAACCCATACTTGTGCATCAGGCGCAATTGCCGAAGGCGCAACAGGCAACCCATCAGCATGAAAAGAAGCATGAGACATACGACCAACATGCCATAATTGAGAAACAATATGGCCGTCAGCTTGATGTACTGCTTGGGTTACTTTTTTCCAACCAGTGACTTGTTCAGGGGTAAACATACCAGGCGTAAATGAATAACCTTTGCCCTGAGAAGATATTTGTGTTGCTTCAGTTATAATAAAGCCTGCGCTGGCGCGCTGCGCATAATACTCTGCCATTAAATCTGTTGGCACATCGTCAGGCTGAGCAGTGCGAGAACGTGTCATTGGCGCCAATACAATGCGATTATTTGCTTCAAATGTACCTAGTTTTTTTGCGTTAAATAGAATCGAATTTTTCATAATATTTTACCTCCTAAAAAGTCAAAGTTTTGGTTAGTTTCATAAACAAGAGTTTGTTTTTTTTCTGTTAGTTCCTGATGTTCGTTAAGTGGGAAAAGCATTTCTACCGTTAAACCATCAGGGCCAATAATAAAGAGCTGTCGTTCGTTTGAAATCGGCAGAACTTTTTCGGTATAGGAATAAGCGCTATTATCAAGTCGTTTGAGTAATGCGTTGTAATTGGCCCCTTCAAGAGCAACATGGGCAATTGAACCATTACCAAAGGCTGAAAAGGGTTGCTCCGCAATATGTATAAGCGGATTGTCATCGCTATATAGCCATAGACCATTAAATGGAAAAGGTGGTCTATCTCCTTCGTGTAAACCAATCAGATCTACCCAAAAACACTCCATTGCTCTAAGGTCTGTCGTTAGAACTAATACGTGATTAATATTCATGTGATGCCTTCTTAAATGCGCGTGATGAGTTTTGTTAAAGGAATAATAGGCCTTGCCCATAAACAAAACAATTGCCATAATTATTAAAACATTCTTCCTTAATTCGGAATAATATGAGCGATATAAAATAGTATGGATAAACTCGGTGATATTGATTTGTTTGTACGAGTCATAAAAAATGAAGGTTTAGCAGCAGCAGGGAGAGAAGTTGGCCTTTCACCGGCAAGAATGACTGCGCGGATAAATGGCTTAGAAGAAAGGTACGGCGTTCGCTTGTTGAATCGAACAACTCGCCGGATTTCACTCACCGATGAGGGACGTAAATTTTACGTTTCCTGTGAGCGTATTTTAGCTGAAGTAGAGCAGGCTGAAATTTCATTACAGACGGGTCAAACAAGCTTTACAGGAGAGCTACGCATAACAGCACCCTCTGATCTTGGACAACAACACATAGCACCCGTGTTATCAAAGTTCGTAGAAGAGCATCCTGGCATTACACCTTATCTCTATCTTTCTGATAGTGTTGTCGACCTGGTGGGAAACGGTTTTGATTTAGGGATACGTTTTGGCAGTTTAAAAGATAGCACACTGATAGCACGTCGATTGGCGAGTAATCGCCGAGTATTGTGTGCTTCACCTGATTATTTGAAGCGTAAAGGCATACCAGTGCTTCCTGAAGAGTTAACACAGCATGATTGTTTGACCATGGTACGTATGGCTGAGCCACTAACTACTTGGCATTTTCAAGGTACGGCTGGTAACAGTTCAATTTCGATTCAAGGGACGAGAGCGTCCAATGACGGTGCTTTGATTAGGCGCTGGGCGATTGAAGGGGCGGGCATTGCATTAAAATCATATTGGGACATTGCTGAGGATCTAAAAGCTAAACGTTTGGTGACGGTTATGGATAATTACCAATATGACTTTAATCGAACAGGAACCACTGGAGGGGCAGATCTCCATGTTATATACCCGAATAGAAAGTTTATTTCACAGAGAACTACCGCGTTTATTGATGCCTTGAAGCAGCATTTCTCTTCAGTAGATAACTAAAATTGTTGACGATGTTGAGTCATTTAATAGCGGGTTTAGGCTAGATTAGAGATTGAATACCTGTATTTCAGGTAATAAAAAAGCACCGGTATGAATGGTGCTTTATGATTTACTCATTTTACTAAGTAATAAATAGAAATCTAAACAGATTGATTACTATTTTTTACTCGCTAATAAAGATCGACGTGATGCTAAACCTAAAAGGCCTAATCCGAAAATAGCAAGGGTAGTAGGCTCTGGAACTTCAGTCGATGCATACGAAATACCATCAAGCCAAAATGCTTCATTTCCACTACTAACAGGACGCACTGAATCACCGTGGTTAAGTCTAAAGCTAGAAAAAACATCGGTTGAAATAAATCCAATAAATGGCACTGTTGCATCTGATGCAGAAGTTTGTGAACCAGTAGTTAGACCAAGTAAATCACTTAATAAAAAGTTTTCATTTAGGATTTCTACAGCTATTTCGTGAACATTAAAAGCAGGAGATGATGATGAATCGTCTTGCAAACCATTTAATGCAAAGGCAAATGTAGAATAATTAAATTGTATAATGGCACCGTCGCTTGAAACAAGGTTACTACTATCTACTTCACCTGCAAAATAACCATTTCCAGTTAGTCCTTGGCGGCTTGGGTCACCATTATGACCAATAATGTCAATAGTGAAATCATTTACAGTATTATTACTTGAATCAGGACCAAAATCACTTGCAGCACCATCAAAGGTTTCTTCTAAAACTTGATGACCCATTAATGCATTTTCCCAAGCAACTTTATCCGTATAAGCAACAATAGTTGCACTAGCTTGATTAGCTAAACTAGTAATAATCCATAAAGTAGCAATTAATGCCATTTTATTTAAACTGAATGTATTCATATTATTTCCTTTAAAAACTAGTGATTTTTATATTCTATTATTTTTTATTAATATTAGCACTAAATATGCCAAATAAATTAAGTTGTTTTATTTCAATTGTTTAATTAAATATTTAAATTAATATAATTAATAAGTGTAAAGTAATGAGACAATTTAGTTTGTATTTTAGAAATAGATTTATCAGCTGAAATATAAGATCAAAATATAATTAACTTACATTATTATAAGTACTATCCTTTATATGTTATTTTTGAACTATTATAGTTTTCTACTGCTTTTAATAAATTTAAACTAGACCTAAAGGCTTGAGTAAATATTTTACGTTTTATTATCACTACTAGCATTCACCAGTGATAAACATTAGTTATGTAACAGAGATTTGTTCTAATGATATATTTTGAAATATATTAGTACTCAAGGAGGTAGTAATGAATTATTACGATAAGTTTCAAGGAATAAACCAAACAGAATCTTATGATGAAAAAACATCATTGTCTTTAGCTGTTGCTTGTGATTTAGCTTACGAGAAAGATGAAAACAAAATAGCTTTAGTAGTTAAAAGTTGGGGGTATCAATTTAATGGGGCCATTGATGTTGTAAAAAAGCCGGATGTAGATACCCAATGTTATGTGATGTCGAATACAGATAATATTGTGGTGGTTTTTCGAGGTAGCGACACTTTAAAAGATTGGTTTTCAAATTTTCAGGCCGTTTATGATCCAGGTCCTTTAAAGAATACTAAGGCTCATGAAGGTTTTCAAGACTCTTTATTTCCTGCTGTAATAGGGATTACCAACCTAGTAGATAATGTACTTTCTAAAAATAAAAAAATATGGATCACCGGTCATAGTCTTGGTGGCGCGTTAAGCTCTCTTTATGCTGGTATGTTGATAGAAAATAAATATAGGGTATATGGAATATACACATTTGCCAGTCCTAGACCCGGAAATGAAGCCTTTAAGGTGGGATTAAATAATAAAATTATAGGCCCTCATTTTAGAGTCGTTAATTTTGGTGATGTTGTTCCTCACATACCACCGGAACCATTTTATAGTCATCCTGGTGCCCGTGTGATACTAAAAGAAGAAGTGAGAGAACATTCCGATGCATCATGGTTTTCTCAGAGAATAGAGGCTTTAAAAGTCTTTATCTCTAATGCCACTGAAACCCTAGACGTTGCGGATAATCACAGGCTTAGTGCTGATGAAGAAAGTTATATTCCCAGACTACTAAAGGATTTAGAAAGATCTAATAATGAATGAACATTCTAATAATTAACTCTTATATAACCAAAAAAGCACCAATGAATGGTGCTTTATCATCTTTACTGTAGTTGTTTATTTAGCTAATTCTAAATACTCAGCCTCTAAGCTGGTAGTTGTCCAGTCACTGTCAACTTCAGCAGTTATTCTAACTTTATCATCTGCCGATATTTTCATGTTCCTAAAGTCCTCATCATCAATCTCCATTTCTACTTCACCGGTTGCATCTTTAAAAAGATAAAGTTCATTTTTCAATTGTTTAACAATGTGACCTTCTACTATAACTCTGCTGTCATCTCTTAATTCAATAGCATTTTTAATGGTTGTGACTTCGGTTGTTCCGCCTTCGCCTATAAACTCAGCATTAGCAGTTAATGATAATAGTAAAGTAGTACCGATTAATAATCTTTTCATTGTAGACTCGTTATATGCGTTAGTTAAGATGAAATGATTATATATGTAACAAGTCTGTAGTCTGTATTCGAGTGTGTGTGGTTTGTTTTTAATTGTAATTATCGCTTATTAGACTTTGATAATTGATTGCAAAACTATTTTATTTTCTTGGTTATTATAATTATAGGTTTTGAACTGTGGATTTTAGATATTAAAAAAGCACCAGTAAATGGTGCTTAATATTATAAAAACAGTTGGTAGTCAAAGTATATTACATGACTAATGTTGTTATTATTTTTTTGATCTTCTTGCAGTTAAACCCATAAGACCTAATGCGAAAATGGCAAGAGTTGATGGCTCTGGAACGTCAACTGATACACCAGGAGCAATATCTGTAAATGCCGCTATAAGGTTACTGTTTTCACCATAGAAGCTTACGTTATATATATCACGAGCAATACAACAATCGGTACGGCCAAATATCTGAATAGAAGAAAGATCTTGTAGTGAATTAAAAGTGACTGTTAGGGTAGAATTTCTAAATTGTTCGTGAAATATTTGCCCTGAATTATAATTGCCTAATGTAATGCCGTCGATAGCTTTCTCAGGGCCACTAATTGCTGACCACTGATGAGGTGCCGTTGCAGTTGCAAAACCAGTAAGTGCTACATCATTATCGAACATGTCATTTGCTATAACTTCACCAACTTGCAACCAGTCGCCTTTCGCGTTAGTTATTTCTAAATAACTAACATTAATTAGACCTGCATTAGCAAAGCTACTAACAGATATAATCAAACTAGCAATTACCACTTTTAACATTTTTAAATTCATTATATTGCCCTTAATAATGCATTTCTGAGAAATAAAATAGAATTGCATTTTTGATTGATTTATCTTTATTAAGCATTAATCGAGCCAGCTATATTTAAATGTTTATTTTCATTGCAATAGCAATGACTTTAGGAGATTTTATTGTAAAAGTGTAAAATAAGTAGACACTCTTATCATTCTGATTTCTTATTTTATTTTTCATGCATCACTTATGTGTTGCAATAAACTAGTTAAATCATAAATCATAAATTATGATGTCATTTTTTACTTTTATAAAGGAAAGGGAACTACTTATAAAGCTAAAACTAAGTCCTGAGTTAATAGGACGATGAATCATTTTAAGTACACTCAATAACTTCATTAATATTCTTAAGGATATCTGGTAGTAAAGGCATATATCTATCTTACTTTACAAGTATTTTTCGATCGGCAATAATTGTAAGAAACGTGATTTTATTCGTTCTGATAGGTTAGTTTCGGGTTCGCTATCCCACGTTTTTCCACCGGAATACCAATGAATTTTTCCTTTAAATAACTTAAGACGCCAACTATTTCTTTCGTTCATTGCTAGCTCTATCTCATTAGCGAGGCTTTCAGCAACACTATGATTTTCAATGACTAAAAGGGATTCTGTATTTAGGTAGGTTGAACGTAAATTGAAGTTAAAAGAACCAACAACGGCTACTTTCCTGTCAAAAACACTAGATTTTGCATGAAGACCGTAGGCTGTTGTAGGAGCACATTTTGACAAATCTCTAGTCGACTCTTCACATAGAGTCGTATCTGGTTTTAACTCAAACAACTGAATACCTTTTTCAAGCATATCCTCACGTCTTCCTGCATAGCCAGAATGATTAGTGACGAGGTCATTAGAAGCCATTGAATTGGTTAATGCTTTTATCTGAACTCCTTTTCTTGTCAAAATTTGTAACTCATCTAGTTGATTATCATCAAATATTAGGTATGCGGATTCTAATAAAATTTCTCGGTTAGATTGACGAGCTAGCTCAGTTAATAACCTAGCCGTAGCCTTTGGTTTACTGGTGTTATTTTCATCAACAGGTACTGGTCGATCATAAACAAAACGTGCACTAACCCAGCTCATTTTATCCATCAGACCCTTTAAGAAAGCGTGTGCTAACTCTTTCTCTGCTGGCAAAGTTGGGTAATGCTCATATTGGGGAGCTGACAAGTCATCTAAGACGGACAGTTCTGCGACAGCTTCACCTCCCAATAAGTTGACAGGATAAGACCAACGGCTATTCCAGTATTCTCCAAAACTAGTTTGGATATCTGTAACCACTGAGCCCATTACCAATGCATCACGATCACGGAAATTTATTTCATCAGAAAGATCGAAATATTCATCACCGATATTTCGACCTCCCACAACGGAGAAAACACCGTCGACGGTAAATGATTTATTGTGCATACGTCGATTTAGACGGGAAAAGTCACCTAATACGTTTAGCCACTTTGTTGCCCCGCTGCGACTGGGGATAGGGTTAAATATGCGAATTTCTATTTGAGGATGAGCATCAAGAGTTGTTAGCAAATCCTCGCGCTCATTAAGGTTGATATCATCAAGCATTACTCGGATCTGAACACCGCGATCTGCTGCAGCTACCAAACGGCTTGCTAGATACTGTCCAGAAACATCTGAATTCCAAATGTAATACTGGATATCGATGCTGTGCTCTGCAGTTTCAATTAATGCTAATCGCTGAGCCAAAGCACTCCAGCCAGTATCTTGCAAGAGAACTGCTGTCGTCTCTTGTTTAGGCTGCGTAAGGCGATATGTGTCAGTTAATTTGGATAATGTACTAGCTGATAAAGTGCTTTTCGACTCAATAGAATGCTTAATCTCCTCGGGGAGTGATGCACAGCCAGTAAAAATGAACACCAAAAGCATGACTACACTAATACGTTGCGTCACTAGCATTTTAACTCTCCTAACGTGTTGTCTTTTAAATTATTGCTTTTAAATGCACAGATATCAGTATCTAGCATTTCAATCCGTTCAAGGCCTTGGGCCTGAGAAATTTCTTTTATTGTCTTTAATTGACAAAAAAATGTGCGGTACCCAAATTTATTATCACTAGACCACCTTATGTTGGAGTTAAGTTTCTGTTTAGCTAAGAACATAATTAGTAGGCAATTTTAAAGGCATTAGTGAGTTTAATGCTCTCATAATTAATCTATTTGAACAACGATCTAATAGCGTATTTTGCTTAACGTAATTGAAGAAAATACTAAAGTCGTCTCAACAAAAGTTTACGGGTTTTTGATATTTCATAGGCCATAAAGTTATTCGGATAAAACCCAAGCAATTTGCCCCAACGTCACAAAACAGATTAAACATCCCCTTAAAAAGTTTGAGGCACAACATTTCAGTAGGCTATGCTTTTAAATAGATCTTGCAATTGAACAACTTATTGTATTAATTTTGAACAAGTCATGTCAGCAATAAATTATTCATTTATATACTAAGGAAATTCAAATGAGAATAGGTATACCCAAAGAATCTTTTTTAGGTGAGCGTCGGGTTGCAGCATCACCAAGCTCGGTTAGTGCATTAATTAAACTAGGCTTTACTGTGCAAGTGCAAAAAAGTGCTGGCACTAAGGCGAGCTTTACTGATGAAGAATATAGCGATGCAGATGCAGAGATTGTCACGAAGAAAGCCTGCTGGCAAAGCGATATTATCTTTAAAGTAAACGCGCCGACATTAGAAGAAGTTGGGCTAATGAATGATGGCGCAACACTCCTTAGTTTTATTGCGCCAGCACAGAGCTCTGAACTATTAGAAGCCCTTCGAACCAAATCAATTACTACCTTAGCCATGGAAATGGTACCCCGAATGACGCGTTCTCAACCAATGGATGCTCTGAGTTCAATGGCGAATATTGCGGGTTACCGCGCAGTTATTGAAGCATCTCACCATTTTGGTCGTTTTTTTACAGGACAAATAACCGCTGCGGGTAAAATGCCGCCAGCTAAAGTGATGATAATTGGTGCAGGGGTTGCCGGTTTAGCCGCAATTGGTACCGCTGGTAGTTTAGGCGCCATTGTACGTGCTTTTGATACTCGGCCTGAAGTAAAAGAGCAAATAGAAAGCATGGGAGCAGAGTTTCTTGAGCTTGACTATGAAGAGCCAGAAGATACTGGCTCTGGTGATGGTTACGCTAAAGAAATGAGTAAAGCTTTTATTGATGCTGAAATGGCGTTGTTTGCACAGCAAGCCAAGGATGTTGATATTATTATTACTACCGCGATGATCCCGGGTAGACCAGCGCCGAAATTAATCACTGAAAAAATGGTTGGATCAATGAAGGCGGGCAGTGTGATTGTCGATTTAGCGGCTGCTGGCGGCGGTAATTGTGAATGTACCGTTGTCGGTAAAGTGGCTGATACGCATGGTGTTAAAGTGATTGGTTATACTGACTTAGTGTCTCGTTTACCTAATCAGGCTTCACAGCTTTATGCGAATAATTTAGTGAATCTAACTAAGTTATTATGCAAAAACAAAGATGGAACGATTGATATTGATTTTGATGATGTCGTCATTCGCAATATGACAGTAGTTAAAGAGGATGTAATCACTTTTCCACCACCGCCTATTCAAGTTAGTGCTGCACCTGTTAAAAAAGCAAAAGTTGAACCCGTTGAAATAATCGAAAAAGAAGACGCTTCGCCAACTAAAAAATATGCCTTTATGGCGGCAGGCATAACGTTATTTGGCTGGGTGGCCAGTGTTGCCCCTGCTGATTTTCTTACTCACTTCACTGTTTTTGTACTGGCTTGCGTCATTGGTTATTACGTAGTTTGGAACGTTAGTCACTCTTTACATACACCATTAATGAGTGTCACCAATGCGATTTCCGGCATTATTATTGTGGGGGCTTTACTACAAATCGGATCGGAAAGTACCGTCGTGCAGATACTTGCTACTTTAGCGACGCTAGTAGCAACTATCAATATTGTCGGTGGCTTTAAAGTCACTAGTCGTATGTTAAAAATGTTTAGCAAGTAGGGGAGTAGCATGGAATCTACACAAATAGCGTCTAATGGTTTCATTAGTGCAGCATACGTGATTGCTGCTTTATTATTTATTTTCAGTTTAGCCGGTTTAAGTAAACAAGAGTCAGCTCAACGGGGGAATGCATTTGGTATGGCTGGTATGGTTATCGCTTTACTGGCCACAATTATTGACCCACGCGTCTCCAATGTATTGGTTATTATTATTGCAATGGTTGTTGGCTCAGGCATTGGGCTTAGATTAGCGAATAAAGTTGAAATGACACAAATGCCTGAGCTTGTTGCAATATTGCATAGTTTCGTTGGTTTAGCTGCCATGTTAGTGGGTTTTAATAGCTATATTGATGCAGGGCATGGTGTTGTGATGACGGCAGCCCAACATACCGCCATGAAGATACACTTAAGTGAAATATTCATTGGAATATTTATTGGCGCCGTGACTTTTACTGGCTCTATTGTCGCTTTTGCTAAACTACGTGGCACGATAAGCTCGAGTGCCTTAATGTTACCTCATCGTCACAAAATGAATTTAGCTGCAGGGATTTTCAGTTTTTTACTGCTTCTTTCTTTTGTTAATCATGGTGGTTCAAATATAGCACTATGCTTAATGACAATTACGGCTTTGGTATTTGGCTGGCATTTGGTTGCTTCAATTGGTGGTGCAGATATGCCGGTTGTTGTCTCTATGTTAAATTCTTATTCAGGTTGGGCCGCCGCCGCCGCTGGTTTTATGCTAAGTAATGATTTACTTATTATTACAGGGGCTTTAGTAGGTTCGTCAGGTGCTATTTTATCTTACATTATGTGTAAAGCCATGAATCGCTCTTTTATCAGTGTCATTGCCGGAGGTTTTGGTACAGACGTTGTTATTGATAACGATAAAGACTACGGTGAGCACACAGAAGTGCATGCGGAAGCGGTTGCTGACTTATTACGTAATGCTAAATCTGTCGTTATCGCCCCAGGTTACGGTATGGCTGTTTCTCAAGCGCAATATCCTGTTTATGAGCTGACCCAACAACTCATAAATAAAGGAATAAAGGTTCGTTTCGCTATACATCCGGTGGCTGGTCGTCTACCAGGACATATGAACGTATTACTGGCTGAAGCAAAGGTGCCCTATGATATTGTCTTAGGTATGGATGAAATCAATGATGATTTCTCAGAGACTGACGTAGTATTGGTTATTGGCGCTAATGATACAGTTAACCCCGCTGCTGCCGAAGACCCAACTAGCCCTATCGCAGGAATGCCGGTGCTTGAAGTTTGGCATGCTAAAGAAGTTATTGTGTTCAAGCGTTCAATGAGTACGGGTTATGCAGGAGTGCAAAACCCATTGTTCTTTAAGGACAATACTCAAATGCTATTTGGTGATGCTAAAGATAGTGTGGAGCAAATATTTAGAGCACTTTAATACTAGGCTCATTAATAAATACACCAGTTTATATTTATTCACCGTTATAAACTGGTGCATTTCATTTTTCAGTGAATGCAAATAAAGGCTCAAATTGCGCTGCGCAGGTAGGGGGGATTTCTTGGCTTCCTAAACTAATTCATCCGTTACTTTGCAGCGGAAAAGCTACTACCGCATTTCAATAATACTTCAAAAATTCTCCAGTCTGCTCTAAATACTCTGATTAACTGACCAATTTCACTGCCTTTTGGATTCTTATCTTTAAAATAACTAATGCCACTACTGACGGATTGTTTATCATTCGAACCGAGTATGTAGTTGTGGCACTTTTAACTTAAGAAGGTAGCGAAGGAGGGCATAAACCAGTGGGAATTATTAAAGTCATTGGTTGATTTTAATACTCTTATAATTAACCTATTTAATAACGGACTATTTGAACGTTGTCGAGAAATGTAATTGACTGGTGTTATATGTGAGTGGTTTTTTAGCATAACTCGGATTATTGGGTATGAGTGGTAAGCACAAGGTACTTTCGAACTACTGGATTGAGCAAATAATTAGATTGTTGTTAAGTGAATTTATGACAATAAAAAAGCACCGGTGAAGGGTGCTTTATGCTTTTTTAAGTAAAATAAAGTAAGATTACTATGTCTTGAATCTACGTGATACTAAACCCATGATGCCTAATGCGAAAATGGCGAGGGTAGAAGGTTCTGGGACATTTACAGAGTCATCGATAGTGATTTGACGAAACTGTAAAGAGCCAAACCCACCCAAATTGGAGGCTGACACATTAATAGATTGGTTTTCGACAACATTAAACTGACTGGTGAAATTATGTGTGTTTTCGTCCACGAAGTTACTTTCTAGTGAAAAATTAGGACCTTGTGCAAGTAAAATATTTGCGCCTGAGTTCCCTGAAGACAGAAAGCCTACTTCATAACTAATTAGTTTTACTGCATGCGAAAAAATCAGTGAAAAGTCATTAAGTGAGCTGCAGAAGCCACTATCACCAGAAATACACAAACCATCTGAGTCAGCAGTTGATACAGAGTGTGGAGAAAAGCTTGTAACTGTTAAAGTTATTCCATCTACAGTTTTAATAACGGAGGCTAAGTTATTGTCCGCAGCATTAAAATTAAATGTAATTAACCCTGCATTAGCAAAACCACTAATAGATAAAATCAAGCCAGCCAAAGCCGCTTTTAACATTTTCATATTCATCGTATTTTCCCTTGTAATAC
>OJGO01000418.1_pt1 | contig 15418 bp, 15 predicted proteins | sample 1594871 | NCBI WGS metagenome assembly OJGO01 (sample SAMN05416798, study PRJEB24817) | seawater metagenome | isolation source: Sea water | place: Canada:Atlantic | collected 2013-07 | reverse complement strand
GAGACAGTAGTTACATCAATTTATCAGACGTTAGGAATGAATATGAATATGAAAAAATCTCAGGGTTTCAGTTTGTTGGAACTAATGGTCGTCATTGTAATTATCGGTATTATCGCCAGTATGATCGTGCCGAATATTATGGGTAGCCAAGAGCGTGCAAATACACAAAAAGCGGTATCAGATATTACCGCTTTAGAAGGTTCGTTAAGTTTGTATAAAATGGATAATTATGATTATCCGACGACTGAGCAAGGACTTGAAGCACTTGTTGAACAAACAGATCTGGAGCCAGAGCCACGTCGTTTTCCTGAAGATGGTTACATTAAGCGTTTACCAAAAGATCCTTGGGGTAGTGAGTACGTTTTATTGAATCCAGGCGAACAGGGTAAAATGGATGTATTTTCAGTAGGTCCAGACAGAGAAGCCGGTACCGAAGATGATATAGGTAACTGGAATTTGGGCGATTACCAATAAGTAACGGCCGATCTTTTTTGCTGTAAAGCAAAATTTATGCGTCAAAGGTACTCATTGACTAACGTCAACTCCGTGCCTTTTCCTGTAAATTATGCCTTGCAGCTTCAAGTTCAACCATTACTCTTTTAGCCAGAAATTCGGTTTAACACCACGATGTAAAAGAAACTTTTTAGCCATTATTACTTTATTATGAACCTTAAATATTCAACATTAGCATTGAAACAGCGTGGCTTTACCTTAATTGAGTTGATGGTCGTGGTGCTTATTGTTGGTCTTATGGCTAGCTTGGTGCAATTTAATGTCTCGGGTAAACGCCCTGATGATTCATTACAGTACGAGAGTGCTCGCTTTGCTGCTATTTTTGAAGTGGCCGCTGAATATGGCATGCTTAATAATATTGAATTAGGGTTGATTGTTAACAAAGATAGCTATCAGTTTGTTGGTTATGACGGCACACAATGGACTGAAATTCCTGATCAAGACTGGCAAGCTAATGTTACTGTGCCGGAAGAGGTCGAGCTCAGCATAGAGCTAGATGATTTACCTATTGAAGAGCCAATGCTCTTTGATGCTGATACTTTTAAAGAAAAAGATGAAGATGATTTCACTTTGCTTTCTAAAGAAGAACAAGAGAAAAAAATAATTCCGCAAGTCTATATTCTCTCAGGGGGTGACCTTAGCCCTTTTAGTGTTACTTTTCGTTTAACTGAAGAGCTTGCCTATATCGAAGACGCTGAAGATTTAGCTTATCGGGTTACCGGTTTATACAGTGTGCCATTAACTATTGAGGGACCAGTGCTCGATGACTAATAACGTTAATCTTTTTAAGCAAGCTGGCTTTACCTTAATTGAAGTGATGCTGGCGATGGCCGTCTTTTCTATTGCAGGTTTAGCGCTACTCGGCGTTGCGGATAATAATTACCGTCATATTAGTCATTTAGAAGAACAAATGTTTGCTAACTGGGTTGCCTCCAATCAATTAGTTGAAGTCAGTTTAGATAAAACTTGGCCGCCTAAAAACAATAAGAAAGGTAACGTTGAGATGGCGGGTAGAACCTGGTATTGGCAGCAGAAGGTTATTAAAACAGCGAATAAAGAGCTGCGTGCCTTGAATATGCAGGTTCGACTAAATGAGGATGATGAGTTAGTAAGTGCTAGCTTATTGACTTACCTTGCTCAGGATAAACCCTGATGAAACATGGTATTTACCAGACTAATGCCATAGATAAACCTGCACAGCAAGGTTTTACCTTGCTAGAGGTATTGATTGCAATTGCTATCTTTTCAGTGGTGAGTTTGGCGAGTTTTACCATTTTTGATACCGTTTTACGTGGTGATGAAAATTCAAAAGCTCGTAGTGAAAGACAGAATGAATTACAAGGTGCATTTTTATTAATGGAACGTGATTTTACCCAAATAGCAAAACGTACAATCCGTATTAATGGCGAAGCGCCAAATAGTGCTTTTTTACAAACCTCAGATGATAGTTTTTTAGCCGATGAACAAGCTATTGCTTTTGTACGAAATGGTTGGACTAACCCCGGATTACTGCTGCCGCGAAGTGATATGCAAAGCGTAGCCTATCGCTTGGTTGATGAAACGCTAGAGCGCTTACATTATAATTTTGTTGATGCCGTTGTTGGACAAGAGCCAAGGATCAGACAACTAATAAGCCAAGTCACAAGTTTGTCGTTTGAATTCTATGATGGGAGTAAATGGCAAAAAGAATGGTCAGGTAAAACCTTGCCTCAAGCAATCGCCATTGAAATTGACACGCGAGATTATGGTCTAATTCGTCGTCAGTTTCTAGTGGCAGGTGACCTAGGTGCGGATGGTGATTAAACGAATGTCGAGTTGTCACAATAAAAGAAAGCAGTGCGGTGTTGCCTTAATTACCGTGATGCTTATCGTTGCGCTGGCAGCTATTATTGCGGCACAAATGACGACTCGTTTACAAACACAAATGCAACGAAGCACAAATATCAGTTTTAACCAGCAAGCCTATTGGTATGCACTGGGCGCAGAAGCATTTACTAAAAGAGTGCTAATTAAAGCATTTAAAGATGAGCCTGATGTCACTCATCTTGAGCAAATATGGGCTGCAGAAGAGAGTAATTACCCTGTCGATTTTGGTGAAATAAGTGGTGGACTTAGTGATTTACAAAGTTGTTTGAATTTAAATGCATTACATCCTAAAGCAAAAACAAAAGCTGAGTCTGAAAGTGGCACGGACAGTCCTTCGAGCTCAGCAACAGATAAAAATAAAACCAAAAGTGAAACAGCTTCATCAACTGGAACGAGAAGTAGCACAGGAAATAATTCAAGCAGTAATAAACAATTACCCGCAGCAACCGTATTAGAAGCGCTTATCGTCAATTTAAACATTGAAGGCATTGGCAGTTTTGAAGCCGAAGCTATGGTTAATGCACTAACTGATTGGTTAGACGGTAATGACATGATAACGGGTTCAGGTGGTGCAGAGGATAATGATTATGCTTCACGAGAGTTCCCTTATCTTGCTGCTAATAGTTATTTAGGCAGTGTTAATGAGCTAAGATTAATTGAGCATTTTACCCCTGCCGTTATTTTAGCGTTGACGCCTTATGTATGCGTACTGCCACAAAATCCGCAGCACTTAATTAATATCAATACACTTGATGTAGAAAAGCCTGAATTATTACAAGCTTTGCTTGGTTCAAGTTTAGAGGATGCGCAAGAGGTGTTAAGTGCACGCGATAGCTCAGGTTATGAAAATGTAGCAGATTTTTTAAAGCTAAAAGAACTAACGAAAATTAGATTGGAAAAGTGGCAAACAGCAGCGTTTGTTATAGATAGTGATTATTTTAAATTAAAAGCTAGCGCACGCTTTAATAATAGCTATTTTTCGATGAGCTCAATGATGAAAGTTAATGAGTCACAACAAATTCAAGTAATTAGTCGTACTATAGGACGTAACTAGTGACAGAAACATTATTTATCCGCCTAGGAAGTCAAGCACACGATACCATTCATTGGTTAGTGGTGACTGAAACCAGCGGTAATGAACAAGAAATTATCGCCAGTGGTGAACTTAAAGGAGCTCAACAGCTCAATGAACTTACCAGTAAAGCTGATAAACGGCAGGTCAAAATATTGGTGCCTGGCTGTGATGTACTTTTAAAATCGTTAAAGGTTCCAGCTAAATCTTCCAGAGCAATGCGCTTAGCAACCCCTTATATGCTAGAAGATAGCTTAGCTGAAGATGTAGAGCAGTTATTTTTTGCCTATGCAGAATTAGCGAGTGATAGCCTAGAAAATAATTGTTTTACCGCCATTGTTGCTCATGCACAGATGCAATTATGGTTATCTTGGTTGGCAGAAGCAGATATTGAAACGGACTCAATTTTACCTGACGTATTGGCTATGCCAATTACTGCCAAAGGTTGGAGCGCCATTGCTCTTGGCGATACTAAACAAGGTCAAGTTATTGTTCGTCAACAACTCTGGCAGGGTTTTACGGTAGATGCCAACGCATGGCAATTTCAGTGCCTAGCATTGGCTGCACAATCTGAGGAAGCAGAAGGGGGAGAGCAGTTAGAGAGTGTGCTTATCGAGGCATACTCACCTTTAGCTCATAGTGAACAATGTAATGTCAGCACAATGCCAGCAGAATTACCTTTAGCGCTGATGGCGAAAAACTATGGATGTCAGATAAGTCACTTTAATTTACTGCAAGGCCAATACAAAATTAAAGAAAGTCGCAGTAATACAGGGCGACAATGGTTGTGGGTAGCAGCTGTTGCCATGTTTGCTCTTTTGCTTAGTTTGGGTCATAAAAGTGCGCAACTATGGCAACTAAATGCAGAGCAAGATAAGGTTAAGCAAAATATAGTTGCCAGTTATAAAGCTGCTTTTCCAAAAACAAAACGGGTTAGAATTTCAACGATCAAATCCCAATTGAATCGAGAGTTAGCATTACTCGGTGGTGTCGGTGATAGACAAGGGTTTTTAGCAATGCTTGCAAAAGTACAGCCCGCTTTTGCTAAAGTACCGGCATTAAAGCCAGAGTCTGTAAAGTTTGATGGTAAACGACAAGAATTGCGCATTCAAGCAACGGCTAAAGATTATCAGGCGTTTGAACAATTCAGTGTTGCCTTAGCGACAGCCAACTTGCTTGTTAAGCAAGGCTCGCAAAGTAATCAAGGAGAGCAAGTAACGGGCTCATTTAGTATTTCAAGTAAAGGAAGTACCAAGGGGACGAGGAAAAGCTCAAATAATAAAAAAGGCACGGCCAAGCAACGCAGCAAAACCAGTAATAAGGATGCATCATAATGAAAGCATGGTGGCAACAACTAAACAGTAGAGAGCAGCGTCTTGTAACAGTAATGGCTTTGGTTTTTATTGTCTTTATTTTTTATAGTGCGATATGGCAGCCAATAAATAATAGCTTAACTGAGGCAAGCAATAAGTTAGCGAAGCAGCAGCAATTATTAACTTGGGTTCAAGAAAATACTGCTTTGTATCAGCAAGCTAAACGAGCAGGCGGTAAACAAAAATTCAGTGGTAGCATTTCAAGTGCCGCTAATCGCAGTGCAAAAACTTATAAGTTAACCATCACCCGTATGCAACCTCAAGGGGATGACCTACAGGTATGGATAGATAGCACACCTTTTACTCAATTGCTGTTTTGGCTTGAGCACTTAGCTAATAATGAAGGATTGCAAGTGAAAGCTATTGATTTAACGCGAGGTGATAGTGCTGGTGAAGTGAAAGTACGCCGTTTGCATTTAGCAAGATTATAATAAGCTTCGCGATGACTATTTACCCTAGTATTTATATATAACAGAGAATTTTGATGAAAAAGTGGTTTGCCTATACGGCGATTTTTTTAAGTAGCTATATGGTGTTTTTATTAGCAAGTACGCCACTAGCACTGGTAATCAATAATATTAAGTTGCCAAAGAATATAGTACTGCAGGGTGTTTCAGGATCTATTTGGCAAGGTGAAGTTGTCAAGGTGACAATAAATAACAATGAGATTGAAAAGGTAAAAACAACGGTTAGTTTTTGGTCCCTTTTTAGTTTAGCGCCAAACGTTCAAGTGACTTTTGGTGATGCCATGTCATCAGGACCTGAAGGCAAGCTGAGTTTAACGGTCTCTTCCGAGCAGTTTACACTAACGGATGTAGAGATCTTTATGTCAGCGAATGATATTGCTAGACAGCTATCCTTACCAATTCCCCTTAGCGCTCAAGGAAATGTTGAGTTATTTTTATCAGAATTAGTCATTGCTACCGGAGCTCAATTGTCATGCTCAAAAGCAGCAGGAGAGGTATTGTGGTCGCGTGCTGGCGTCGTTGCTTTAGAGCAAAATATAAAACTAGGTAAATTTACCACCGAAATCAGTTGCGAGGAGGGAAATTTGTTAGCTAAAGTATCTCCTAAGAACAACTTAGGTTTGAGTTTTGATGGCGTGTTAGCCCTAGCAACTCAAAAAGTATCAGGGCAAGGGTATTTAAAACCTGGCGCTAAGTTTCCTTCTCAGCTGAGATCAGCATTGTCCTTTATTGGTCGACCGGATAACGAAGGACGCTATCAGCTAAGGTTTTAAGTTTTGCTTTACTCTGGTTAGTCATGAGAGGCTGTTGATGAAACTAGTTAATACTTATTGATTGCCAACTTTTATTAAGGGTGGCCAATCTTTGGCTTCTAAACGCTTTTGTTCTATCATACCGCCCAGCCCTTGTAGTCCACCGGTGTGCAATAAAACGATGCGCTCTTGAGGCTTAAAATAGTCTTGTGCTATTAGATCAAGCAAAGCGAGTATCATTTTACCGGAATACACAGGTTCAAAATAGACACCTGTTTGCTGGTTAAATGTTATGATCCGTTTGGCATCATCTTTACTGAACTTGCCATAACCACCACGATGGAAGTTGGTTAATAACTGCCAGTTATCATGTGACTTAGCTTTCGGTGTTAGTAAAGACTTGATATCATTAATTAAATATTCTGCTTGTTTTAATACCGCAATACCTAAAATTCTATGGCGTTTCTGATTAGCGACACTGTCTCCTGAGATCAGGCCCGCTAAAGTACCGCCACTGCCCACAGGTGTCATTAATATATCGAAATCTGCTTGGTTATCTAGTTCAAGCAATACCTCAGCAACGCCAGATATAGCAAGTGAGTTACTGCCCCCTTCTGGAATGATAAAGTATTTGGGATATAACGCTTTTAGTTCATTAATAAAGCTCGTCTCAAAACGACGACGGTAGGTTTTTCTGTCGACAAAGTGACATTGCATGCCCCAGTGTCTCGCCCAGCTCAATGTAAAGTTATTCGCAAAGTTAGCTTCGCCCCTAATAACACCGATGCAGGGGATATTTTGCTGCTTACATGCATAAGCAAAGGCATGAATATGATTTGAGTAACTACCACCAAAAGTTAATGCGCCTTGGTAGTCGTTAGCTTTAAGATGTTCTAGGTTGTACTTCAGTTTACGCCATTTGTTACCAGAAATGATGTTATGCAGTAGGTCATCACGTTTCACTCGAACATCAAGCTTATGTTTATCAAAGAGAGGATGTTCTAATTTTTGTAATAATGACAATGGCTTATACATAAAGTTTTATTGAAACATTAATTAATAATAGGTTGAAAGCTATTATAAACGATATCAGTCTTTAACATGGCTTTTCTTCCTAAGAAGATAGTAAATGTACCTGTTTTTAAATGAAAACTTGTCAATAATTCATATTACCCTTTGCAGTATAAATGACTAATAAACTTAGTTAATCATCATTAGTAATGCTTGCTCTTCATATGTAACAAAGGGTAGTATTGTTAATAATTTTAACTTTGAGCGATTTTGCCGATAAATGTCATTTTTAACGAAATTTAGTCAATTTTTTTCAAAAAATAGTTCAAATCAGCGCCTTGGGATCGCTTTTCAGCATCAAGGTGTCTCTTTATGCTCAATTCCTAAGCAGAAATCTGATGTTACGATTGATGAAAATACGGCAACTAAAGTTATTTTTGAGCATGAAAAAGCTAATTCAACTAATTTGTCTAGTGCTATCCAAGCACTACATAATAAATGTGAGCTCGAGGGAAGTGCTTGTCTGGTCTTAAATGAGGCACAATCCCAAGTTGTACAAATAGACAAGCCAAGCTTACCTGATAATGAAATGAACAGCGCTTTGAAATGGCAAATTAAAGATTTGGTCAGCATATCCCCTAATAATATGGTGGTAGATTATTATGACGCACCACTTCTTGCCGGCGGCAAAGAAAAAATTAATGTGGTTTGTGCTCCCTTAGACGAACTAAAAAAACTGGTTGAAAGCACTGAACAGGGCGCAGTGAAAATCAGTGAAATCACTACCCAAGAATTTGCTTTTGCTAATTTATTAGCGCCGCAAGATGATGCTAATTTATTGGTTTGTCAGCAACCTAATGAAGAAATCGTTTTAATTATTGTTAAGCAGCAAAAAATATTCTTCCAGCGTCGTTTACGTGGCTTTGCCCAAATTGGTAGTAAATCAGCAGAGGAATTATCTTTTTCTGTTATTGATGATATTGGTTTAGAAATTCAACGCTCTACAGATTATTTTGAACGTCAATTAAAACAAGCGCCGATCAAAGCGATTAAAGTTTTGCTGCCTATTGCATTAGAAAATGTATTTGTTGAGAAATTAGCTGAAAATTCAATTGTTCCAGTAAGCTTATTGGAATTACCTCGCCCGTATCACCAGCATAGAGAATATGCAGCTGCGATTGGCGCTAGTTTAGACAATGCTTACCATAAAGAAGCAGACGTTTTAGCGGGGGAAAATGATGACAACTAAAAATAATATTAATTTATTACAAGCAGAGCTCTTCCCTGAACAACCATTGTTAACACTGACAAGAGTTGCGGGTGCGTGGCTTGGCTTGCTATTGCTTATGCTAATTTGGGGAATTGTTACTGAACTCAATTACAATAAGTCAGCGGCAATATATGATGGTTTATTAAAAGAACAGCAACAAAAACAAAAGCTTGCTAAAGAATTGGAGTTACAGTTACAAAATAGGCAAGTATCTCCTACCTTGAAAAGGGATCTTGCTACTATAAAGTTAGTTATGCAGCACAAAGATGCATTGTTACATAAACTCACCGATTCGAATGAAACCTTTGCCGGTGGTTTTGTTATGGCAATGAATGATTTGTCTGCAATGCACCATCAAGATATTAGATTACAAACTATTAGCATTGATGCTCAACATATGACTTTTACCGGACAAGCTCGTACTCCTCAAGCAGTACCTGCATGGTTAGCGGGCTTTAAAAAATCTCGATTATTATCAGGCAAGGCGTTTGTCCAATTTAAACTTGCAAAAAATGAGCAAAATATTACCGAGTTTGTCGTTAGCTCTGAAGTAGCAGAGGGGAAAGGCTAATGAAAGAGCAATGGAATAATTATAGTGATAAGTTTCTTCAACTGACGAGTCGAGAACAGCTTTTAGTGTTGCTGACAGGCTTAGTCGCAATATTTTTTATTATTTCATCTGTTTTTATTGATGATAAAAGTGCCAAAATAACCTCATTCGATAAACAAAGTCGAGCAATGGCATCAGGTAACAAAACCCTTAACTATTCTATTAAAGAATACCAAAGAGCATTAGAGCAAGATCAAAATGTAGATACGGTTAAACAGATTGCTCAGCTTGAAACTAAACTAGCCAATATTGATAAGCAGCTAGTTCTGTTAACGACAGATTTGATTAGCCCTAGCCAAATGCGCGAAGCCTTACTTAAATTACTTAAGTTAGAACCTGGGGTATCCTTACTTTCTTTTGAATTAACCGGTGCTAAACCTCTATTGGATTTAGCAGGAAATCAAGCTGATGCCCAGGCAAGCATAACTTCGCCGACTTCTGAGCAACTCGGATTAAATTTATATAAGCATGGTATTAAAATTAAATTGTCAGGAAAGTACTTTCAATTACGAAATTACTTGCGCCAATTGGAGCAGTTATCATGGAAGTTTTTTTGGAAAGATTTTAACTTTGAAGTCAAAGAGTATCCCCGCGGTGAAGTCGATATAACGATTTATAGTTTAGGGTTAAAAAAGGAGTTTATCGGTGTTTAAAACTCACTTTAATTCAATGGGCATTTCAGGCTTAGTTGCAACAGTGATTCTACTTGCCTCGCCGTTAAGTTTTGCTGCGGATGTTGACCCTACTCGCCCATTTGGTGTTAATGGCTCTGGCAGTATTAGTCAGTTAAAGCGTGATGGTGGTTTTGTTTTGAGTTCTATCATTCATGGCGATGGCATTCATACTGCGGTAATCAATGGCAAAATATACAAGATGTTTGACTATGTTGATGAATATCGCATCACCGCAATCAACAGTCATAGCGTGATTTTACGTAGTAAATCTAAACGTTTGAAAATTAATGTTTTTAAAAGTAAAGGTTTTAAAAGTAACGTCGTAGACAATACGGTAGCTAATTAATGATAAAAATAAATCCCCCTATGAAAAAATTAAAATTAAATATTACTTTGTTAGCATTATTATTTTCCTTAATTGGTTGTCAATCAGTGCCTAATGACGCTGTCGATATAAAAGAAGGGCTAGATGCGGCTATTAAAGAGACTAAAAGCTTTAATGGACCTAAACCATTAACGCAAATACCAAATTCAGTGCAGCAAGAGTTGATGCTAAACGACATGAATCTGGCCAAGCAAGGCATGTTAGCGGAAAAACGTTTGGAGGTTTCAGCAACAGAAGTTGATGCAAAAGACTTTTTTCAAGCGATTGTTAGAGGCTCACGGTATAACGTCATTATTCATCCTGAGGTTACTGGTCAAATATCTTTAAGCTTGAACAATGTTACGTTATCAGAGGCATTAACGGTTGTTGAAGACGTCTATGGTTATGAAATTATTCGACGTGGCAATGTTGTAAAAGTTTTCCCTCCAGGCATACGTACTGAAACAATTGCACTAAATTACTTATTTCTTAAGCGCTTTGGATCTTCGAGTACAACGATCAATTCTGGTGGCGTATCTGAAAACGATCCTAATAGCGGGAACAGTGGCAATAATAATAATAGTAGCAGTAACAATAGTGGTGGCAATAACAGCCAAAATGGCAATAGTGGCTCGAATAACCAGAATAGTGGTATTAACTTATATACCGAAAACGAGTCAAATTTCTGGAAAGAACTGAAAGAATCTTTAGTTGCTTTTGTTGGAACCGGAGAGGGACGTTCAGTCATTGTTTCGCCTCAAGCAGGCTTAGTGACAGTACGTGCCTTACCACAAGAAATTACTGCGGTTAAGAAATTTATAACGGCTACCGAAAGCCATTTGCATCGACAAGTTATTATTGAAGCCAAAATAATGGAAGTAACTCTTAGTGATGATTTTCAACAAGGCATAAAGTGGAACAAGGTGCTTGACCAAGTTGGCAGTGCGGAAATAGTTTACTCAACGACAGGTAATGTTGTTGGTAATGTTATTTCCAATACTATTGGCGGTGTTAATAGTATGGCGTTTACTAAACAAACCAGTAACAGTGATTTTTCAGGTGTTATAGAGCTTTTACAAACACAAGGTAATGTACAAGTGCTTTCTAGTCCGCGTATTACTGCCACTAATAATCAAAAAGCGGTTATTAAAGTAGGTGAAGATGAGTACTTTGTTACTGAAGTTTCAAGTACGACGACGACAGGAACATCAACAACTACTACGCCAGAAGTCGAACTGACACCATTCTTTTCGGGCATTGCATTAGATGTTACACCGCAAATTGGTAAAGACGGTAGTGTCATTTTACATGTTCACCCGTCAGTTACCCTAACTGAAGAACAAAACAAAACCATTCAAATTGGTAGTGAACAGTTAATATTGCCACTAGCGCAAAGTAGTGTAAGAGAATCAGATACTATAATTCGTGCTAATTCAGGTGAAGTGGTTGTTATTGGTGGTTTGATTGAAACGTATAACATTGATATGGAGTCTAAAACGCCTATCTTAGGTGATATTCCTTACTTGGGGGAGTTATTTAAGAACAAGTCGCAAAAGTCGCAAAAACGTGAATTAGTTATCATGTTAAAACCTGTTGTGGTTGGCCAAGATACTTGGAAAAATCAACTTCAAGATGCGCGAAGCTTATTAACAAAATGGTTTCCTGAAGAAGTTGAAGCGTGTGAGTTATCAGATGATGGTAAGCTGTCACCAGAATGCCAAGAGCAGTGCGCAGATGTTGAATATGCAACAGAGCATGTTGTTTGCCAAGCAGCTGAGTAATATGCAGCAAGCAATGATAACTAAGCGAGAAGCTTTTTTGTTTAATTTCGCTTAATTAGTTCACTGAGTAGGTTTTCTATGTACTTATATCATTTTGGCTTAGGAGAATTACCTTTTACCTTAACCCCTAATACAAACTTTTATATGCCAATGGCTATGCATGATGAAGCATTAGCGGTGTTATCAACTGCTCTGCAAACAGGTGAAGGCTTCATCAAAGTTGTTGGCGAAGTAGGTACAGGGAAAACTTTGCTGTGCCGAAAATTGCTTAATGAAATCCCAGATCACTTTGTTACAGCTTACATCCCAAACCCCTATCTAAATCCGGATGAATTAAGACGAGCTGTTGCAGTAGAGCTTGGTGTTAAACAAGCGCAGCGTATGTCGGTGCAATTGCTTACTCAACGAATTCAAGCTCGTTTATTAGAGTTGCATGGTCAAGGTCACTCTGTAGTACTTATTCTTGATGAAGCACAAGCCTTACCTGAAGATAGCTTAGAAGCGCTAAGGTTATTTACTAATTTAGAAACTGAAACACGTAAGTTGTTACAGGTTGTGTTGTTTGCACAGCCAGAGCTGGATGTTCGTTTAGCAAAAACAGAATTTAGGCAATTGAGACAACGTATAACCTTTTCTTATAAACTAAGACCAATGAACGCATCTGAAGTACAACAATATATTCAACACAGGTTACAAGTAGCAGGTTATAAGGGAGCAGAGCTTTTCCCTGTTAGAATATGTCAAGGTATTGCTCGAGTTAGCAAGGGCATTCCACGGTTAGTTAATATTTTATGCCACAAAATGCTAATGCTTGCTTATGGTCAAGGACATTACAAAATGACGATGAAATTACTAAAAGCTGCGGTAAATGATACTGAAAGTATTGAACATGGCTCAAAGCTAAATTTGTTGGCTTTTTCATTTTTATTGGGATTAGGTATTTTGTGGTTAGCTTATTATGCCTTGGTGGTTAAGTTATGAGTGTAATTAACCAGATGTTGAAGGACTTGGAACAACGCAGTCCTGAGCCTAATGACAACGCTGTGCAGTCAGGCAAACTCGTACAAGCTCATTCACCAATGAAAATAGCCGTTATTACCGGCGTGTTTGTGTTAACTCTATGTTTAGTTAGTTTTTATATTTGGCAATTAATCAGTGAAAATAACGCTTTAAAAGCTCAGCAATTAACAAAAAGTGTGGTTGGTGCTGTTCTAGTAAAAAATAAAGCTGAAGCGATGATTAACGCACCGACCACGTCTGAACAATTCAGTGGCAATGAAAATAAAACTCCCAATACACCAATAAAAAAAGCGGTCGCCAAAGCTGAGGTTGTTCAATATACAGCTATGAACAATGTTCAGAACATTGTTTCAAATAATGTCGAAGATGCATCATCAAAAAAACCTGCAGAGAAAACGACACAGATAATATCGTCAATGCCATTGTTGAATAATAGTAGTAGCAAAATAACACCAGCTAAAAAAGCTGAGCCGTTAGTTGATGAACACAGCCATTCAGAGGACAATTCAAGTCATAGTCATACACTTACTAGTACAGTAAAACCTAAAGCTAAAGCCAATAAAATGTCAGTATCTCTACGTCAATTGTCTGCAGATGAGTTGGCAGAACAAAAACTAGTACTGGTGGAAAAAGCATTGGATGCAAAGCAAATTGAAAAGGCTGAAAAACTACTGGAAGATCTAGTAATCATTAGGCCAAATGATAGTCAAACACGTAAAAAATTGGCCGCTTTATGGTTTGGTCGACAAGCTTATCAAGATGCTGCGAATCTGTTATCACAAGGTATTTCTCTCAATAGTAAAGACAACAGTTTACGTGAAATGAAAGCTCGTATTCATTTAAAACAAGGGCAATATTCGGCTGCGCTGAATACACTTAAGCCCCTTGCTGATTTAAAAAATGAGCAATACCAAGTTATGCTGGCAAATACTGCGCAGCAAGCCAACCAAAACGAAGTCGCGGTTTATGCCTACAAAGTATTAATAGCGATGAAGCCAGATATTGGTCGTTGGCAGCTAGGTTTAGCTGTTTTATACGATAAAAATAGTCAATTTGCACTGGCCAGTAAGGCTTATAAAAAAGCATTAACAAAAAATGATTTATCAGTTTCTTCAGAGAACTTTATTAAGCAACGCATACAAGTGATAGGACAGTAGGACAGATTATGGCAGCTCCCAAATTAAAGATGCGTTTAGGTGATTTATTGGTTGATAAAGATATCATTTCAAATGATCAACTCATGCAAGCGTTATCAAGCCAAAAGCAAACGGGTCGTAAACTCGGAGATACCTTAATTGAGCTAAATTACTTATCTGAAAGACAACTATTAGAGTTTTTGGCGCAGCAATTAAGTGTGCCATTTATGGATATTTCTCAATATAAAATATCACCCGCTGTTGCCAGTTTACTGCCTGAAGTTCATGCTAGACGCCTAAGAGCCCTGATTATTGAAGACAGAGGCGCTTCAGTTTTATTAGGAATGAGCGACCCTGCAGATTTGAGTGGTTTAGATCAGTTAGAGCGCATGTTATCGCCTAGGCGTATTGAACTTGCGGTCGTCATGGAGTCTCAGATTTTTGATGCCTTTGATAGCTTATATCGTCGAACGGCAGAAATTGAATCATTTGCTAGCCAATTAGAAGAAGAATATGAAGAGTCGTCTAGTTTTGATCTAGCAACGACATTTCTTGATGAAGGTGGCGATGCTACAGTAGGAAAGTTATTACAATCAGTGTTTGAAGATGCGGTGCAAATGCGTGCTTCAGATATCCACATTGAGCCCGAAGAATATCAATTGCGTATTCGTCAACGTATTGATGGTGTTTTACAAGAAAAAATACTCAAAGAGAATAAAATAGCCTCTGCCATGGTATTGCGTCTTAAGTTAATGGCCGGTCTTGATATATCGGAAAAGCGTGTGCCACAAGATGGTCGCTTCAATTTAGATATCAGTGGTCATAATATTGATGTTCGTATGTCTACCATGCCCGTTCAATATGGTGAGTCAGTGGTAATGCGTTTGTTAGACCAATCTGCAGGTTTATTATCGCTCGAACAGACTGGCATGCCAGCGGATATTGTGAAACGTATTCGCTTGCAAATTCATCGTCCGCACGGCATGGTTTTAGTTACTGGGCCAACAGGTAGTGGTAAAACGACGACACTATATGCCGCTTTAAGTGAACTAAATGAAGCCAGTAAAAAAATTATCACGGTAGAAGATCCAGTAGAGTATCGCTTACCTCGAATCAATCAAGTGCAGGTTAATACCAAGATTGACTTAACTTTCTCAAGTGTATTACGTACTGCTCTTCGTCAAGATCCCGATATTATGATGGTTGGTGAGATGCGTGATCAAGAAACTGTCGAAATTGGCCTGCGAGGCGCAATAACAGGTCATTTGGTCTTATCTACATTACATACCAATGATGCCATCACCAGTGCTTTACGTTTGATTGATATGGGCGCTGCTGGGTTTTTAGTAGGTAGTGCGCTGCGCGCTGTTATAGCACAGCGACTTGTTCGAAGAGTTTGTGATTCATGTGCTATCGAATATCAAGCGGATGAACAAGAACTGTTTTGGTTAACAAATTTAGTTGGTGATCGCGCTAGGAATACTCAATTTATGAAGGGCAAGGGTTGTC
>OJGO01000416.1_pt1 | contig 15500 bp, 8 predicted proteins | sample 1594871 | NCBI WGS metagenome assembly OJGO01 (sample SAMN05416798, study PRJEB24817) | seawater metagenome | isolation source: Sea water | place: Canada:Atlantic | collected 2013-07 | reverse complement strand
AGTCAAAGCCGGACATCAAGTTTGTGTTTTTGATTTATCAGAGCAAGCCGTTGCTAACGTAGTAGAGCAAGGTGCAACAACACAACCACAAGCCAGTGATTGTGTGAAAGATGCTGAATTTATTATTTCAATGCTTCCTGCTGGCAAGCATGTTGAAGCTGTATTTCTCTCAGAAAATGGCTTAATAAATCATATCGCTAAAGGCGCTTTAGTTATTGACTCTTCTACTATTGATTCTGCTACGTCAATCAAAGTTGGTACTGTGTTATTAGAACAAGGCATCAATTTTATTGATGCACCTGTGTCTGGTGGCGTAGGTGGTGCAACTGCCGGTACATTAAGCTTTATGGTTGGTGGCAGTGAAGCTGACTTTAATCAAGCTAAACCTGTTTTAGATACTATGGGTAAAAATGTTTTTCATGCCGGTGATCATGGTGCTGGTCAGGTCGCTAAAGCCTGTAATAACATGTTGTTATCAGTATTAATGCTAGCAACTTCTGAAGCATTACAATTGGGTATCAGTAATGGTTTAGATCCGTCTGTCTTGTCAAACATTATGAGTAAGAGTTCAGGCAGCAATTGGACACTTGATGTATACAATCCTTGCCCTGGTGTGATGGAAAATGTTCCATCATCTAACGATTATCAAGGTGGCTTTATGGTTGACTTGATGGCCAAAGATTTAGGCTTGGCGATGGACACGGCATTAAAAAGTCACTCATCAACACCAATGGGCGCATTAGCGCGTAGTTTATACGCCATGCATGCAGCCAATGGTAATGGTGCTAAAGACTTCTCAAGTGCTTTCAATATGTTCAATCAATTAAAGTAAGTTTATTTTCTTCTTTTAGAAATTATTGTAGCTACGATTAAGAACGATCCAAAGAAAAGGCCGATACATAATGTGTCGGCCTTTTCTTTTATTGCTAAGTGCATGCTACTCGAACGGTTCCATCATAAATCCCCCTTCTCGATTCATCTATTTCAAGTTATACCTAGAAAATCAGCCTCCACTTATCGGTTAAATTTAGTCTCATAGAAGTAATAAGACGGCAGTTTTCTCGATAAAGCAGACTATTTATAAGACACTATTCTGTGCGTTTTTTCAAAAGAAATGGCACTACTATCATTTTATTCATCAGCTATAACTCATTAACTACTAACAATTAATATTAATCTACGCCCAAAATTAAGGCTGCAAAACACTCCATTATTATTAATAGAATAAATCAAACAATTAACACTTGTAAATGATAATGATTACGATTAGGATCTGCGTTCTTTTTTACTATTACATCTTTAAACATAATGAATAATAAAATGACAAACAATAAAATATTAAACATGAAAAACGTGTCTTTAGGCACAGTACTTATCTCATCACTTGTAAATCAAGTTTCAGCAGAAGACATTTCTGACATTGGTTACGAGGCAGACACAATCGAACATATTGAAGTTTCAGGTAGACCGATGAGTGGCATTGAAAAACCTGCCACCGCAGCAACCAAAATGGACGTATCTATCAAAGATACTGGCCGCTCTATGATGGAACTTGATGCTGACGACCTTAAATTGCGCGCTCTACAAGATGTCAGAGAAGCGTTCAATTATGTTGCTGGTTTTAGAGCGAATGGTCCTGCGGATAGAACTTATATAGCGCGTGGATTTTCAACGAGCATTGACAATGTGATGGTTGATGGTTTACGTTCATTACAAGGTGGTGAAGGTGGTACTGGCTCAAAATTACCAAGTACTTTTAATGCTGAAAACACAACATTCCTTCGTGGCCCTGAAGCAATTCTTTATGGTGCTGGTGTGGCAGGTGGTTTAATTAATATTACCAGTAAAAAACCTCAACCGACGGCTAAAACATCCATCGGTATTAATAACCGTAGTTATGCCTCAAGTGATACCGGTAATTTCAAGCGTAATGACACCAGTTTTAACCTAGATAGTACCGGCCCAATAACCGATGAAAGTGTGCTATATCGCGTGTTAGCACAGTACACGCCTTCAGGTGACCACTTCCAAGATGGTCGCGAAATTGAAGAACTGCTACTTGATGCGGCATTAAGTTTCGATATTGGTGAAAACACCACTATATTACCCCGTTTTGAACGAACCGATCGTAAACGAACGGGTGGTAGTGGTTATGCCGATGGTGTATTTGAGTCAACCTTTGCATCAGGTGAAGTGACCACTTACGGCAAACCTATTAATCGTGGCGAATATTACGGTAGCCCAATAGATGTTGGTGAAAATGAATCAACAAGCACCAGTGTACTTATCAAACATCAAATAGCTGAAGATTGGAAACTTGCTGCAAACTTTCGCCATAATGAAACCACTTCCAACGCCTTAGACTTGTACATTTCTGATTCTTCAGCATTACAAAATGAAGTCGGTAAAGATCTCGTTAATCGCAAATGGGTATACTCTGCAGGTGATGATAGCTATAACTTATTTGATATTAACTTTGAAGGTAAAGTCGAAACCGGTAGCATTAAACATCACTTACTTGCTGGTTATAACTATCGAGATATGGACATTAAATTTGCCCGTAGTTTTCAAGATAGCGCCGATGCGGTAGGTAAAAACCCAATTTCAGCTTCAAACCCAAATCAACAAGTCACAGGCCCTATTCCTGATGGCCTTGTTGATAGTCCAGCCAAACCACGCACTCAAACTGATACCAACATTTACTTAAAAGATCGTATCAGTATAGGTGACACCACAATAGCCGCTGGACTTGCCTATGTTAAACAAGATCAAGAAGAGTTAAGTAGTGGTGAAACAATCGCTTCAAGCTTTGACGATACACTTTGGGATTTAGGCCTGGTACAAAAAATAAACCGTGATATTAATGTCTTTGCTACCTATAGCCGAGCCTATGAACCGGTTAAAGGTCGTTACATTGTTGAGTATGGTAATGGCAAAACAGACTACAAACCTGTTGAAGGCAATAACTATGAGTTAGGTATAAAGGGTGACTTGCTCAATAACAATTTAACTGCCGCTGTTACACTATTTGCATTAGACCGCAGTAACAGTACTAAATTTAATCGAGGTGATGACGGTTGGGAATTATTGCAACTTGAAGGTAAAAGCTTTGAATCAAAAGGTGTTGAAGTTGATGCAGCCATGTACTTTACGCCAAAATTTAATAGTAGTTTAAGTTATGCCTATACTGACGCACATGACACTGTAGGTGACGATAAAGGTATTCAAGCGAACAATACGCCTAAACATGCAGTATCACTGTGGAATAACTACACCTTAGATAAAAACATCAGCTTTGCCTTAGGTTTACGTTATGAGTCTGAACGTAATGACGGAGACTATAAAATAAAGAGTTATTTTGAAGCTGATGTTGGCGCGTATTACAAAACAGACGATTGGGATGCAGCATTAGTTGTTAATAATGTACTTGATAAGAACCGAGTTGAAGCCGGTGCTAACTGGGTTACAGTTCAACCCAACACACCGAGAGCAGTTAACTTATCACTAAACTATCACTTCTAATAAGCACTTCTATAAGTGTTTTCTAGAGGGTACAGTTAACCCATAACGTTACATTTAACTAGGCAAATACACGTCCTTAATCTGTCAATGAATAAGCGGATTAAGGACGCGTTTACAAAAATCATGATCACAAAACTACCTCAAGTACTTTCGCCAAGACAAGTGGCTTCTATTATTCAATTGATTGAACATGGCAGCTTTAACAGTGGTAAAGATACTGCTGGCTGGCATGCAAAAGCCGTAAAACACAATCTGCAATGGCAAGGAGATACTGAGTTAAATGAACAAATACAAACCGGCATTCAAGGAGCCTTAACGCAACATCCACAATTTACCGGCGCGGCTTATGCTAAAGCGATGATGCCCTTTATCATTAGCGAATCAACCTTAGGTGGTGGCTACGGCGATCATATTGATGATGCGCTTATGGTAAACGAGAGCGTATTACGCACAGACATTTCCTGCACACTCTTTTTAACCCCTCCTCAAGATTATGAAGGTGGTGAACTGGTGATGAATTTATCAGGAATGGAAATGGCATTTAAATTAAACGCTGGTGACGCCATTATTTATCCTAGCACCACCTTACATCGTGTTAACCCGGTGACTTCTGGCTCAAGAAAAGTAGCCTTAACCTGGATAGAAAGTCATATTCCCCAAGCTTCACAGCGTGAAATTTTATTTGATTTGGACTGTGCCCGCAAAGAGATTATGGAGCATCATGGTAAAACGTCTGCTTTTGATCGTATCACCAAAACACATGCAAATTTATTACGCCAATGGGCGATGACATAATAGTTTTTGATGGAGTAAGGTTAGTTAACTATTTAATACCCAATTAGATAAGTTAAACGGGGTATTAAATGAAGTCTTCACTTAATACCCAATCAGGTATTCACATACTCCTTTATCGTTAAATAAAGATTAAGAAGTAGAGATTATCTTAACTCTCTACGTAGTAATTTACCGACGCTTGATTTAGGAATTTCATCAATAAAGACCACATGTTTAGGCGCTTTATAACCAGTTAAACCTTGGCGACAAAAGCTAATGACGTCTTTTTCTGTAATTTCGCCCTCTTTTGAGTCTTTATCAGTAACAATGAAAAGTTTAACTGCTTCACCGGTTTTCTCATCATCAACGCCGATACAAGCAGATTCTAATATGCCCGGCATTTTAGCCACTTCAGCTTCAATTTCATTTGGGTAAACATTGAAACCCGAAACATTAATCATATCTTTTATGCGATCGACAATATGGAAAAATCCATGTTCATCTAGCATGGCAACATCACCTGTTTTGAAATAGCCGTCAGGGGTCATACATTCAGTGGTTGCTGCAACATTATTCCAATAACCCGACATCACTTGCGGGCCTTTAGCGCATAACTCACCTGACTCGCCTTGTGCAACACTATTGCCCATCTCATCACGGATAGAAATGTCTGTGTTAGGCACAGGTACGCCGATACCAGGAACATCATCAGAGTGATCTACACTACCAAAATTTAACGTTAAAATAGGCGAAGTTTCTGATAAACCATAACCTTCTTGCAGTTTAACTCCGGTAACTTGTCGCCATTTATCAGCCACCGCTTGCTGAACAGCTGCGCCGCCGCCAATACAAAGTTTCAATGAGGAAAAATCAACCTCGTCAAAGCCTGGCGTATGTAATAAACCGTTATATAAAGTATTCACACCAGTAAACATAGTGGCCGGAGTATTTTTCCATACCTCAACAAAGCTAGGCATATCACGTGGATTGGTAACTAAAACGTTTTTAGCGCCAAAGCTAAAGTAACTTAGGGTGTTCGCCATCAAAGCAAAGATGTGGTACATCGGAATAGCGGTGATAACAATGTCATTACCGTAATCAATATGCGCTTTAGCAAATTCTTTATATTGCAATATATTAGCGATTAAGTTGCCATGACTCAGCATAGCGCCTTTAGATAAACCAGTAGTTCCACCGGTATATTGTAAAAACAGTAAATCATCTTGGCATAATGCTGGCTCATTCAAAGTAAGAGTTTTACCCTGCGCTAGCGCATCAGTAAAACTGACGGTATTAGTTAAACGTTTGTCTACCCCAGCACAAGGTAAACCTTTATTCACTAAGTCATCTAAATCAACAGTGATTATATTTTTAATACCAGTATTGTCTAAAATCTCGGCTAACATTTCGGTTGAAGGAGAGAAGATTATAATGGTATCAACTTGCGCATCATTAAGTTGATGTTCTAGCTCTCTTGGTGTGTACATAGGATTAACATTAACTTGTACACCACCAACTCGAATAATGCCCCACATGGCTATCGGAAAACATAAGGTATTAGGACACATTAACGCCACACGATCATTTTTAACGACGCTCAATTTATTCTGTAAGTAAGCAGCGAAATCGCGTGATAACTCATCGACTTGTTGAAAAGTCAGTTCCGATCCAAAGTTACTGTAAGCGGTATTCTTCTGATACTTTGCTGTGGTTTGTTGCAGTAAATCGGTTAAAGAGGAGTAACGGCTTAAGTCGACAGTATGTGCCACGTTTTCAGGATAATTGGTAAACCAAGATTTAGTCATGTGCTTTCCTTAAGTAACTAGCTTTGTTTAGACTCGATAATAAATATACTAGAACAAGCATTAAAACAAAACAGTATTAAACAGTATTAAAAAGTAAATTATTGTCGTTATTTTTATTGTTAAATGTCTAACGAATAAATAACTTATAAACAAGTTGATGAATTTTTTTACCAAATGGAGGGAACAATAAGGACCCCAAACTAATGCGTCCTCGTGAAAGTACCGCTTTACCATGCGAGAAGGTTTTGAAACCTTCACTGCCATGATATTGCCCCATGCCTGAGGCACCAATGCCACCAAAAGGTAAGTCGTCATTAATCACATGAAACGCAGCATCGTTAATACAAACACCACCAGCATGGGTATTGAGTAAAATTTTCTGCTGAAATGCTTTATTAAAACTACAAATATAAAGGGCAAGCGGTCTAGGTTTACTATTGATATATGCAATCGTTTCATCAATTTTTTTATAACCGATAATTGGTAATAATGGGCCAAAAATTTCTTGCTGCATCACGCTCATATCGTCAGTAACATTGGTCAGAATTGTTAACGGCATTTTTCGGGATGAGCCGTTACTACTGTCTGTGCTTAACGGGATGATATTGGCACCTTTGTCTTTGGCATCCATTAACAAACTATCAATTCGCGCTTTTTGTGCGTTATTAATTATGCAGGTGCAATCGGTATTATCCTGAGTATTTGGGTACATGTTTTGATAAGCCTCTTTAAACGCTTGCGTTAGCTCTGCTACCTTTTTCTCTGGACAAAAAATGTAATCTGGCGCGACACACGTCTGCCCTGAGTTAAGGGTTTTCCCTAAAACTAATCGACTCACCGCAGTCTTAATATCAATGTCATCATCAATTATCGTTGGAGACTTTCCGCCCAACTCTAACGTGACTGGCACTAAATTCTCAGCAGCAGCTTTCATCACCAATTTTCCTACTCCGGTCGAGCCAGTGAAAAACAAGTGGTCAAAAGCCGCACTCGAAAAGGCTGCAGCCATATCAGCCTCTCCGCAGACAATGGCGACTTTTTTGCGGGGGAAATGGTTCGCCACTAATTCAGCCAATAAGATATTAGTGTTAGGCGTATATTCGCTCATTTTTATCATAGCGGTATTACCCGCAGCCAAGGCGGTAGTTAATGGCCCAAAAGCAAGAAAGACTGGGTAATTCCACGGCGCGATAATGCCAACCACACCTTTGGGTTGAAAAATAACTTTACCTTTAGCTGGTTGAAATAAAATACCGATATGCTTTTTTTCAGGTTTCATCCAACCCTTTAATTTTTTAATCGCATAGTTAATGCCCATCACTGTACTAAGGATATCGCCTAGCTTAGTATCATCGGCACTTCGGTGACCAAAATCTTGGCTCATCGCATCGATAAAGGCTTGCTGATTATCAATGAGAATCGCCTTTAACTTTGTTAAGTCACTAATGCGATCTTGGTAACTTGGGTAAGTATTGTTAGCAAAGTGCTCTTTTTGTTGTAAAAAAGTCTCTGTTAGTGCTTTTTGTGAAGTGATTTCAATCATTATTTTTTAGTCCGATGTGAGCCAATATTAAGTAACCAAGCAATAGCTGGGATAAGCGTAAGCGCACCCAACATGTTAAAAATAAACATAAAGGTGAGTAATATACCCATGTCTGCTTGAAATTTTATCGGTGAAAATACCCAGGTGGCGACACCAATAGCCAAAGTTATGCCAGTGAAAGCCACGGCTTTACCGGTTTGATTTAATGCGTAACGGTATGTCATGTACAAGGACTTTCCTTGACCTAGGGCTTCTTTAACTTTACTGAAAATATAAATACCATAATCCACACCAATGCCCACGCCTAAAGCAATAACCGGTAAAGTTGCTACTTTGACGCCTATGCCTAATATGCCCATTAACCCTTGACTCATAATGCTGGTTAAAATTAACGGCGTGATAATGCATATAACGATACGGCCACTTCTAAAAGTGATTAAACAAATGATAATCACAATGGAGTAAACCCAAAGTAACATTTCAGTTTCTGCTTCTTCTATCACCATATTGGTCGCTGATTCTATGCCTGCATTACCTGCAGCCATCAAAAATTCAATACCTTCAATTTGGTTTTCAGCATTAAATTTTTCCACTGCCTTTACCACGTTATCAAGTGTTTGCGCTTTATGATCATTAAGGAAAACAAGCACTGGCACCATTGAGCAGTCTTTGTTCATCAAACCTTGTGGCGTTTTAGACAAAGAAGCATTAGTCATTAATTGGTTGCGGTTTAGTCCATACCATTTTAACGAGCCTTCATTCATGCCAAACAAACCAAACTTTGACACATCAGCCACCGATTTAACCGCCTGAACACCCGCAACATTGCGCAGTTGCCATTGGAACTGATCGACCCACACTAAGGTTTGATACTGCGCGCACTGTTCAACATCAGTTTTAACCATGATGACAAACAAATCGGTACTGGTACTGTAGTTATCAACGATATAGGCGTTATCTAGGTTATAACGTGAGTCAGGTCTTAGCTCAGGCGCGCCAGCGTCTAAGTCACCAATTTTCATCGATTGTGAGAAATATAGCCCCAGAATTAAACAACCTACGCCAACAACTAAAGCGATTATCGCCAATGGCGGTTTTGCGAAGTTTTTAAATAAACCTTCAACAATGCCTGTTTTATGGGCCGACTGTTGTGCGTATTTCAAACCTGCTGGAGAAACGCCGATATAGCTCATTAAGATGGGTAAGGCGATTAAATTAGTCACGATAATAATGGCTACGCCAATACTGGCAGCGATGGCTAGCTCTCGAATAACCGCGATATCTATGATCATCAAGGTAGTAAAACCGATGGCATCACTGACTAATGCTGTTATACCTGCGATATAAAGCGAACGGAACGCCAGCTTGGCCGAATCAATATTACTTGCGCCAGTAACACTATGGTGAATGATTGAATTAATGATCTGAACGCCATGACTCACGCCAATAGCAAAAACTAAAAATGGCACCAACATAGAGTAAGGATTAATACCGAATCCCAGTAGATTCAGAATACCTAATTGACAGAACACGGCAAAAATTGAAAACACTAAAACAGAGATAGTGCTACGTAAACAGCGAGAATACAGCCAAAGTAAAACAAAGGTAATAAGTACGGCTAAGCCAAAAAAAGCAACCACTTGTAAAGCGCCATCGATTAAATCACCAACAACTTTTGCAAAGCCAACTATACGTATAGTGACGTTTTCACTGCTGTATTTATCTCTGATTTTTTCTTCTAAAACACTCGATAATGCTCGGTAGTCTAGCGGTAAGCCTGTTTCAGGATTGATGTCTTGTAATGGTGCGATAATAATAGCCGATTGAAAGTTGTTCGCGACCAGTACACCAATTTGTCCTGACTTAAATACGTTACTTTTAACGCGTTCAATCATCTCAGTCGAGCCATCATAACCATCAGGAATAACAGCACCACCAACAAAGCCTTCTTCGGTGACTTCTTGCCAGCGAACATTAGGCGTCCATAATGATTTCAAACCATCGCGATTTACCCCTGGAATGTAAAAAACTTCATCAGTAACTTCTTTTAAAGTTTGTTGAAATTCAACATTAAAAATATCACTGTTTTGGTTATCGCTTTGGTTATCGTCACTGGTATTATTATTTTCCACCACAATACGTATGACGTTACCTAAGTCAGCAAGTTCTTTTTGGTAGGTTAGAAAATTAGTCACATAAGAGTGAGAGCCAGGGATCATTTTAGTGAAGCTAGCTTCAGGTTTAACTTTAAGGGCTTGAATAGTTAACAACGCAATACAGCTAACAATTATTATCATCATCAAGGCGCGATGTTTAAAGACGAAGTTTTCTATTATTTGCTCTAATGCACTGGGTGAATGAGAATTCTTTTTAGTCGACATAAGCTTAATCCTCTGCCTTAATCGGCCATTGTGAAATACCGAATTGCCCAGCAAGAATTAACGAATTATCTTTAACTAAAATACTCGACAATGCTGCGCCTGATGGATGCTTTTTAACCTCTAATGATGATAATTTTTCAGGGTCAAAACTCACAATAACGCCACCATGCCCCACTAAAAAGACTTTACCTTGCTTAGAAAAACTGCCCCCGAGCAAGCTTGTATTACTTGGCAGCTTTGTATGTTGCCATTGCCCTCCACCATCAAGGGATACCATGATATTTCCTTGTAAACCAAACGCGACCAGTTGGGTTTTATTATTCGTTGTATTGAGATTTTCAATGGAAGGATTGTCTGTGGAAGAAGCGATAGTATTGACTGGGCTGGCGAGAATACCGAATAAACTGCCTGAATAAGGTAATGTCATAACTGACCATGTTTGGCCAAGATCAGTAGAGTGAAAGCCAGTACCATTTTCACCGACAATATAAAGTTGGTCATCTGCTGAGGCTATAACCGCATTAAGGTGATAACTATCGGGGTTTTCAAGTTGATTACTGACTAACTGCCACGTCTCACCTTTGTCATGACTCTTGAGTAAGATACCGTAGGCACCGGTAGCAAATAAGATATCATTCGACGTACTCGTAACAGATAACAGCGGTTTATTTGAGCCAGATTTTAATGCTAATTGGTTATCTTCAATAGCAAAGGTTAAGTCATCAAGTTGATAGGTTAATTCTTCTAGTTCATCTTCATCCTCAGTGTTTGATATGGTTTTCTCTAAGGATTGATAATCTTGTTTCAACTGTGCAATTTTAAATTGTGTTATCTCTTTACCTGTAAATACTTTGCGCCATGTTGTGCTATTACTATCAACTTTAAGAATAACACCGTCATGGCCAACTGCTATTTTACTGCCATCAGAGAGTATGGTTACATCGGTTATCGCAACACTGACCGGTGATTGCTGCTGTTGCCAGTTATTATCATTTTGCCAATTGATTATATGCCCACGTTCGCCTACCACGAGAATAGCGTCATTATTTGACTTCATCGCCATTATTACGCTTTTAGTGGCTAAGGCACTGCTGGTTGAAGGTAAGGTGAGTAAATCGGAGGAGCTTTTTGCCTGAGCTAGAGTAAAGGCTGAACCAAGCAAAGTAACAAGCAGTATGCTCTTCATGCCACAGGCAATATGAGGTGTACGCATAGAAAACCTAATAAGTAAAAATTTGATACTTATTAGTATTGATGAATAAAGTTAGCTTGAGATGTGTTAAACGTGCCAAATGATTATCTTTGCAACACAGCACATTTTGGCTTCGTTTTATTATAAGGGGGTCGAAAGGATTAGGTTTTTTTACCTTGTCGGTAATCGCCAGGTGTTTGATTTGTCCATCTTTTAAAAGCACGGTTGAAATTACCAACACTCGAGAAACCGACCAAATAGCCAATTTCACTCAAACTCAAATGCTGCTGCACTATGTAATCCATAGCTAACTTTTTACGGGTACTTTCTAATATTTCTTTATAACTTGTGCCCTGGTCATGCAACTTTCTTTGCAAATTTCGTAAACTCATTCCAAGATATTCGGCAATGTCAGTTTGCGATGGCGCACCGAGTGGTAACAGCTCAAAAATTTTGTTTTTTATCACATGCGTTAAATCATTTTTATCCAATCTTGCCATGAATTCATCAAGCATTTTTTCATGGCTTTGGGTAATGAGTGGATTGCCACACAACAATTTTTCTTTGGTTTGCTCAAGGTCGAAAAAGATAGCGGTTTTATCGCTAGAAAACTCAATTTCACAATTGAAAAAGTCTTCGAGGTAACTGACATCATGATCGGGTTTTGGATAAGTGAAACAAATTTTTTCCGGTGAAAAATCTAAGGTGACCAGTTCTCTTGAAAAACGAAGAATAGTGGCTAAAAACGTTTCTACCGTGACTAATGATAAAACAGGTCGATTTGTCGTTTCATAAGTGATTATTTGCATCTCAAAAACAAACTGATCATCTTGTTCGTAATTCACTAACTTACACGTATTTGAAACTACACGCTTGTAATGAGCGATGCGCTCTAAGGCATCTTGCAAAGTATTTGAAGACATCATGGCGTAGCCAAGCGCATGAAACATACCAGGGTGAAATTGCTCTGCAATTAAAATAGAAAAATCATGTCGATCTAATTTGTTATTACAGTACTTAATTAATTGGGTAAGTTTTTCTGCAGCAATGCGAGATTCTTGATTCGCCATCACATCTTGAGAAATATCACATTCGGTTAATGCCGCTGCGATATCGATGTTATGCGCATCCATAGCTTTTGAAGTAGGAATCATCCAGCCGGTTAATGTCGAATAATAATTTTGCACTGCGTTGCCTGAATTTTTCATATTTTTATATTCTACGAGTTTTGCACGAAATGACAAGAGGTTGGCACATTTAGCGAAATATTAAACGAACCATTGTCGTAATGTAATGATGAAACGAACATTACAATAAGTATTATAACGATAATAATAGGCGAGTAATATGCTAAATAATAATCACAAAATCAAACCGTTAGCTCTGATTGTCGCTATGGCGTTTAGTGCTTCATCAGCACACGCTGTAGACTTCAATTTTGGTGAAGACGATGACATTTTATTGCAAATAAATTCTCAATTAGATATTGGCTCAAGCTGGCGGCTAGGCGATGCTGACCCACGATTTATTGGTAAAACTAACGGCGGAACGGGCGCAACAAGTACCACTGATGATGGCAATTTAAATTATTCTAAACATGATGCTTACTCGCAAATAATTAAAGGTGTGCATGATATCCAATTAAGCAAAGGCGATTTTGGTGCCTTTGTCCGTTTTAAATATTGGTATGACTATGCACTTGAAGAAGGTGATGTTAATCACGGAAATTCAGGGAGTGGTTATGTGCCGAACACTCCGTTAAGCGATGAGGGATTTGAAAATAATACTAAGTTTTCTGGCGTAACCTTATTAGATGCCTATGTTTATGCGTCATTTGATTTAGGAGAAACGCCAGTAGACATTCGCCTAGGTAGACAAGTGGTGAGTTGGGGCGAAAGTACGTTTATTCAGGGCGGTATGAATTCATCAAACCCTTTTGATGTCGCAGCGTTAAGACGCCCTGGTGCGGATTTAAAAGAAGGTATATTACCTGTTGGCATGTTATACGGTAACGTCGGCCTCACCGAAAATCTAAGTGTTGAAGCTTTTTATCAATACGAGTGGGAAAAAACTCAAATTGATGGTTGTGGTACTTATTTTTCAGGCGCTGATTTTGCAGCATCAGGTTGTAATTATGTGTCGGTAGGTCCTTTAGGCGACCAAGCTGGCTTAGCTGCCGGTTTTTCTGCTGAACGAATTGCGGATGTAGAGCCTGATGATGGCGGCCAATACGGTTTAGCCGCGCGTTACTATGCTGAAGAATTAAACGATACCGAGTTTGGCATATACTATATGAATATCCACTCTCGCCTGCCACTGATCAACACGGTACGTACTAATATCCCGCCGACTTATGCTGCAATTACCGGTGATGATATTGCTAACTCTCCGGTTTTTGTACCAAGTGCACTTGATCCAACAGGCGGTGCTTTCTCCGCACAAAACCCTGGTTATGATATTGAATTTCCAGAAGACTTAAAGTTTTATGGTGTTAGCTTTGCGACCAATGTAGGCGGTGTAGCACTATCAGGTGAAGCCTCTTATAAGCCTGATACGCCAGTTCAGATTAGTGGACCAGAATTACTCAACGGTACCTTATCAGAAGCGCCATTTTTACGTTTTACCCCTAGAGTTACTGCCGTTGGTTATGGTGAAGAAGTAAAGGGTTGGGACGAGTTTGATGTAACCCAATTACAGATGACCGCTATTCAATTTTTTGAAAATACCATGGGTGCTTCACGTGTCACCATTATTGCCGAAGTCGGCATGATTTTAACTGATGGTGTTGAAGATTCAGATCAACATTACGGTAGAAACTCTGTTTTTGGTTTGGGTGAATTTGGTGGTGAAAGCGCCTTCAATTGTAGCAACCTTGTCGGTGCAGGCGCGTTATCGGGTGATTGTCGCACTGATGGTTTTGTTACTGATAGCGCATGGGGTTATCGCATGCGTGGTGTTTGGCAATACTCTGATGTATTTGCCGGCGTATCGTTAAAGCCTACCCTTTCTTGGGCACACGATGTCAGTGGTTACTCGCCAGATCCCGCCCAACAATTTCATGAAGGCCGTAAAAACTTAGGTTTTTCTTTAGAAGCTTCATACCAGCAAAAATATTCACTCACCGTAGGCTACAACAACTATTCAGGTGGTAGTCATAATATTCTGGAAGATAAAGACTTAGTATCGCTGTCATTTGGCATTTCGTATTAAAACACATTAAGAGAATCATCATGAAAAAATATATTACAACAGCAAGTTTACTGATGTTATCACTGGTAACTGGTTCTGCATTAGCAAAAGTTAGCCCACAAGAAGCCGCTAAATTAGGTGATACGTTAACACCTTTAGGTGCTGAAATGGCGGCCAATGCAGCCGGAACTATCCCCGCATGGACAGGAGGATTAACCAGTAAAAATTCAACTAAAAGTAAAGATTCAGGACGTCCTGAAAATCCTTTCAATCAAGACAAACCGTTATTTGAAATAACGCGTGCTAATTTTAATGAGTACAAAGAAAACTTAAGTGCTGGTCAAATTGCGATGTTTGAAAAATACGCAGACTATAAAATGCCTGTTTATAAAACCAGAAGAACAGCCGCCTACTCAAATGATCTTTATGATGTTGTTAAGAAAAATGCGACAACCGCTGAACTAGTGCAATCGGGCAATGGTGTTGAAAATTTTGAGACAACAATCCCCTTCCCTATTGCGCAAAATGGCTCTGAAGTTATTTGGAACCACATCACACGTTTTCGTGGTGGCACAGCTAAACGTTTTACTACCACCATTCCAGTGCAATCAAATGGCTCATTCGTACCGGTTAAAATGAATGATCAATTGGTATGGCCTGAGTTTTTAAAAGGCGGCCGTGATGCTAAAAAAGACAACAATATTTTATTTTATTATCTTTCTCAAATAACCGCACCTGCACGTTTAACGGGAACAGCGTTATTGGTACATGAAACCATGGATCAAGTAAAAGAAGCCCGTAAAGCTTGGGTTTATAACTCTGGCCAACGTCGTGTTCGTCGTGCACCAAACGTTGCATATGATGGCCCAGGTCAAGGTACTGATGGTTTAAGAGCCTCTGATAACTATGACATGTATAACGGTGCACCTGATCGTTATGACTGGAAATTAGTGGGTAAAAAAGAGCTTTATATTCCATACAACTCTTATAACTTACTTGATACCACAGCAAAATATGATGACGTCATACAAAAAGGTCATTTAAATACTGATTATTTACGCTACGAGTTACACCGTGTTTGGCAAGTAGAAGCG
>OJGO01000414.1_pt1 | contig 15555 bp, 16 predicted proteins | sample 1594871 | NCBI WGS metagenome assembly OJGO01 (sample SAMN05416798, study PRJEB24817) | seawater metagenome | isolation source: Sea water | place: Canada:Atlantic | collected 2013-07 | reverse complement strand
CTGCATATCGTCGGCAGCGTCAGATGTGTATAAGAGACAGGCCAGGGCATCGAAGCGCGCCATCATGGGCCGCACCAGACGGGGAAACTTGCGGTAGCCCCGGTAGCTTTTCTCCGACAGCCGCCCGTTCATCAGCATCAGTTTGGCTCCGTGACGCTTCACCGCCGCACACAGGTTGGGCCACAACTCGGTCTCCAGCACGATCACCGTTTTCGGATCGAAAGCCCGCAGGAAACGGTTCAGTGCCGTGGGCAATTCCCAGGGGCAATACACATGGGTCACCCGGTCACCGAACAGGGCCTTGACCCGCTCCGAGCCGGTGGGCGTGGTGGTAGTCACCAGCAGCGGCGTATCCGGGTAATCCGCCAGCAACCGCTCGATCATCGGCACCGCCGCCAGGGTTTCCCCCACCGACACCGCATGAACCCAGAGACTGTTTTTCAGGGTACCGGGCCGGTATCCCCAGGCCATGCGCTCCTTCCAGCGCTGACGATAGGCCGGCGCCTGCCGCCCGCGCAGCCACAGCCGCAGGAACAGAAAGGGAAGCAGCAGATACCAGAGGGCGGAATAAAAAATACGCATAGGGCTTCTTGTGTCGGACGTCGGACGTCGGACGTCTGACGCCCGACCTGTCTATGCTAGCATAGCGGCAACTTTCTCCGATGGTGAGCCATGAGCAACTCCCCTCTGAAACCCGACATCCTGATCTTCGGCGGCGGTATTGCCGGCCTGTGGTTGATCAACCGACTCAACGCGGCCGGTTACCAGTGCCTGCTGCTGGAAACCGCCACCCTGGGCGGTGACCAGACCCTGGCCAGCCAGGGCATTATTCACGGTGGCCTCAAGTATGCCCTGGGCGGCAATCTGTCCAGTGAATCGGAATCCATTGCCGCCATGCCGGACCGTTGGCGTGCGGCCATGGCCGGCGACGACCCGGTGGACCTGCGCCAGCTGCAAGTACTGAGTGACACCCAACACATGTGGTCCAGCGGCTCCGTGGCCTCACGGATGACCAATTTTTTCGCCAGCAAGATGCTGCGTGGCCGCATTGAAAAGCTCAAGCGCGACCACTTCCCCAGTGCACTGGCCAACAAGGCCTTCAAAGGCAACGTCTACAAACTGGACGATCTGGTCATCAACACCGAATCGCTGATCGAGACACTTAGCGCCCCGGTCCGCGACCGGCTGCTGGCGCTCGACAACGAACGGGACACGCTGGAATGGGATGAAAACGGCCTGCGCGCCGTCACGGTTAATGGTCAACGCATTGAACCGCGCCTGACCCTGCTCGCCGCCGGCAACGGCAACCCGGCCCTGCTCGACGGCGCCCATCAGGCCCACCTGCTGGAGCAGGAACACAGCCAGCTGCGCCCCCTGAAAATGGTGCTGGTCAAACATGATCTGGGTCATCGCCTTTACGCCCACTGTGTCGGCACCAGCAACAAGCCCGTGCTCACCGTTACCACCCACGACTGCCCCGACGGCAAGGTGGTGTGGTACCTGGGCGGCGATCTGGCGGAACGGGGCGTGGAGCGCAGCGAACAGGAACAACTGACTGCCGGCCGGGACGAACTCAAGCATCTGTTCCCCTGGCTGGATTTCAGCAACGCCGAATTCGCCACCCTGGATGTAACCCGCGCCGAACCCCGACAACAGGCACTGGTAAAACCGGATAATGCCTACGCCCGCCGGGACCAGAACCTGATCATCGCCTGGCCCACCAAACTCACTCTGGCGCCGGATCTGGGCGACCGGGTCATGGCGCTAGTGGAAGAAAGCGGCCTGCAACCCGGCGAACCGCTAACGGTACCGGCAGAGCTTGAGCAGGCCCCCATGGGCGTGCCGTACTGGCATCGTTGTTTTTGATTACCCACTGCGGCGCGCCCCAAAAAACAGTATCGAGAAGCGAGTTACGAGTCGCGAAAATCCAAAATATTCAGCCTTTCGTAACTCGTAACTCGCTTCTGAGTGTTCGCGCCTCCAGTGGCGCTCCTACAGCGAGAATGATTCAGGAGTTTTCATGTCCTTCATGCGCCCCTTGGGCAACACAGGGTTAACCGTCAGCGCACTCGGCCTGGGCACGGTGAAAATCGGCCGCGACAAGGGGGTGAAATACCCCAATGGTTTCACCATCCCTGATGACCACGCGGTAACCGAGCTGCTGGCCCAGGCCCGGGACTTGGGCATCAACCTGATCGACACCGCTCCGGCCTACGGCCACAGCGAAGCTCGTCTCGGCCAGCTGATAAGTCAGCGCCAGGATTGGGTGATCGTCACCAAGGTGGGCGAAGAGTTTGATAACGACAGTGGTGAAAGCCATTTCGATTTCTCACCGGAACACGTTCGCCGCTCCGTGCAGCGCAGCCTGAAACGACTCAACACCGATTACCTGGATTGCGTACTGGTTCACTCCGATGGCGATGACATGGGGATCATCAAACAGGGCACCCTGGATGCCCTGAACGACCTGAAGAAGGAAGGCCTGGTGCGCACCACTGGCATGTCCACCAAGACCGTGGCTGGCGGCATTGCCTGCCTGGACCACGCCGACATGGCCATGGTCACCTACAACCTTCAGCACCATGATGAAGTACCGGTGATCGAACACGCCGCCGCTCACCAGAAAGGCATTTTGATCAAGAAAGCCTTTGCCAGCGGCCACCTCAACGACACCCTTGCTGATCCGGTGCAGGAAAGTCTGAACCAGATCCTTGGCACCGCTGGCATCAGCAGTATCATTGCCGGCACCATCAATCCCGTTCACTTGCGGGAAAACGTGGCCAAGGCCCGGCAGGCCTGCAAGTCCGACCAATAGCAACAACAGGAAACACCATGCGCTTTTGTCTGATAATTCTGCTGCTCGGCACCTCCCTGGCGGCACAGGCGGATAAAATATTACTGCTCCGCGAAGCCCCACAGGGGTGTGAAGAAAAGGGGGAAGTTTCGGTGTCGTCGGGGAGCAAGATGCAGGGCATGTTGTTCAGCGATGCCTGGATCAATAACAACGTGAACAAGAAGCTCGCCAAGGCCATCAAGAAAGCCGGCGGCAACCGCGGCATGCTCAGCGATCGCCGTGAATTCATGATGGAGAGCCACTTTCGCGGTCTTGAGCATATCGAGCTGGATGCCTGGGTCTGGCACTGCGAAGAAGACGATGGCTGACAGCGGCGAGGGCCTCTAAAAAACGCCTGCGCGACTGCGGACTTGTCGCTAGCCGCTCGACGCCTGCTTCATCTCCACCCCCAACGATTGCAACCCGGCCCGATGCCCCTGCTGATACCCCATATCCAGTTTCTGGAGATTGGTGGTCAACCGGTTTACCGGAAAGTCCGGGGCAGGCGCGACCACCGTCAACCGGCAATCTGCAGGCGGGTTGTCGATGAAGTCCAGTGACGCGTTGTAACTGTCCGTGCGCTTGAGCAGGGCGTCATACAGCGCGGGCATGTCCCGCACCCAGGGTTTCAGCAAGGGCGTCAGGGCACTGGAGCGTTTGCGGTAACCCTGATGGTGCGACAACACCACGGTAATATCCCGCGCACCCTGCTCGTAGGCCCAGCGCACCGGGATGGAATCCCCCAGCCCGCCATCGGTCATGGGATGCCCCGCGACGGTGGGGAAATCGCGGTAAGCAAAGGGAATGGAACAGGACGCGGTCATCACTTCGTCCAGGTTATCCGGGCGAGTTTCAAAATAGCGCGGCGCACCGTCTTCCACCGACGTGGTCACCACCCACAGGGGCACCTTCCCCTGCCAGTGTTGCTCCAGGCTTAACGGCACCTCCAGTCGGGATTGATGCCACAACCAGTGCACATCGCAAAGATGTCCGCCGGCCATAAAGCGCTGCCAGTTAATAAAGTCCGGGCGGCAGGCATGGTCGGTGATGATCCGCCGGCTTCTGCCGTGGTCTCCCGCCAGGTAACCAATCAGGTTGGTCGAACCGGCAGAAACGCCCACCGCAAAATCGAAACCGTGATGCGGGTTTTCCAGAAACGCATCCAGCACACCGGCGGCGAAAATGCCGCGCATGGCACCGCCCTCCACAACCAACGCACGCTGATCCATTACCTTTCCTCCACATCGAATCCACTCACTGGAATCAGTTCAACCACGATGCCAGAGCAAACAAATCGGTGGAAATAGAGCCTTGCTGTCCCTGCCATCGGCATCCCTGATCAATCGCTCGATCCGCTCCAACCCACTCTATGGGGCAAGTTGTGCAAGTCCTGCACTGATACAGCGCAGATGCATCAGGTTAGCGCACCCAGTTTCCGCCCGGGGCCCAGCCGCACTCAATGTCTTTCCTATTAATTATTGTAAAAACAACACGTTAAATATTTTCCCCGTCGCTGGCACCACATTTGCACAAGTCCGCATACCAACTTGTATACAAAAAGGTGTGCAAACAAATGATCGGCTGGACTCTTCAACAATGGCAGGCGGCCTACCGTAACGGTGATCTCACCCCGGTACAGGCCATGAAAGAACTGGCACCACGACTTCACGACAGTGAACGTGCCCTGTGGATCCACCTGCTGGATGAGTCCTCATTGATCGAGCAGGCCAACGCTCTCACCGATTCATCCCTGCCCCTGTATGGCATTCCCTTCGCGGTGAAAGACAATATTGATGTGGCCGGCATGCCCACCACTGCGGCCTGCCCTGACTTTGCCTACACCCCGGAAGCAGACGCCACCGCGGTGCGCCTGCTGCGCAAGGCCGGCGCCATCGTGGTGGGCAAGACCAATCTGGACCAGTTCGCCACTGGCTTGGTGGGCACCCGTTCTCCCTATGGGGAAGTGCCCAACCCGTTTAACCCGGATTATCTCAGCGGGGGCTCCAGCTCCGGTTCCGCCACGGCGGTGAGCCTGGGTCTGGTGCCGTTTTCCCTGGGTACTGATACTGCCGGCTCCGGCCGGGTGCCAGCCGCATTCACCAATACCGTGGGCCTCAAGCCCACCCGTGGCGCCATCAGCACCAAAGGTGTCGTGCCCGCCTGCCGGACCCTGGATTGCGTCAGCATTTTTGCGCTCAGCGTAGACGACGCCCAACAGGTCTACCGGGTGATCGGCCAGTTCGACAACGATGATGCCTACAGTCGCCCGGCGCCGGCATCACAAACCACTGGCCTGCCCACACGCCCTACGCTGGGCATTCCCAAAGACCTGCCCTGGTTCGGGGACACCCAGGCCAAACAGTTATGGGAACAACAGCTTGAGCAGGTCAAACAGATTGCCGACCTGGTCACCGTGGATACCATGGTGCTACAGGATGCCGCCGCACTGCTCTATCAGGGCCCGTGGGTGGCCGAGCGCTTCACCGTTACCGAATCCCTGTTGCAGCAAAAACCGGACGCGCTGCTGCCGGTGATTCGCGACATTCTGGAACCCGCCGCCGCCCTCACTGCTGCCGACGGCTTCCGCGCCCAATACCAGCTCGCCGCACTGAAACGCCAGTCGGACGCCCTGATGGAAACGGTGGATGCCCTGCTGTTACCCACCACGCCGGGGATTTACACCCGCGCCGCCGTGCAGGCTGACCCCATCACCCTGAACAGCCAGCTCGGCACCTGGACCAATTTCGTCAACCTGCTGGACCTGTGCGCCCTGGCCCTGCCCGGCGGCTTCCGTGAAGACGGCCTGCCCGGCGGCGTCACCCTGATTGCCCCCGCCTGGCAGGACCATGCACTGGCCGACTTCGGGCAGCGCTGGCAGCAGGCGCAGCCCTGGCAGGCCGGCGCCACCGGCCAGCCCTTGCCGGAGCCGCAACCCCGCGCGGCCAATGATGATGACGACGACCTGATCACCGTTGCGGTGGTCGGCGCGCACCTTACCGGCATGCCACTCAATACCCAGCTCACCGAACGCGGCGGAGTCTTGCTGGAAGCCACTCACACCGCGCCCTGCTACCGCCTCTACGCCCTGGCTAACACGGTGCCACCCAAACCCGGACTGATCCGCAACGAGAAAAGCGGCGGCGACAGCATCCCTATCGAACTGTGGCAAATGCCGGTGAAACACTTCGGCAGTTTTGTCGGCCTGATCCCCGCCCCACTGGGAATCGGCAGCCTGGAAACCGCCGCCGGGCGCTGGGTGAAAGGCTTTATCTGTGAGCCCTGGGCCATTGATGACGCCACCGACATTACCGCCCTGGGCGGCTGGAGGAATTACATTGCCTCACTCAACCCCACCAGCCCCTGAACCGGTGATGGAAAAGTCATGAAAGCAGAAACGTCCGGCGGCAGAGCCCCCAGCCTGGCAAACCAGATCTACGCTAGGCTTAAGCAGGACATCTTTGATTTCCGCCTGTTGCCCGGAGACCGCATCACCGAAAGCCATATTGCCGAACGAATGGGAGCCTCACGGACACCTGTTCGTGAGGCTCTCTTGCGCCTGCAACGCGAGTCCTATGTGGATGTATTGTTCCGCAATGGCTGGCAGGTGAAGCCTTTTGATTTTCGTTATTTCGAAGAGCTGTACGACATCCGTATCGTACTGGAATGCTCGGCCGTGGATCGCCTCTGCCAGCGCACCCGCGACACGGCCACCCAGACGACACTGCAGCAACTCAAACAGCAATGGAGCCTGCCACCCACAGAAAGAACCACCGGGGGACCCACCACCTGTGCCATGGATGAAGCCTTTCACGGACAACTGGTCGCTGCCGCCGGCAACCGGGAAATGACCCGCATCCATCAAGATCTGACCGAACGACTGCGCATCGTCAGGCGGCTTGATTTCACCCAGCCAGCCCGTATCGACGCCACCTATGATGAACACTCGGCCATTCTCCAGACCATCGAGGAAGGCCGAGCGGCGGATGCCAGGCTGCATCTGCAGCAGCACATCGCCTCTTCCCGTCAGGCGGTCCGCGCCATTACCTTGCACATGCTGCAAGACGCCCACGCCCGCAACCAGAACACCACTGAACACACCGCGACCTGATCGCCGACAATGGACATCCCGGCCAGCAGCTCCCAGACTGCGTGGCTGATTTATTTACGGGATGTACCGACATGCTTACCACTCTGTGGACCATCATTGCCCCGGTACTATTTTGCGCCGGTGTCGGTTTTTTCTGGGCGCGGGCCGGCAAGCCCTTCGATACCCAGATGGTCACTTCACTGGTCACTCTGGTCACCACCCCTTGCCTGATTGTCGCCACCATGGGCAAGACGGATCTGGACCTGCAGGCGCTCATGGAAGTGGCCGGTCTGGCAGTGGCGGTGCTGGCCACCACGTTCGTGGTCAGCGCGGTGATACTGCACCTCACCGGCCAGCCCTTCCGGGTGTTTCTGCCTTCACTGGTCTTTCCCAACACCGGCAACATGGGCATCCCGCTGTGCATGCTCGCCTTTGGCGAAGCCGGACTGGCGTTGTCGCTGGCCTGGATGATGCTTTATTCCGTGGCCCACTTTTCCCTGGGGCTGGCCATCGTCAGTGGCGAGGGCTTTTCCCTGAAACTGTTCCGCCACCCGATCCTGATCTCCGTGTTTCTGGCAGTGGCCATGGTCGCTTTCCAGCTAAGCCTGCCTGAGTGGCTCTACAACACCGTCAGCCTGATCGGCGATCTGACCATTCCCTTGATGCTGATTACACTGGGGGTGTCCCTGTCGCAGCTGAAAGTGCGCCATCTGGGTAGCGGAGCCGGGTTTGCAGTCCTGCGTCTGGCCAGTGGTTTTGCGGTGGGGTGGGGTCTGGTGACGGCACTGAACATCGACGGCCCCCTGCGTGGGGTGGTACTGATCGAATCCACCATGCCGGTGGCGGTATTCAATTACCTGCTCGCCAAAGCCTATAACCGGGGCGCGGAAGAAGTCGCTGCCATGGTGGTGATTTCCACCTTGCTGGCGTTTCTGCTGCTGCCACTGCTATTGAGCTACGCGCTTTGAATTAAGTCACAGGGATAAACCACCTGGGCTTCATGCGCCCAAAGTCCCGGCGCAGGTTATGCTTGAGCGAACGCTTTGAATCCAGCACAAAGGCCTCCTGACCGTCGCGGACAAATACCACCCAGTGCCAGAACGGCTTGCCGCTTTCCCGGTGCCACTTGATCGCCAGCAGCGCCCGTTCCGGCAGCCCCTGCCAATCGGAAAATGGCTGCTCACCCGGCAACGCCCGCAATCCATACGCCGCCAGCAACCGCCGCACATAAGCGGTATCCGACCACAGCGTGCGGTCTTCCGGGTCGATCCCCACCCGGGCGGCTCGCTGCCTCGCCTGGCGGTAGTTCACCCCCGCAAGGGCGGCTACTGCAGCAATGCCGCAACCCGTCGTATCTTCCTGAATCACCGGCTTCATCCGAGCCTCCTGTGCGCCCTCTTTGCCAAACGCTTACACTGACGCTTTTTCCGTCACGGGGCCATTCCATGATCCACCGCCTGACACAACTTTTTCCGCTTTGGGCCCTGCTGTTTTCCCTGCTGGCCTACTGGCAGCCGCAGTGGCTGGTGGCCGGCAAGCCGGCCATCGTGCCGCTGCTTATGCTGATCATGTTCGGTATGGGGCTGTCATTAAGCTGGGAGAATTTTCGGCGGGTGTTCAAACGGCCCAGAGTGATTGCGCTTGGCGTCGTGCTGCAATACAGCCTGATGCCACTGATCGCCTGGTGCATCGGTACCGCATTGCAACTGCCCCAGGCATTACTGATCGGGCTGGTGCTGGTCGGCGCCTGCCCCGGTGGCACGGCTTCCAATGTGATTGCCTATCTGGCCCGCGCCAATGTGGCCCTGTCCGTCGCCATCACCTTTGCCTCCACCCTGGTGGCCGTGGTCGCCACGCCCTTGCTGACCTGGCTGTATCTGGGCGAACGCATCCCGGTGCCGGTGACTGGCCTGTTGCTGTCACTGATTCAGATCGTGGTCATTCCCGTGGTGGCCGGCTGCACTCTGAATACCTTTCTGCACCGCCAGCTGACGCCAGCTCGCGCCATTTTCCCACTGGTTTCCGTGGCCGCCATCGTCATCGTGATCGGCATTATCGTGGCCCTGAACCAGGGCAACATTGCCGAAGCGGGCATGGCGGTGTTTATGGCGGTGATGCTGCATAACGCGCTGGGGCTGGTGGGCGGCTACGGCATCGCCCGATTACTGCGGCTTGATCCGCAAACCGCCCGCACCCTGGCCATTGAAGTGGGCATGCAGAACTCCGGGCTGGGGGTGGCGCTGGCGATCAAACACTTCACCCCACTGGCCGCCCTGCCCGGCGCCCTGTTCAGTGTCTGGCATAACCTGTCCGGGTCGTTGCTTGCCTCATTCTGGCGTCGCAGCACGCCAGAGCAATAGGCGCGTCGCTGGCAGCGCGATGCTCAGGGCGCCAGGCGCTCATGACTCCAGCTACCGTCCGCCTGCCGGGTATAACGAAACCGGTCATGCAGGCGACTGGGGCGGCCATGCCAGAACTGGATTTCCGTGGGGATGATCCTGTAGCCCCCCCACATTTGCGGGCGCGGCACCGGCGCCGAAGGAAATTCCTGCTCCAGTCGTTTCACCTCCTCTTCCAGCCACTCCCGGCTGGCGGGCTGACTCTGGGGGGAAATGGCCGCGCTCACCTGGCTGGCATAGGGGCGGGAGGCAAAATAACTGTCGGACTCTTCCCGATCGACTTTGTGCGCTTCGCCTATAACAATCATCTGGCGATCAAACGGCTGCCAGAACATGGTGAACGACACCTTGGGGTTGGCCGCGATTTCTTCCCCTTTGCGGCTGTCGTAGTGGGTAAAGAAGGTGAAACCGCCACCCTCGATGCCTTTAAGCAACACCACCCGGGAAGAGGGTTGGCCGTCAGCGCTCACGGTGGCAAGCGTCATGGCATTGGGCAACGGCAATCCGGCTTCAATGGCTTCATCCACCCAGAGACGCGCCTGCTCCAGTGGATCGTCATGGAGGGAGACCTGGGTCAGCCCTTCAGCGTGATATTCTTCGCGCACATCTTTCATTATTTCCCCGGCTGGCTGTCATACTGAGCGAGCAGTATAACTGCCCGCAACCTGCTGGCCACGAATCAGGATCAAGATTCATGCTCGACACCTCCGCCGAGAACCAACGCCGTCACGACTTGCATCCGGACCAACCGGTCTGGCTGTTTGGTTACGGCTCACTGATCTACAAGGCTGACTTCCCTTTTCTGGCACGCAGACCGGCCTCCATTGATGGCTGGGCCCGGCGATTCTGGCAAGGGTCTCACGATCATCGCGGCACCCCGGATCATCCCGGCCGAGTCGTGACCCTGATCCGCGCCCCCGGCAACCGCTGCGCCGGCATGGCCTACCAGGTCACCCCTGATGTATTTCAGCATCTGGATCATCGCGAAAAAAACGGCTACCTGCGCGTCACCACCCGCCTGACATTCAGCGACGGCCAACAACAAGCGGGACTGATCTACCTTGCCACCCCCGATAATGCGGCTTTCCTGGGCGAAGCCAGTGAGGAACACATTGCCCGCCATATTGCCGCCAGCCATGGCCCCAGCGGCAGCAACACCGAGTACCTGCTGCAACTGGCCGAGGCTCTACGACAACTCAACGTGGGCGATGAGCATGTGTTCCGCATCGAGCACTATCTGCTAGCCTCCGCAGGCTAACCCACGGTCTGCATGTATCGGTCCCAATAGCCGTCCTGTGGCGCAATCTGCTCGACCACATCCACCCACAAACCGGACGGGTCCCGCAACCCGAAGCGGTGTTGACCGAACGGCTCCCTGGTCAGCGGGTACGCCACCGGCCCGCCGCCCCGGGTAAAGTCCTGGTGGGTTTGCACGATGTCATCCACTTCAATCTCCAGGCACACACCTTGCCCGCCGAAACACTCAGGCCCAGGCGGCGCCGAGGGATGATCCTGGCTCATAAAAGCCACCACGCTGCCCTGCTGCTCATTGCCAAGCAGCACAAACCAGTCGCTGTCGAACAGCACATCCAGCCCGAAATGCCGCTGCCAGAAATCCCGGCAGGCCACCTTGTGGTCGGTGACCACGATGGGATAGCGGTCGCTGATTTTCATCTGCTGATACCTCCTTGTGAAAAACAGACAGACAGTCTGCTTTGAGAAAATAAAAACAAACTGATAGTCTGTTTGTCAACCAGAAGAGGAAAACCATGGCCACCAACGCACAGCGCCGCGCCCAGACCCGCGGCTGCCTGATCAATGCCGCCCGCCACCTGTTTGCCGAACAGGGCTATGCCGACACCAGCACCGAGACCATCCTGTCCGGCGCCGGCGTCACCCGGGGCGCCATGTATCACCATTTCCGTAACAAGGCGGAGCTGTTCGAAGCGGTCTGTGACCTGCTCAGCCAGGAGGCCATGGCTGCCATTGAGAAAGCCGTGCACGGCCAACGCGGCAGCCTGGCCACCCTCAAGGCCGGCAGCCTGGCCTGGGTGGATTTTATGGCCCGGGACAATGTGCGGCGCATCCTGGTGGTCGAAGCTCCCTCGGTACTGGGCCAGCAACGTTGGCGGGCCCTGGATGAGCGCTACAGTTTCCCGTTGTTGCGCGAGGGCATTCGCGAAGCCATGGCAGAAGGCGCCCTGCACTTTGCTGGTAGCGCCGAAGGGCTGGCGGAGCTACTCAACGGCGCCATGAATGCACTGGTACTGAATGACCCAAGGGGAGAGAATTTGCCCCAACGACGCCAGGACCTGCTGGCCCTGTTTGATCGCTTTTGTTGATTGCTTCCGCGGAGACACCCCATGACTGCCTGCCCCTGCCAGTCCGGCCTTGATTACGCCCACTGTTGCCAACCCCTGCATCAGGGCAAGCCAGCCGCTTCACCGGAAGCGCTGATGCGCTCGCGCTTTTGCGCCTTTGCCTTAAAAAATACCGATTACATTGCACAGAGCTGGCACCTGAGCCAACGCCCCGCCGGGCTGGATCAGGATGACGGCCAGCAGTGGCTGGCGCTGGAGATCATCGCCAGCGACGAAGACGGTGATACCGGCTGGGTACACTTTCGCGCCACCAGCAAGGACCGCCACGGCCTGGCCGTACTGGAAGAACGCTCGCGGTTTGTGAAGGAAAACGGCCACTGGTATTACCTGGACGGCACACCCTCGGTGACAGCCTTAAAGCCCGGCAGAAATGATCCCTGCCCCTGTGGCAGCGGCAAGAAATTCAAGAAATGTTGCGGTTAAAACATACCGCTCTTTGGCACCCGGTGGCCCGACAGGGCTGAACGGTCAGGCCGGCGCTAAAACCGGCACATCAACGAATGCGGCGGAGCTGCCAGATCCTCCGGTTACCGTGAAAACGCCAGAAAACCATCTTCCACCGGCTCCTCCAGCAACATGTGAGAATCATGGGCATAGTGGTTGGTGACTCTCCAGGGATGCCCCTGACCCTGGCGGGGAAGCAAATGGCTCGAACGCTGCACATAACCAGACCCCAGCGCATCCATAATGGAATGGTCCTGTTGCGGCTGGGCGCATTCGGCCCGAGGCATAGCAACAGAAAGCCGGTTTTCTTTCAGGTAATTCAGCAACCGGCAGACATAGGCGGCAGCGATATCGGCTTTCAGTGTCCAGGACGCATTGGTATAACCGAACACCCACGCCATATTGGGCACCCCTTCCATCAGCACACCCTTGTAGGTCATGTGCTCACTCACATCCAGTGGCTCGCCGTTCAGTGATAATTGCATGCCACCAAGCACCTGCAGGTTCAAGCCGGTGGCGGTAATGATGATATCCGCTTCCAGCTCCCGGCCGGATTTCAGCAAGATGCCGTTTTCCGTAAACGTTTCAATGTGGTCGGTCACCACGGACGCCTTGCCATCGCGCAGGTCCTTGAACAGGTCCGCATCCGGCACCGCACACAGGCGCTCATCCCAGGGCATGTATGAAGGACTGAAATGGGCCATGTCCACGCCATCACCCACATGCCGTTTGACATTGGACAGCAGCAGTTTGCGCATGAAATTCGGATACTTTTTTGACGCTTTATAAATCAGGCGCTGCAGCTTGATATTGCGCCACCGGGCCATGCCAAACACCCAGTCTGAAGGCAGCACCGCATCCAGCATTTCGGATAATTTGTCATGGCCGGGAATGGAAAAAATATAGGAAGGGGAACGCTGCAGCATGGTGATATGAGCCGTTTCTTCCGCCATGGAGGGGACCAGTGTGACGGCAGTGGCACCACTGCCGATTACCACCACTTTCTTGTCCTTGTAATCAAGATCCTCCGGCCATTGCTGGGGGTGAACACAGCGTCCCTTGAAGCGATCCATGCCCGGAAAATCAGGCAAATAGCCCTTGTCATAATTGTAATAGCCGGTACACCCCATGAGAAAGCGGGCGGTAAAGGTTTGCGTCTCACCGGTTTCTTCCCGCAGCACGGTTACGGTCCAGCGTTGCTCGCTGTCCGACCAGTCGGCGGCAGTGGTTTTCAGGCCATAACGAATGTGTTCCGTTACCCCAAACTCCTCAGCGGTTTCACAAATATAGTTACGGATGGCCGGCCCATCCGCCAGCACCTTCAACTCATTCCAGGGGCGAAAACCGTAACCAAAACTGAACATGTCGGAATCCGAGCGAATCCCCGGGTAGCGAAATAAATCCCAGGTACCCCCCATTGCCTGGCGGCGCTCAAGAATCGCGAAACGTTGATCCGGGCAGTCCTTGCTCAGGTGGCAGGCAGCGCCAATACCGGACAGCCCCGCACCAATAATCAGCACATCAAGATCATTGCGGGTATTGTTAATTTCTTTCTGGTTCGCCATGAAATGCTCTCCCGGTTGAAATCAACGCAACGTATCAGCTACAGCCACCTGTTTACCTTCTCACCGCTTCAGTAGTCAGGCAACCGCCTTTTTCTCTCCACCGTCACCCGCTGTTTTCCCGAAAATCAGTATTCAAATGCAATTCCTTGCTTCTACCTTTTTCTTTTCAAAATCAAGGCCTGTCGCCTCGTTTCCAAGTTAATACAAAGCAATGCTTGGCCTCATATGGCCATAGGTATAGCGTGAAACGAGAAGCAGAATAAAAGGTGGCACCATGGCAGCACCCGAGCACACCGTTACACTGTCAAGCTGGCACGACGGGAAACGTTACCTTTGGTTACTGAGTCCCGCCATTCCGGTGCTTGCTGTTTCGTTTCTTCTCATTTACATGTTCCTCTGGTCCTGGCCGGGGTTGCTCTGGGGCGGGCCGGTATTGATCTATGTACTGATCCCCCTTGCCGACTGGGTTGTCGGTACCGACAACAACAACCCACCGGAATCCGCCGTGTCCCAACTGGAAGGGGACACCTATTACCGACTCATCGTCTATGCCTATATCCCCACCCAGTACCTGGCTACCGTGCTTGGCGCCTGGCTGGTAGCCAGCGGCAATGTGCCCCTGTGGGGGCTGGTCGGCCTAGTGTTCAGCGTGGGGGCGGTGAATGGCATTGCCATCAATACAGCCCACGAACTGGGCCACAAGAAAACCCGAGCCGAACGCTGGCTGGCCAAGGTGACGTTGGCACCGGTGGCCTACGGGCATTTTTTTGTGGAGCACAACAAAGGGCACCACAAAAATGTGGCGACACCCGACGATCCCGCCAGCTCACGCATGGGGGAATCCTTCTGGGCGTTTTTACCACGCACCATGATCGGCAGCGTGCGATCCGCCTGGCAGATTGAGGCGCAACGTCTGCAACGCTGTGACCAGCCGCGCTGGTCCCTGAACAATGAAAACCTGCAGGGCTGGTTGATGACTGTGGGGCTTTTCGGCCTGCTGACGTTGTGGCTGGGCTGGATCGTTTTTCCCTTTCTGCTGTTGCAGGCTTTTTATGGTGCTTCCCTGCTGGAAGTCATCAACTACATGGAACATTACGGCCTGCGACGCCAGAAAAAAGCCGACGGGCGTTACGAACGTTGCGAGCCCCGGCATTCCTGGAACAGCAATCACATTGTCACCAACCTTTTCCTGTATCAGCTGCAGCGTCATTCCGATCACCACGCCAATCCGACACGACGTTTTCAGGCCCTGCGTCATTTCGATGACAGCCCGCAATTACCCTCTGGCTATGCCTCCATGCTGGTCCCTGCTTACCTGCCTTTTGTTTGGTACCAGAAGATGGACCCATTGGTGGTTGAGCATTACAAGGGCGACCTGACACAGGCCAACTTGCAGCCAGGAAAGCGCGAGGCGCTACTGGAGAAATGGCAACGCCCGGTGGTGAGTTATCGTAGCGCGGATTCTGAACCGGACGTCCAACAGAGCGACATTGAGGCGGCACGGCAAGCGGAACAGGAAATAGAAACCACCCACCAGTTTCAATGCCCCAACTGTGGCTACACCTATGACGAACGCCATGGCGATGAGAAAGAAGGGTTCCCGGCTGGCACCCGCTGGTTACAAATCCCTGATGACTGGCCCTGCCCGGACTGTGCCGTGCGGGAAAAAATCGATTTCGTCCTCAAGCAACACTGACGGACTCCCTCCGGCAACTCCCCCCCTGTAGCCGGAGGGCTTTTTTTAGGTTCATCGCGGATTAGAGTGAATAACACGCTTCTCGCCATCTGCCCGGTTTATCCCGAATACCCGGCACTTTGCCAAACGCTCGACGCCGGATGCCTGACG
>OJGO01000412.1_pt1 | contig 15593 bp, 9 predicted proteins | sample 1594871 | NCBI WGS metagenome assembly OJGO01 (sample SAMN05416798, study PRJEB24817) | seawater metagenome | isolation source: Sea water | place: Canada:Atlantic | collected 2013-07 | reverse complement strand
TAGATACCGATCATGATGGCTCTGGCAATAATGCTGATACTGATGATGATAATGACGGTATTTTAGATAGCAGTGATGCTTTTCCATTAGACAGTACTGAATCTTTAGATACCGATCATGATGGAGTCGGCAACAATGCTGATACTGACGATGATAATGACGGCGTATTAGATAATGCGGATGATTTTCCATTTGACAGTGCAGAATCCCTAGATACCGATAATGATGGAGTTGGCAATAATGCTGATACTGACGATGATAATGATGATGAATTCGATGGTGTTGACGCTTTCCCATTAGATGTTTTTGAGTTTATTGATACTGATAATGATGGAGTGGGTGATAATGCTGATGACGACGACGATGGTGATGGAATAGCGGACAATTGGGAACTTTTTTATGGATTAAACCCCTTATTAGCTGCCGACGCTCATGAAGATTTAGACGGTGATTCAATTTCTAACTTGAGTGAGTTTATTCAAGATAGCATTCCGACAGATGATAGCTCTATTACTCCTTTAATTAGACAAGTAAAATTTTCATTTGAAGATGGAGACGTTCCTCTTGGTTGGGTTATTGACGATGAGTTCACGAATTGGTTAGTTGATAGTGTTGATTCTTCAGATGGTCATCATAGCTTAATAGCAAATAATAAAGCCGCAATTCAATATAATGCCTATTTTGAAGGAGATGAAATATCAATTGATGTCAAGGTAGGCAGGGGAACTCTATCTTTATTCGTTGATGGCAAACGCGTGTTAAGTCACAATGGGAATAATATGTGGACAACATTGAAGGTACGAATAGCTCAAGGTAATCATACTATTAGAGTTGAAAGTTTATGGGGTTCCCCAATCAGAATAGATAATATAACTATTGAACCATTAATTAATATTTTTGAGCAAGATATAGACGTTATTTCTATTAGTACAAAACAACTTAAATTCTACAGCCATAATGGAGAACTTTTTAGAGAAGAAACTATTCCTGAAGGTTTTTTTACTCGAAATTTTGTCATTCTTGATAATGGTGAGATAGCTTTTAATACCGGTCCTGGTTCGACGCCAGTATTAAGGATTTATACCCCTGAAACCCATACATGGCGATATAATAGAATTAATGGTTGGCAATCGTCGTTATCTGGCATGGATACACTAGGTAGCTACATCTATATGAGTGACGCATCCAGTTACAGCTCTTCAAGTGGCCTGATTAAGTTTGATATAAATGATGGTAGTTATATCCGTTTTGGAACAGGTCATTTTTATTATGATCTATCTATAGGTCCTGATAATAATTTATATGCGGTATCTTTAGATTATAAAATTGATGTTTATAACCCTGAAACTATGGCGTTATTAAGAACTATTCCTTTGCCACTTGATCGGTTAAAGCAACCTAGAAAAATAGTTTTAGATGATAATGGTAATATTTATATACTTACGGATCTATTGAAAATATTAAAATTTAACTCAATGGGTGTTTTGCTGAATGAGTTAGTGGATTTACCACAAACAACTGGTGGAAGAATTCAATTACATAATGGACAGTTGGTTGTTTCATTTGGACATAATATTTTTATTGTAGAAACTGATTTATCGAGTTTTAAACTTCATACAGACATAAAGTTCCTAAACTCTTTTCATAATGTATATAATATAGATGAAGATGAAGATGAATTGCCATTGTGGTGGGAAAATAAATACGGTTTGAACGATGAAGATAGCTCGGATGCAGATGGTGATAAAGATTTTGATTTAATTACGAATAGTGATGAATTCAAAATTAATACAATACCAACAATGGCCGATACTGATGGAGATGGCTTAAATGATGGGGATGAGGTCTTACTGCACTATACAGATCCATTATCCGTCGATACAGACTCTGATGGATTAAGTGATGGTGAGGAAGTGAATGACTATCTGACACTCCCATTGGTTTTTGATACTGATAATGATCAGTTCAGTGATGGAAGTGAGGTGAACGTATTCACCAGTAATCCTAATGACGCCAGCTCTATGCCTGAGCACTTTGACATCATGTTAGAGTCGTTTGAAGATGATACGTTACCACTCAGTTGGATGAAACCAGCTGATATTGAAACCACCTGGAATATTAATGATGAGCAATCAATTTTAGGAATGAAGAGCCTCAAGGCTGGAGAAGTTGATAATTTTGAATCAAGTGAAATACAATTTTCAGGGGTATTTCTTAAGGGAGTCTTTTCTTTTAGTGCATTAACAAATAATGATATTTGTTGTAGTGTAATAATCTTCTATCTTGATGGAGAGCAGTTATTTGTCCACCGAAGTAAAACTTGGCAAGAATACTTTGTATATGTCGAAGCTGGAGAGCATATCTTTAAGTGGGAATATAGAAAAAACACTATAAATGATGCTTATATTGATGGGGGGTGGATTGATAATATTCAATTTATAAAAAATTAATTTTGAAATTGTTATCGCGAAACGTATAGTAAGCTAACGTTTTTTATGTGCCGACGAGGTCACTCCTTGCAGAAGCAGCCATCAAATTCTGGCCAACTGTTAACCGTATTGATGATGTATTCGGAGACAGAAACTTAATTTGTTCATGTCCTCCAGTATCTGCTTATGAGGACTAGTTAACTATTTGATATAGCATATTAAAAAGCGAGCTTCGGCTCGCTTTTTTGTGTCTGTACCTTAATTGTTTGAGCCTGTTTTATTCGCTTTAATAGTGATTAGTGATTTTATGAAACAAAAGTTATTTATAAAATCTGATTCTGAAGGGGAGGAGTGATTCTGCTTTGTAAGCCATTTAGTCAATAATATGTCTCAAATTACATGATCATAACATTCCAGACTACCTCGTTTTAGTCGTATCAAAAGACTAGCCCATAACCTTTATTTACCCTTATGCATAAAGGTTAATTTCTTTTTCCAATACATTCGTTATTTTCATAGAGAACTTTTATAAATACCTGTAATGAAGGTTTTTAAAAAGCCTTTGTTGGTTTTTTAAAAAAAACCTTATTGTTATGTTATAATATAACAGTTATTATTCTTCGGAAATTTTAGCGAAAAGAGAAGAAACCTTGAAAAACACAAAAAGAATAATTGGTAAAACTGCGCTAACAACTTTGCTACCTAGCTTGCTTGTAACACAGGCCCTCGCCCTTGAAAGTTCGTTGGATGATATTGAAAAGATAGAAGTCATTAGTCATAAACAAGCGTACCGGGGTAATGTGCCAGTAAAAGACTTACCTCAGGCAGTTGCCGTTATATCATCACAAGAACTCAATGATATGGGGATTTCAAACTTTCAAACGGCCTTAAGCCTAGACAGTAGTCTAGCGCGACAAAATAACTTTGGTGGTCTTTGGGAAAGTTTTGCTATACGGGGTTTTTCAGGGGATGAAAATTTACCTTCAGGTTATTTAATTAATGGCTTTAGTGCAGGACGAGGCTTTAGTGGATTAAGAGATACCTCTAATATTGAAGCTATTGAGGTATTAAAAGGTCCTGCATCTGCGCTGTATGGTCGCGGTGAACCAGGCGGAACAGTGAATATTATCACAAAGAAACCGCAGTTCGAACAACAAGGTTACATTAAAATATCCGCGGGTGATGATGCTTATCAACGCCTTGAGGGAGATTACACTGGCGCTATTTCTGACAATGTTGCCTTTCGTATAAACGGTGCACATGAGAATTCAGAAAGTTTTAGAGATACGGTGGAAACGAAGAAGAATGCAATAACGCCTTCTATCTTTGCAAAATTAGGTGACGCGACAACGTTAACTTATGAGTTTGAGTATGTTAATCAAGAAATTCCATTTGATCGTGGTATTCCAGTGTTACCGGGAGTTAATGTTGAGCATGAAACTTTTTTCGGAGAGCCAAGTGATGGTCCTATGGACGTTGAAGCCATTGGGCATCAGCTGTCGCTACAGCATGAAATTAACACCGATTGGTCTGTTTCATTTGGAGCAGGCTACAGAGACTCTTCTTTGGAAGGGTATTCATCAGAAATAGAATTATCTCCGGGCAGACAATTACTCTATGTTGATGGTGAAACCGTCAGTCGACAACGACGTTATCGTGACTATGATGCTAAAGATGCCTCATTACGTGTGGAACTCAATGGATCATTTGACACCTTAGGCGTAAGTCATAACGTATTAATAGGCGCAGATGGCTACGACTATGAATTACATTCGGTGCAGGAACGATGGCGCACGGCATGGGGGAGCGGCGATGCTACTTATTCATTAAATGCTTACAATCCAATATATGGTCAAATACCACCTGATACTTCGCCAACACAAGATAACCTAGAAGAACAAACTGCTTTTGGTGTTTATTTACAAGACCAACTTGTTTTAACTGAAAAAGTTAACTTACTATTAGGTGTTCGTTTTGATGATTTTGACCAAGACATTACCAACAATTTTGACGGTACAAAGGTAAGCCAATCAAAGTCTGAAGTGAACCCAAGAATTGGTATTTCATACAAAATGGATGCTGGTTTCACCCTGTATTCAAACTATGTAGAAGGTTTTAGACCAAATTCGGGGGCAGACGCAGATAGTAATGCATTTGAACCAGAAAAAAGCGAATCAATTGAAGCCGGTTTGAAGTGGTCATTATCAAATGATGTATTTAGCGGCACACTGGCTGTATTTAAAACTGAAAAATCAAATATATTAACCGCGGATCCTATCAATTCAGGTTTTTCTGCCGCATTAGGAAAAGCTGAAAGCTCAGGTGTGGAGCTTGATACTCGTGTTGAATTAACTGAAAACACTGTCTTAGATATTAGCTATACCTATGTCGACGCTCACACAGTTAACGACGTGACTAACGCCGACTGGGGAGTAGATATTCCTGCGGGGAGCCAGCTTATTAATGTGCCTGAGCATACCGTAAATATGTCACTTACTCACTACACGGAAATTGCAGATAAAAGCCTTAATATTGGTGCTCATGTCTTAAGTGTTAGTGATCGTTTAGGTGAAACCATCGATCCTACCTATGAACTAGCAGGTTATACGATTGTTAATCTATTTGGCACGTTAGATATTAATGACAATATTAAGGTGCAAGCCAATATTGAGAATGTATTTGATGAAGAATATTTTGCCAACTCTTATTCTGCGCTTTGGACAATGCCAGGACAACCAAGACGCGTAAAAGCAAGTATCAGCTACAATTTTTAAATAACTTTAAGTAGGAGCGCTTTGCAAGAGGCGCTTATCAACCAGATGACAAATAAAACTAATAACCGAATTGTTTCTATCGATATTCTGAGAGGCTTTGTAATTTTACTTATGCTTGTCGATCATGTTCGAGAGCGATTCTATCTGCACAAGCAAGTGCTTGACCCAATGGACATTAATTCCACTGAACCTGAGTTATTCTTTACTCGTTTAAGCGCTCACCTTTGTGCGCCTATTTTTGTTTTTCTTACCGGTATGTCGGCATGGCTTTATGCCAATCCAAGCAGTGGAATTAAGCGTTCTGCGCATAGTTTTTTATTTAAACGTGGCCTTATTTTAATTTTGTTAGAAGCAACGTTAATTAACTTCTCTTGGTTTGGCGCATATCAAACCCTTTACTTACAAGTTATTTGGGCAATAGGTTTAAGCATGATAGCCCTCGCAGTGCTTGCCTATTTACCTCGCTGGTGGTTAATCGCTATTGGCGGCGCAATAGTTATCGGCCACAACCTATTATCTCCTATTCAGTTCATGCCAAATGAAATTGGCTATAGCCTTTGGACAATTTTGCATGACCGTGGCTTTTTAATCAGTGACTCCTTAGTGAACGTTAAAATTTCATACCCTGTTTTACCTTGGATAGGTGTGATCATGCTTGGTTATGCCGCTGGCCCGTTATTTTCTTCAAACGTCAGTTCAGAAAAGCGAAAATCAATTTTAATCAAATCAGGCTTTAGTTTATTGGCATTGTTATTGGTTTTACGTGGCTTCAATATATACGGTGAAACACTAGAATGGGCGTATCAAACAACGTTGTTACTGACAGTGATGGACTTTTTCAATTACACCAAATACCCACCTTCGTTAGATTTCTTATTGTTTGCGATTAGTGTAGGTGCTTTAACTTTGGCGTGGTTAGAAACTTCAAAAGCAAATTGGTTAACTAAAGTAAATACCTTGGGCTCTGCCCCCATGTTTTTTTATATATTGCACCTATACGCTTTACTCATTTTGTACATGCTTGCATATCAAATTTGGGGACCAAATACCTTTTATGGTAATCCACAACAAGGCTATCTCGCTTTTGATCATGTTTGTCAAGTTTGGCTTTTTGCTGTGGGTTTAGTTCTACTGCTTTATTGGCCGTGTAAAAAATTTGGCGAATTTAAACGTGCTACCAATATGAAATGGGTAAAGTATTTTTAAGTAATGCAGCAATAGCGACTCATAAACGCTGACCAAGGGCTAAGGGTATTAATGATGTGTTTGAATACAGGTACTTATTTTACTCATGTCCACCAATATCAGTTTGTGGAGACTAGTTAACTAGTTGATAGATAATAATAAAAAATTGAGCTTCGGTTCGATTTTTTGTATCTATATCTTAATAGTCTGAACAGGTTTTATACTTCGTTCGGCTAGTAAAAATATCAATGCTTTATTTCAGATGTTCTTACTATTATTTTGATATTATAGCGTCGTTGTTAAGTTGTGATGTTCAAGTAAAGGTTGGCATGAAGTCTATTTTTTCTCTTTTTTTATTTTCTTTTGTTGTGTTAATGCCATTGTCTGCGAAAGCAAGCGATAGAGTCTTAGCGTATGTAGAGCAAATACCGCCGTATGTCTTTATTAACAGAGATAAGATTACAGGCTCGACAATAGATATTTTAGATGAAGCCTTAATAGAAAGTGATATTGATATACGTTATCAAGAAATTATCTGGTCGAGAGCTTTACATGAAAGCAAAAACAAACCCAATATCATCTTAACTGGTCTCATTAGAAACGCTTTTCGAGAAGACAAATTTCATTGGTTATATAAAGTGCCCGTTCATACCAATAGGCAAAGATACTTTTTATGGCAATTAAAAAGCAAAGCTAATGAGAATGAAAAAAGAGGTTTAAAGAATGCTTCTATTGCAGTGACGCAGGATGATCATAAAAGTAAATCTTATAAAAGTTACGTTGAAAGTTTAGGTTATCAAGCCAATATTTATTCTGTAGGAAGCCGTGAACAGGTTATTCATATGCTGTTTAAGGGGCGAGTAGATTACATACTTGGTGGCGTACTGCATAACGCTTGGAAATTAAAAAGTTTGGGCTATGACCCTGATATGATTGAGCGGGTAGTAGAGATCCCGAATACCAGTCAAGGTTTATACATAGCCATAGGGAAGCATACGGATATTAAACTTGTTAATAAAATTAGAAAAGCGTTGGCTGACTTAGAACGAAGCGGGCGAGTAAGCGAAATAATGTCACTGTGGTTTAAAAAGACTGAAAAAATGTCGCTACTTGAGAATATGTGAACAGAACGAACAAGTGGATGGATAAGTAGTATTTCCGGTAGCAGCAGCTGCGGCGGCTAACAAATTCTGTTCAACTGTTAACTGTATTGATGATGTGTTCTTCTACAGAAACTTAATTTGCAATGTTCCTCCGAACGAAAGCTATGTTGGCTGGTTAACTAATTGATATAGAAAAATAAAAAGCGAGCTTTGGCTCGTTTTTTTTGTTTTAAGTTATAGTGTTCGTAATTATCGGTGTTTTAATGTTTTCTAGAGGGATGTATGAAAGGTTAATGGACAGGTAAGTATACAGGTACTAATTGCGGAGCATTGTTAGTTAATCTTGATGAAGTGAAGAAAGGTTATTCTGATGATGTTTATCACTCATCAAAAGCTGAAGTCACATTGAATTGAAGGAGGAAACTTTAAATATCACCGCAAAAATAGAATAGAAGCGGCTAGAGTTACCCATCAAAATGGCTAGCTTTAAACTGATTGTTTTTCAACCGGTAAGTTGTCGGGATAATTTACATTGCTGCCTTGTAGTCGCCTCATTATATTATCATGCCATTGAAAAATATAAATATATTTTAGTGGTATAAACATTGCTTATTGATTTTTTAGACATGGTTATTCGAATTATTTATAATATTTGAATAACTCAAGAACTTAAAAATTTCGCCTGAGATATTCGCTTCAAAAAGATGAAACGTTATCTATTATATATTGTATTAGTGTGAGTAATAATTAAATGAAAAAACAGTTAAACAGATTAGTTTCTTTTGCATCGCTAGTAGTCATTTCGACACTAGCACAAATGCCCATGGTTACTTCGGCTAATGCGGCTCTCATCATGTATACAGATCGCGATGCATGGCAAGCGGCACTTTCAGGTGGTGATATCATCACCGATACCATTGATTACACGGCAACTACATCATCTTCAGAACTCATAAGTCTCACAAATGTTGGTGTTACTTTCAGTGTTAATGAAGGGGTAAGAAATCAGATTGGTGATCTCTTTTTTACTGGAAGTCAACTCGGTATGCGCGTCGACCCAGACGACAACAATGACCCTCAGGAGATCACAGGCACCTTTGCAAACTCTGGGGTCAACGCATTTGCGTTCACCTTTGGCGCTATCAATAACCAAGCCGCTCTCACCCGCGCTCATTTAGGCTTGCTCGGGCAAAACTATAACCTTTTTGATTTAGGGGGTAATGGCACGGGTGCTCAATCTGGTTTTGTCGGCATCATCTCAGATACAAACCTGTTGACAAGTTTCTCATTTAACAATGGTCCTTTCACCAGAGGACAAGAAGATTTTTTCATCGATAACGTGGAAATCGGTTCTATTGAATCAATCCATGTGCCTGAACCAGCGGCTATTATTTTATTTTCACTTGGCTTGATTGGCATAAGATTCTCAAAAAATAACACAAAGAAATAATTTTCTTTGCGTCAGCCATTGCACTGCAAACATGATGAATGTTGTATAGATATGCCAGTGTGCCTTAAATAAGAATAAGCATGCTGCTATTAGCGAGCTTACGTAATTATTATGGGTAGCATAGTAAATTTGTTATGTCACTATGGTTTAAAAGGACTGAAAAAAAAGCCCCTCCTGAAAATACGGAAGCAGAACGAAAAAGTTAATAGATAAGCAATATTTCCAGTAGCAACCGCGGTGGTTAACAAAATCGAGCCAACAGTTAAGCGTATTGATGATGTCTTAGGAGACGAAAATTAATTTATCCATGTTCTTCGATATTAGCTTTTGTGGGCTAGTTAACTAGTTGATATAGAATAATAAAAAGCGAGCTTCGGCTCGCTTTTTTGTTTTATTATTAAGGTGAAGTGTTATTATCGAATAAACTTACATCAAATATCAAGGATAGGTATGTCTTCGTTAAGCCCCTCTATATATGAACTAGCAATAGTGTTAGCTTTATTAGTTATTGTGCTCATTATCATTTTTCGTTTCACAGATAAAATTAAGATTTTGAAAGAATTTTTGGCTGTTGAGAAAAAAGAAATATCATTACTAAATTATGAAAATAATTTGTTAAAGGATAACTTGGCACTTGAGACTGAAGATAAATTATTATTACTTGATAAAATTAAATTTTTTGAAGAAAAATTTTCTGATGTTTTTAATCTTGAAGAAAGGATTGACGAGTTAGATAAAGAAATAATTAAAAGAAACACTGAAATAGACTCCTTACGAAACTCTTACCAACAAAAAAAAGTAGTTTTTGATGGTTTGATAGCTGAAGCTGCAATTTATGATGAAACTATTGAGTTTGCAGAGTTGGGGTTTTATAAACCTAGCTTTTCGTTTGAGCACTCAGAGCAATATAAAGAAGAAATTAGTCGAGTTAAAGCTGACCAGAAACAGATGATAACTGATAAAACTGCGATTATTTGTACGACTGAATGGACTCTAGAGGGAAGCAAAGTTAAAGGTAGGACTATGACAAATAGGAGTATCAGAATGACAGCAAGAGCTTTTAATAATGAATGTGACGCAGCCATTAGTAAAGTTAAATGGAATAATGCTCAACGAATGATAGAGCGGATTCAAAAAGGGTTTGATGCTATTAATAAACTTAATGAATCGAATGCAATTTACATTGACCGTGAATATTTTGCATTAAAAGTTAATGAATTGAAATTAACCCATGAATATCATGAGAAAAAACAGGAAGAGAAAGAAGAACAAGCAGAAATCAGACAACAAATACGTGAAGAAGTAAAATTAGAAAAAGAAATGGCAGATGCGTTTAAAGAAGAAGATAAATTCCAAAGCTTACTTGATAAAGCTAACATGCAAGCTCAAAAATCTTCAGGTGAAAAACTGTTAAAACTTCAAGAGAAAATAGCCAAGTTAAATGATGATTTAGCTGATGCGCATCAAAAGTCTGAACGAGCCAAGTCTATGGCAGAGCGAACTAAAGTGGGACATGTTTACGTCATTTCTAATATAGGCTCTTTTGGTGAAAATGTTTATAAAATTGGTATGACAAGACGTCTTGAGCCTTTAGATAGAGTTAAAGAGTTGGGTGATGCCAGTGTTCCATTTTTGTTTGATGTTCATGCCATGATTTACACAGAAAACGCACCTGAGCTTGAAAAATATCTTCATCGTGAGTTTCATGACCGGAGATTAAATTTAGTCAATAATCGAAAAGAGTTCTTTGACGTTGAATTATTGGAAATTGAAAATATTGTTAAAGAAAAATATGTTGATGCGGAGTTTTATATAACTGCTGAGGCTCGGGAATATAAAGAATCAAAAGCAATACGTGCTCAGAAAAAAGAGGAGAGCAATCTCGTAATCGATTTTCCAGTAGCGATTTGAATCTATCGTGGAAGCTATCAGGCCACCCATAATAATTTAGGAAAAAAATATGGGGACACTCATCAAGTAAATGAAGGCTGAGTTAATTTATATGAGTTGTCGCGGTGGCGACGACACCCATAATAACTTGTTAAGTATCTCATTAACGTAAGTGGTATAAGTTTGTGCCGTGTAAGTACTGGTTGTTATTTATTAGACTTTTGGTCCTTTTTTAAAAATGAGAGTCTTTTAAAGTTAATAAAAAATTGAGGAATTGTTATGATTTTTAAACGCAGTAGTACCGCTGTATATCGTTATTTAGGTAAGCGTTTCGAAATGGCATTGGGGCTAGGTTTAATCTTATTTGTTACGGTTATTGAAAACATACTCACGAGCGCAGTGGCAACGATTATTTTTGTAGCTGTATTGATCATTAGGTTGCCGAGTACTCTAAAGGGCCTTGATGAGTTCTCAGATAGTCAGGTGACCATTGATGAAAATATTATCACCATAACTACAAAAGAGGGTGATACACAGTACCAGCTCGATGATTTTAAAGTACTACTCTTTAAAAAACGGGCAAAAAATATTACTGTTTTTGTGTTAATGAGTGAAAATCAAGGTGTTAAATTTGAATACTATCAACAAATGAATGAGTTATTTGAGATATTGATTCATAGGGTTATGTTACAAAAAGAGGTCCCGTGGTGGCAACGCCTGTAGTCCCTTTATAGGTTTTTATAGGAAGATTGGGGCACTCATCGGTAGTATTAATCTTTTACTGATTTGTCGCCACCGCAACACCAAACAGAACGATTAACTCCAAACCTATCAATTAATCAACAGAGTCATCAACTAGGACACTCGCTTATTATTATTCTAATATCAATATGATGGCTCAGTCTTTATTAACTGAAATATCTGACTTTAGGTGTGTTCATATCAATAATCTGATGTTATTTTAACGTAATATACTGCTTACTAGGTTATGGTAGGTAAAACCACTAACCCCTTCTAAGATACCAAAAATAATTTAACTGGGAGAAATACACAATGGTAAATATGTTAATTACATATCAACTTAATGACGGTGATGTTATTGAAATTAATCATCCAGAAGAGTTTGAATTTAAAGATTTAGATGGTAACAGTTTAGGTAATGCTCAGATTATCAAACGTCATAATAATGATCTCATATTAGCTGAAGCTGCATTTGTGATCTCAGCTGAACATGAGAATATTAATATACCAAGCGATGCTGCTTTTATGGAATCCAAAGCTGGGGTGAAACAACCTTTTGACTTTAATGGTCTTGTAAAAGCCTGTGGTTTTTCTGCTATTAAATATAAATTTGATAGACAAGGTGATGAGAGCTCTGATTGGGTTGTCGCTTACCCTCTGTAGCCATTAAAATCCTCTGTAGAATAACGTTAAAGGCGAGCCAGAAATGGCTCGCCTTTTTTGATTGTTTCACTTGAATAAACTCTCTTTATCTCAAAAATTCCTCATTTAAAATTGCTCTCTAATTCATTTCATATCGACAAATAATACGGTATTTAAAATCACTGTGTGTGATCTCACTATTGCTTAGAAAACAGTAAAAAAACTGATTTTTTGCAAAATAATTGAAAAAATACGTTCGAATATGCCCATTAAGACGCCAACACGACTAAATAAGGGTACTTTTCATATCAAAACTATTACTTATAAAACACTTAAAAATAATATTTAACAGATTACTTGAAAGAGGAATTCTATGACCAATTCATTAATTAACGTAAAGAACAACTATACAAAAATTGCAGGGATAACTTACGCGCTCATTATTATTATAGCGACGTTTCCCCCGCTTATTTTTGATGTTGGATCTCTATTAAAAGCAGAAAATGCAGCAGCTAATATTGTCGGTCAAGAAGGTCTTTTTAGGCTGGCTATTTCAATCGAATTCTTAATGTTTGTTTTAGTCATGGTACTTTCTTGGGCTCTTTACGTTCTTCTAAAGCCGGTGAACGAAAACCTTGCATTACTGGGGTTAATTTTTAGGTTCGGGGAAGCACTCTTGGGGTGTGTGGTTATAATGCTCTATCTTGCTATATTGATACTCTTAAGCGGCGCCGAATATCTACAGGCGTTTGAACCCGCACAGTTGCAGGCATTGGCTAGATTTTTTGGTAACTTAGGTGGTGGAGTTGGCTATCACATCCTCTTGTTCATCATGGGTGTTGGTGGCGTTGTGTATTGTTACTTGTTCTACATCTCTAATTATATTCCAAGAATTTTATCAGTTTGGGGAATTATTACGTATGCAACGATGATGGCATATGGCTTTCTCAATATAGTTTTACATAATGCTCCTTCAGCATTGGTTTATGCAATGATTCCTGGCGCATTATTTGAACTAACAATAGGTCTGTGGTTAGTTTTTAAAGGCATCTCTGTAAACCAGAATCACAGTATATGGTCGCCTATTGGAAACAAGCAAAAAGCGTCATAACTAGCCGTTTGCCGAATTGTGGATTTAGATACTATTTAATTTTATAATTACTGGGAGTCATAACAATCTTTTTATCTGGTAATGAAATGGTTAATCTTTTTCCCACAGTTATATATTCCTGCATGATGGGAATGACAATATTTGCTTTATTAGAGGTTTTCAATAGACCTAATGAAAGACAAAACGTTTTTCTTAAAGGTTTGTTGTTGTTATTGTTGATACATTTGGCGGGTGAACTTTTTATCTATTCAGGTGCATATGTTTATGCGCCAGCCTTAGCGGGGGCACAATTCCCGTTTAGAGTTTTGCTTGGGCCCGCGCTTTATTTTTATGCTCATGCGACGATGTCACCAGACAAAAAAATAGGGAAACAGTTGTGGGCACTCACCTTATCTGGACCTCTGCTAGTGTTGCTGGCGATGCTGCCTTTTATTTTTATGATCAGTCCCGTAGAGAAACTGGCCCTCGCTAATCCATTAACTAGAGACCCAGAACTTTGGCAAATAGCTGTATTTACTTGCTTATCGACGACTTTTGTCTTTATTTCATTCACCGTTATATTCTTAATAATGGCCTTAAAACTCCATAATTCTCATCGTCAACAACTCTTAGAGCGCTTTTCTGATATTGAGCAACGTTCAGTAGATTGGTTTAGACCTGTACTGCTAATTTGGGGAATTGTCTGGTTAATGTATGCCGTCGAATTTTCACTCGGTGCCTTGGGTTGGTTTTGGTTTGGCTCTGGCAAATTGCTACCTGTTTTAGAGGTTTTTGCGCTGGCTATTTTTATACAAAAAGCATTGAGCCAAAAAGTGCTTAACGAAACCGAGAAAGGTTTACCTCGCGCTAATCAGACTAGAGCCGCTTTACTCAGTGCTGAAAGAATGCAATTGATTGCGTCAAAACTGGAACATGCAATGAAAGAAGATAAGTTGTTCTTGCAAGATAACCTATCGCTAAACAAGCTTTCAGAATCCATTTCCGAATCTGAAAATCACATTTCAGAAACACTCTCTCAATTTTTACACACCAAATTTTTCCAATTTGTTAATAGTTTTCGAATTGAAGAAGCGAAAAAGGCTTTACAGGATAGCGACAAGTTAATTACGAGTATTGCCTTTGATGTCGGCTTTAATTCTAAATCGACATTCAATACTGCGTTTAAAAAAATTGTGGGTGATAGTCCATCAGCATACCGAAATTCACTGTTGGACAATAATCAAAAAGTACTTTGAATAAATAGGTCAGAATGGTGCTCTTTGGCAGACAAGTCACTTCATGGTGATAACTTTATGATTGTGAGTTCATGACTATAAGTTCAAGTATGCCGATTTACTAAGTCCAAAATTAACAAGCCTATAGTTAAAAAGCCCAGAGTTAACAGGTCACCAAAATAGGGCGCATGGAGCGCCCTATATTTTAGTCGTTATTATCCCAAATTTGGAATCAAGGCAGGAATACCAGGTAACATTCCTACGGATGCCATTACGGCGGTTAACACAACAAACATAATACTTGGGATAACCCAACGACTCATCTTACTTAACCCTGAACTACGTTCTTTACAGCCAACCAAGCCAAGGTTGTCGAGCAACATAGTTAACGCCCAACCAAATGCTGGGTTAACTAGTGCTGACGAAAATACCACAATAGCTGCTGACTGAGTTGTTTTACCTTCACGTGTCATTTCCATTCCGGCTTCAAGCAACGGGATAAATACCCCCACTATTAATGCTACGCAAAGCACGGGTTGCCATATTGCTAAATCCATAGGATAACCCCATAACGCCGCTATGATACAAAACAGCGCAGTGAGTAGGGCGCCTGCAGGAATAGGTCGCTTAGCAATAGCTGCTGGTACTATATAAGTGCCCCAAGACGAGGTGAAGTTTGCCCCACCAAGCAGGGAACCAAAGGTTTGGCGGATAGACGCACTTGTCATGGTATCGTCAATGTTCATATGTACTTTTTCAGTACGTTCAGGGTAATTGATTTTTTGAAATACTTGATGACCTAAGAAGTCAGGCGACCACATTGCTACCGCTAAAATAGCGAAAGGCAGTACCACAATAAAACTTTCTAATGTTGGTAAACCAAGCATCCAACCGGTATTTTCGCCCCACCAATACATTGGATTCATGTTAGGTAAGCCCGGACCTGTTTGAAACTCAAACGGCGCACCCAAAGCAAAGGCGAGTGTTCCGCCAAGCAAGCAACTCAAGGGCACTGCTAACCAACGTTTACCCCAGTGTTCAAGTAATGCATACA
>OJGO01000409.1_pt1 | contig 15701 bp, 12 predicted proteins | sample 1594871 | NCBI WGS metagenome assembly OJGO01 (sample SAMN05416798, study PRJEB24817) | seawater metagenome | isolation source: Sea water | place: Canada:Atlantic | collected 2013-07 | reverse complement strand
GGCATTAATATTGCCCGCTAAAATATGCGTAATGAGTTGGTAGTCTTCTGTTGTCTTTAGAGAATCAATTTCGGTCATGTATTCGCCTGTAAATCACGTTTCATTACTTTTTTATTGAGATTACCGCCATGGTTATTTTATACATGACGGTATGCAGCGTTGCTTATCCTGAGCCTATTTACAATGATAGTAAATATTGTACTAAATCATCTTTTTCTGACTGCATTAGCCCTAAAGCAAAGTGATTATTATAATGCTCAACTACATCAAGTAAGGTGGCGGCACTACCGTCATGAAAATATGGTGGATGCTGCCATGCGCCTGACAATGGCGTGGTACGGTATTTTCCGGTGAGACTTCTGCTAGCTAACACGGGGTCTGTTCCAATAACATCAGGATAGTGAAGCTGCGTGTCAGCATCGGTAAAATTATCGCCACTATGACAAGAGCTACAGTTGCCTTGGTTATTAAAGACTATTTTTCCTCGTTTTACTGCGTCACCATCAAAGCTCCCTGCAGGGGCTTTAGGCGCATTTAAAGAGAACTGATAAGCTTCTAAAGCTGGTAGTTTGTCGGTAACCAAATCAGGATCGTGCATAATATTGAGCCCTAACCTGTCATCAACAAAATTACCTTGTGCGCCCATTTGTGTCACGGCAACATAAGCATTCCAATATGAAATACTTCCTTCACCCGTATAAGTTGCTAATGCGACGTCTTTTAAGCCGTAGGCTGGTGGTATTACAGTAGGATCATTAAGACCATCTTGATTCCAATATGCATCATACTTACCAGCGCCCCAAGATAGCAGCACATCTTGCGTTGCCTGATCTTGCAACGCTGGTGACAATGACAAAATAACACCCGGATTGAGATCTCTATTTGCCCAGCCATCTAATCGTTTACCAATACCCGGTGCAACCGAGTCATCAACCGTTGAATGACACAAGGCACAAGTCGTTCCAAGGCTAATTAAGGTATCTTTACCATTAATTTCTTGAACATCACCTTGTAAACCAACAACGGCATTGAGCTTTAATAAGGTGATAGTTGTAGCAGGGTCGGTAAGATCAACCGTTTGTAATACCCCTGCAGGTAATACCTCAGAATCAACTTTAAGGCCGACTGATAAAGCCGTTATCGGATCGACTGCGCCAGCAACTACATTGTGTAATTGCAAGGTATCTGTCCATAGTTGCTCATCGCCAAAGGTATCAAAGCGAAATATCTCTTTGCCTTGTGCAACAAGTTTAGGGTCTAACATTGTTTCTTTTTTGGATGATTCATTACATCCTGACAGCCCTAATAATATCAGGGGTATGAGCGTAATTATCTTACTTGTATGTTTCATGTTGCTCTCATATTTTCTAATAAGTGTAATTAATAGATGTATGAGTTAAGAAAAAGTAACAAAAATATTGAACAAATTGTTAGAAAATAAAGACTGCTCTGTGCGCATTGAAGACATTAGCCGCAGATTATTTTCCATATGTTTTCTAATGAGTTGTAAAATTTCTCTATGACCCCCATATCGAAATTCAGGGATATTAATTTGTGTCCTATTATAACTTTGAATGTTGCTGAAATATCAAAACAGACCAAATTATCTTTAGTAGAAAGCTTATGGAGAAAATAATGATTAAGTTGAAGGCCACTATATTTAAAGGCATGATTCCTTCCATTGAATACTTTGAAATCAATAAAGATTTTTATAATGAGATTTTGACTACTAGAGATATTATTAAACGGGTTTATAACCTAGAGTCTTCCTTCGATAACTTAATTGAGGCGTACAAAGACTTTAAAGTTGCAATTCATCGAGAGAACGTCAACCGCCTTACGATGGGAGGCAAACATGACTACGTGTTTAACCATGAGTCTCGTGCCAAGCTAAACAGATGTCTAAACAGTGTACTGAACCAAAGTAAGTTCTACTTGGATTCCCATGTTTATAAAGAAAGAAAAAAGTCATTTCTTCTAAATGTCACAAATGAGTCAGAATTGCACGAACTAATCGTGCAGGAATATAAAGCTGAGAATGATACCAAAGGAGCTTACTACTTAGGCTCCTTGTTGCGCAACATTGCTCAACACCGATCTTCCTTAGTGGACAACCTATCAGTAGGTCTTGAAGGAGGTTTACCTGAAGGGGCTATTGTTGCTCGCTTCACTTTGCCACTATCTAAACAGAGCATTCTTGATGATCCTAAGATTAAGAACAAGATCAAGAATGTTATTAGGGAATCTAATTTTGTTTTTGATGTGAATGTCATTCTAGATGGCTTCGTGCATTCAATAGCAAAATTTCACAGTAGAAACCGAGAACTTTCACAGAAAGCCTTTGATTCAGCATGCGACTACTGGAACAGCCTTTCAAGTGAGTTACGAAAAAAATACAGTACCATTGCCAGCTCGTTCGAGATAGTGGAGTTTGATGAAGTAGGAACTGAACAACGACACTTCAATATTTCCACTGATTGGATTCAGGTTGTTCCTCACCTGAGAAACAAGAACTACGGACTGATTGAGCCTTCGAGGGTTGAACTATCTAATATGCCACGAGGTTAGTTAATAGAGTTGCTTATTTTGAACTTAGTATACTAATTGAACTCACTATAGGTTGGATTCAAATTTTTATCTTAACTCAAAAAGACGTTGCAGATATGGCGTAATAAGGGACAATGGTAGTTTTTCAATACAAAATCTAATGTAAATTTGTTTTACTAATTTGAAACTAATGTCAGTAATGTGGCATGAGTCATCATTTAAAACAAAGCTTTACCAATGGTAGTATTTTAAGTCCACTATCACAGTTCGACATTGGAACTATCGTTAATAAACTTGGTATTATTGCTATCTGCTTTTCAATGGTGCTAGAATTAAAAGAAATCTTATTACCTAGTTATTAAGTAGTTAATACCTAGCTAATAGTAACTCACTCATAATCTAAGTGTTGCTTATGACTACTTTCATCAATAAAACAGTAATGGTTGTCTTGCTTTGTTTGATCTTTATCGGTCAATCAATGGCATCAGTGACTATGTTTTATAGCATGGCTGGTATGCAACAAAGTGGGAAAATGATGACTGAAATGTCATCGATGCAAGGTTCAAATCATCATAGTACACAAAGAAACAACACTGCCCACGACATGAGTGCTATGTCTGATTGTAACGAAGAAATGATGTCAGAAAAAACTTGTGCTTCTATGTCTTCTGACAATTGTTGTGAACAAGAGTGTGATTGTTTAACCGGCGGATGTTCAACCGTTTCAGCATTTTCAATGATTATTGATTACACCCCCGTCTTTGCAACGCCGAGTAAAATAAAGTCACTCAATACCATTACCACAAGTCAAACCCTTACTTCCCTTTATAGACCCCCTATTCTGAGCTAATCACAGTCTCATTGCGTCTGCATTTTGCCGTTCTAATTTTATAGCTGATAGCTAACAGAATATCGCTGATGCAAAAAACCGTCTCGTCATTACCGTATAGCATTCCCTCAGGAGGGAGTCATGTTTTTATTTTCTTTTCCCGTTCAAGCTCGCGCAACTGTTGCCTGCATCATCACATTAAGTGTGTTATGTGTTGTTAGCCCTACTCTTCAGGCTGCTGATAATCAAAAGGTTTGGTCATTTAATAACACAGTAACAACCGCACAAAAAAACGACCCTTGGCTCACGGGCAATAAACACCAGCAACAAGCCGTTGAGGCCCTGAGCAATGCAGCTTCAAGTTTACCTGACCCTAAAATGTCAGTCGCATTTGCAAACCTGCCTACCGATGGTTTTGATTTTTCTCAAGAGGGAATGACACAGCTAAAAGTGGGTATTACCCAAATGTTTCCACGAGGTGATAGCCTGACAATCAAGAATCAGCAATTGCGTATTCAAAGTGAAGCCTATCCGTTTCAACGCAGCGATAGAGAAGCTAAAGTTGCGGTTACCGTTGGCAGCTTATGGCTTGATGCCTATTATGTTCAGCAAAGCATTATCCTTATTGAACAAAATCGGTCGCTGTTCGAGCAATTAGCTGATGTCGCTCAAGCCAGCTATTCTTCAACATTAGGTAAAACACGTCAGCAAGATATTGTTCGCGCCCAACTTGAATTAACACAGCTCGACAATCGACTCGACATATTGGCGCAACAACAAAATGCTTACATAGGCATGTTGTCGCAATGGCTATCAACGGCATTTCTTAATGATCCTACGCAAGTAAATATTGCTGAACTCGGTCAATTACAGCATATGAAATTAGCTAAGCAATTACCCCAGTTAGATTTACTACATACGAGTTTAAGTCACGCGAGTGCTGCCCGTTCAAATGTAGACAGTACAGCTCTGAGCAGTAAGGGCCTGAGCAATACTGGTATGAATAATAATGCTTGGTTATCTGTTGAAGAGCTTACCGAACAATTCGTTAAGCACCCTGCTGTTATGGCATTAGATAAAAAAATACTCGCGACAAAAACAGGTATAAATTTAGCAGAACAAGCCTACCAGCCTGAGTGGGGTATCAACGCAAGTTATGGCTATCGTGATGATGATCCCTCAGGTAACAATAGAGCAGATTTATTCTCTGTTGGCGTGACTTTTGATCTGCCATTGTTTACTGATAATCGTCAAGATATGACAGTAAAATCAGCGGTATCAGCAACAGAAGCGGTGAAAACAGAAAAAATATTATTACTGCGTCAGTTACTGGGTGCTTTCTCTAGTGCACAAGGGCGTTTGTCACGATTAAATAATCGAAAAATACTCTACCAAACAAGATTGTTGCCACAAATTCACGATCAAGCAGAAGCTTCATTAACAGCATATACCAACGATGATGGCGATTTTTCAGAAGTCGTACGATCACGCATCGCCGAACTTAATGCTGAAATAGAACAACTAAAAATTGCTGTTGAACAGCAAAAAATAATTTTAGAGCTGAATTACCTTTTTGTCGGTAGTTTGGCTATGAACAATACGCAGCAAACTTTTGCTCCGCGTGAGGAAAAATAATGACTACCAACAAACATACCAATGACGCAGCAGAACGCCCGGTAGGAAAAGTCAGACACATTACGTTAACAGGCATAATTTTAGGCTTAGTTTTCGGGTTAATAATCTCGTTAGTTGTAACAAGCTTTTTACCCTCAACAACAAGTGTTAGTGATAACGGCACCGAAGAAAATAAGCCTTTGTATTGGGTAGCACCAATGGATGCAAACTTTAGACGTGATCAGCCGGGTCAATCACCTATGGGTATGGATTTGATCCCTTATTACGGTAGTCAAAATAATACAGTTGATGAAGGCGCTGGCACCATAAAAATATCACCGAGTGTTATTAACAACTTAGGTGTACGTACCACGACTGCTACCTATAGTCCACTCAAGACCACAATAGAAACAGTGGGTTATGTCACTTATGATGAAGATAAATTGGTGCATATTCATCCGCGGATTGCAGGTTGGGTTGAAAAGCTCTACATCAACGCTATTGGTGATCCTGTGACTAAGGATCAGCCACTTTATGACATATATTCACCTGAATTAGTCAATGCTCAAGAAGAATTACTGCTGGCATTAGATCGAAAAAATAAGCGTTTAATTACCGCCGCTGAAAATCGTCTTATCGCCTTACAAATTCCTCGTAAGGCGATTAACGCATTAAAAAAGGATAAAAAAGTCCAACTAAACGTTACTTTTTACGCTCCACAAAATGGTGTAGTAGAAAGCTTATTCATCAGAGAAGGCTTCTATGTAAAACCAGAAACCATGATGTTATCTATAGTCGATTTAACCCAAGTATGGGTGAAGGCAGAAGTTTTTGAGCGCGATGTATTTAAAGTTGTCATGGGCGATAGTGCCAGCATGCGTTTAGATTACTTACCTTCCAAACAATGGGACGGTAAAGTTGAACACGTACATCCCATGTTAAATCCAAAAACAAGAACCGGTATTGTTAGACTGCATTTTAATAACCAGAACGGTGATTTAAGACCGAATATGTTCGCGCAAATTTCAATTGCCATCAATGACAATGAACCCGCTTTGCAAGTACCAAAAGAAGCCGTTATCCGAACGGGCAACCAAGACAGAGTAGTTTTAGCATTAGGCGAAGGTTATTTTAAGTCAGTCGCAGTGAAAATTGGTCGTTTTGATCGCGATAATATCGAGATTATTTCTGGTCTGGCTGTTGGAGAAAAGGTGGTCAGTTCCGCCCAGTTTTTACTCGACTCAGAGTCCAGTAAAACATCCGACTTTAAACGTATGTTTATTGAAGAGTTTCAATCTGATGATGTCGCTGAAGACAGTAATAATGAAGTATCTTCGGCAACAGTACATGGCACAGTCACTTCGGTGATGACCGATCACCGCATGGTAACTATCGATCGTGAAGCGATTGAAAAATGGAACCGAGAGCCCGCTAGTGTTGATTTCATAGTGGATGAATCCGTAGATATGACACTATTTACTGTTGGTGCATATTTAATGTTTACCTTCGAAATTAGCGATGGCGAATTCATTATTGTTAGTGCAATGACAATGAAAAAAGGCATGTCGCATGACATGTCTAAGGCAACTATGATTGAAGGAGATACACAATGATTGCTGCCATTATTCGTTGGTCAGTAGGCAATCGTTTCTTCGTCATCTTGGCCACTATGATTTTAGTGGGCATAGGTTTGTATTCAGTAAAAAATACGCCTATTGATGCACTGCCTGATTTATCTGATGTGCAAGTTATTATCAAAACGAGTTATCCCGGACAAGCACCGCAAGTAGTTGAAGATCAAGTAACTTATCCGCTTACTACCGCTATGTTGTCAGTACCTGGCGCGGTAACTGTGCGTGGTTTCTCTTTTTTTGGTGATTCTTATGTCTATATTATTTTTGAAGAAGATACCGACCTTTATTGGGCACGATCTCGCGTCTTAGAATATTTAAGTCAGGTATCTCCTAATTTACCCAGTGATGCAAAACCGCAGTTAGGTCCTGATGCGACAGGCGTTGGTTGGGTATATCTCTATTCGTTGATCGACAAAACCGGCCAACATGATTTAAGTCAGTTACGTAGCTTACAAGATTGGTTTTTAAAATATGAGCTACAAACGGTAAAAGGTGTTTCAGAAGTAACCGCACTTGGCGGTATGGTTAAACAATACCAAGTACAAGTTGATCCTGACAAGTTGCGTGCTTTTGGTATCCCACTTTCACTTATTCAAACGGCCATCAAACAAGGCAACCAAGAGATTGGCGCTTCTGTGGTAGAAATGGCTGAAGCTGAATACATGGTAAGAGCAACGGGCTATCTAAAAGGCGTTGAAGACCTTGAAAATATTCCTTTGGGTGTCAATGAAAATGGTACACCCTTATTACTTAAAGATGTTGCACAAATAGGTACAGGTCCGCAAATGCGTCGTGGTATTGCCGAACTAAATGGTGAAGGTGAAACCGTTGGCGGCATTGTGGTGATGCGCTTTGGTGAAAATGCTCAGCAGGTCATTAACGGCGTAAAGGCTAAACTAGAACAGTTGAAAAAAGGTTTGCCTGAAGGGGTAGAAATTGTCCCTGTTTATGACAGATCGGCCTTAATCGAGCGTGCAGTAAGTAACTTAGCGATGAAACTGTTAGAAGAATTTGGTGTTGTCGCTTTAGTTTGCGTTATTTTTCTCTTTCATTTGCGTTCTTCTTTAGTGGTGATTATTAGCATCCCTGTCGGTATTCTAACAGCTTTTATCGTGATGCATGCTCAAGGCTTAAATGCCAACATCATGTCTCTTGGCGGCATTGCCATTGCCATTGGCGCTATGGTTGATGGTGCAATTGTAATGATTGAAAACATGCACAAACATATGGAGCGTGAACCCCAAGATAAACCCTTATCAAACGAAAAACGTTGGCAGGTTGTCATTGATTCCGCCAGCGAAGTCGGTCCAGCATTATTCTTTAGCTTGCTCATTATAACGGTCAGCTTTGTGCCAGTATTTACCCTTGAAGCGCAAGAAGGTCGAATGTTTTCGCCGCTTGCTTACACTAAAACCTATGCAATGGCAGCCGCTGCTGCGCTGGCGATTACCTTAGTACCGGTATTAATGGGTTATTTTATTCGTGGCAAAGTGCTCGCTGAACATAAAAACCCAGTAAATAAATTCTTAACAGCATTGTATCTGCCTGCGCTAAAAACGGTATTACGTTTTCCAAAAACCACCCTATCTGCTGCTGTGGTTGTGTTTATCATTGGTTTATATCCGTTAGATAAAATAGGCAGTGAATTCATTCCTCCCCTTGATGAAGGTGACTTGATGTATATGCCAACCACTTATCCTGGCATATCTATCGGCCAAGCAAGACAGTTACTGCAACAAACCGACAAGCTGATTAAAACCGTACCTGAGGTAAAAACCGTGTTTGGTAAAATGGGACGTGCAGAAACAGCAACGGATCCCGCACCGTTAACTATGATAGAAACCTTTATTCAATTTAAGCCTAAAAGTGAATGGCGCGACGGCATGACTATCGCTAGTTTAAAAAAGGAACTTGATGCATTAGTAAAGCTACCCGGCGTTACTAATGCCTGGGTTATGCCGATAAAAACCCGTATAGATATGTTAGCTACAGGCATAAAAACACCTGTTGGTATTAAAATATCGGGACCAAAACTTGAAACGATTCAAGAAATTGGTCAACAGCTTGAAAGTATTTTGGCCAAAGTACCTGGTACCGCTTCCGTATATTCTGAGCGTGTTGCAGGTGGTCGCTATATCAAAGTTGATATTCAACGTGGCAAAGCGGCTCGTTATGGTTTAAATATTAGTGATATTCAACAAGTGGTTGCTACTGCAATTGGTGGTATGAATGTTACCAATACCGTAGAAGGTTTAGAGCGCTATCCGGTTAGTTTACGTTATCCCCAAGATTACCGAGACTCACCAGAGCAGCTATCACAACTACCCATAGTTACGCCCAATGGTCAGCGAATCTCATTAGGTGATGTTGCCCATGTATTTATTGAAGATGGGCCACCGGGCATCAAATCAGAGAATGCTCGATTAACCGGTTGGGCGTTCATTGACTTAGCTGATACAAAAGGCGTTGATGTGGGCAGTTACGTGACCCATGCACAAACTGTATTAGATAAGGAATTAAAACTGCCAACAGGTTATTCTATTACGTGGGCAGGCCAGTATGAATACATGCAAAGAGCTAAAGCCAAACTGACCTATGTAGTGCCGTTAACATTAGCCATTATTATTGTATTACTGTATCTAAACTTTCGAAATGTCATCGAAGTCGCCATGATTTTAGGTACGCTGCCACTCGCTATGGTGGGAAGTATTTGGTTAATGTACTTGCAAGGTTTCAACTTCTCAGTCGCGGTAGGTGTTGGTTTTATTGCGCTTGCGGGTGTTGCAGTAGAAATTGGCGTTATTATGTTGGTTTACTTGAATCAAGCGTATAATGCTTTAATGGCTGAGAATACCACAACAGGCAAAGGAACAACTAAGGCTGATATTTTACAAGCTGTGCTTCATGGCGCTGGTTTACGAGTAAGACCTATTATGATGACCGGAGGAACGGTTATTGTTGGTTTATTGCCTATATTATATGGCACGGGTACTGGTTCAGAAGTGATGAGCCGAATTGCTGCGCCTATGGTTGGTGGTATGGCGAGTGCTATGTTATTGACCTTGCTTGTTTTACCTGCGCTCTATTATTTATGGCGCTCGACCAATTTACCAACGACTGAAGATGTAGTTCAAGAAAAGTAATATGAAAAAAAACACTCTAAACCTCCTATCACTAAGTCTCACATTCTTGGTTATGTGCGCAAGCATTTATACTAAACCTGTCCAGGCAAAAGTATTAGTAGTCGCTTCTGATGAATGGTGTCCTTATATCTGTGACAACACTCATCTTCCGGGGTTTTTAGTTGAGATAGTGACAGAGATCGCTGCCAGTAATGGCGTTAAAGTAAAGTTTGCTTTAACGCCATTAGCAAGAGCGCTAGACCTCACCCAAAAGGGAAAAATAGACATACTGCTGGGTTTAACGGCACAGCATATAAGTGATTTTCAGCTGCAAAAAACTCACTTAAGTTTTGGTGGCTTATATAATGACTTTTATGTGCGTGATAATGATCCATGGCGTTTTAATGGCATTGTTGATTTAGAGATTACGTTAAGAAACAATGCTATTTTAGGTACTATCAACGGCTATGAGTATGGCGATAATATCGGTAATTTACTAAAAAATAATGCTGCACACATATTTTCAGCGAGTGGTAATTCTCCATTACAAAAGCAGCTAAAAATGTTGCGCTTGGGTCGATTAGACATTTTATTGGATTCCAGATTTACTGTGCAATATCAGCTATCTAAGTCGTTACAAAAATCAGCACAGTTAAAAACATCAACTAGGTCCGAGCCCTCAATAGTTTATGCTGGCACTGAAGGAATTTTTACTCCGCTATTTTTAGGGTTTTCACCTTTACTGAGTAAAAAATACGTACAACTTTTCGATAATGGCTTAACTAGCCTTAGAGAAAATGGACGGTTAAACAAAATATTAGAAAAATATGGCGTAACAGATTGGCATCAGCAATCTGTTACCTTTCAAGATGAAGAATTATCACTATTATTGGAGGGGTAAAGCTTTTTTGTATAGCTCCCCCTGATTTATTTTCAACCTAAACATTAATTTTAAGACTATAAATGCACTTTTTAAAAATAATATGGCTTGTTAGTTTAGCTAATTTTCTAGCTATACCTATCGTCTCTGCCAATGCAGAAATTACTCAGGCGCCATTAGACAAGTATCAATGGAGTTATGATACCGACCCTTATGGTAGCGAAGCTATTATTAATGAAAAGCTTATTAGACATGGTGGTATTTGGATTAAATTTAAACGAGTGCCTCGTGTTGATGCCAAGCGTAATTCATGGGTTGAATTAATTCACCGATTACCTGGCGCATCTTTAGCTGGAAGTCAGAAAATACGTTTAACCTACCAATGTGATATTGCCCTTATTATCAAATTATCTCAGCAAGAATACGGTAAACACGGTGACAAAAGTTATGCCCATTACCAAATAGAATTGCCAGCAACAAATCAGTGGTCAACTAAGGAAGTTGATTTGAAAGACTTCTCCCGACCAGCATGGACACCAAATAACTCAACAGACTATGGTTTAATACCTAAACATATTGATGAGATTTATCTGACCCCAAGCATGACAGATAAAGACGGTGGTGAAGCTATTTTGCAAGTTCGTGCGATTGAGTTAATTCCTTAAGTCATTGCCTTAGGAAATTACCTTAAGTGATTACTTTAAGGAATAGCCTTAGGCAATCACATTAAAGTGCCATTTTTTTAAAATAAACTATTCTTCAAAAACCTTCAATTTATCTATGTTTTAAATAGATACCCTGGGCTATTTTTTTAATCCAACAATTGAATACTCACCGCCGACGGTAAGTTTGACCGTTACTGGTTTATCTGATGTGTTCTTCCAATACCAGCCGTGAAGACCCACGAATGGCGTGGTAAAGCTACCTTTCATCTCAGTTAAGGTCGCAATAGCATAACTCTCATAATAACCCGTGGTATCACCTTCAGGTTCGCCATGTAAATCAAAGAAAAGTGCAGTGCCATCCGTTTGCCATTGATATTCCATTTTCTTAAACTGCGCCATCGCAAATTTATACTCAATACCACGTCCTGCGGGAACAATTACTTCAATAATATCGGTTTCATGTTGTTTTGCTGTGTTGAGTTCATCACTTTGTTTGCTATTAATCGTCGCCTTACCTCCAGGGTTCGCTAAAGCCGTTAAACCAAGCTTTGTGCCAATACCCGTTGGGTCGATATTGTATTCTGCTGGTAAAATAAAACTGACCAATACCACGCCAGCAATCACCAGCGCGATAATAGTTGATTTGAGTAAAGCCTTATTTGATAACGTGTGTTGCATAAATACCCGTTCTACTTGTAGATGCATGACTCAGCTGGATTTAGGGAATGCTAAGCAAATCATACTCTACGTTACATTTCTTTTTAAGGGAATAACCCTTAATAAAAAAAGCGCCTTGATTATGAATCGCTCAGACTTCCTGAAACGAACATATTCAAGTGGAGCGGGTATAAGTCTCTTAAATATCGAATTGAGTAAGTGAGTGTTTTGCTAACCTAATAATATTGATAACTTAGTAACCTTGATAACTCAGTTAACTAGTAAAATAACCGGTTAACTGAAAACCTATCAGCATAAAACCAGCACTCATTAATAAGGTATTACTTGCCGTTGAAAATTGAGCAAAAGAATGATGTTTCCGCCAAAAGCTAATGATCAATAATATAAAGGTTAGCGCAGCAAACTGCCCCAACTCCACCCCTATATTAAAAGCAATCAAGTTCTGCCATAAACCGTCTTGGGGGAGTTGAAATTCTTGTAATTTGGTCGCTAACCCAAAGCCATGAAACAAACCAAAGATCAGCACTGCTATTTTAGCATTGGGGCTAAAGCCTAAGGTACGCTGAAAACCGCCTAAGTTATCAAAACCTTTGTAAACAACTGACAAACCAATAATTGCATCAATGATATAAGCATTCACTTGCACATCACCCAATACACCAGAGAGCAAGGTTAAGCTATGCCCCAAGGTAAACATACTGACATACAGTAAAATGTCTTTGCTCTTATATAGAAAGAAGATTACGCCGGCTAAAAACAGTAAATGATCGTATCCGGTCACCATATGTTTAGCCCCGATGTACATAAAAGGAAATAATTGGACTCCGGTATTATTTTGTAAAAAAAGCCGAGTACTTTCATCGACGCCATGAGCCATGGCATTGAAAGAGACTAAACAAATCAGACTCAATATCATGATAATTAAGGCTAGGCGATTACTTAGAGGAAACATTAATAACTCCGCTGATTTCAGCCTGTATTGAGTGGTTGCTATAAGAATGGTTATTAAAATAAATAACATTAAGACTGAGTACATAATGCCAGTTAAATAAATCCAAACAAGTCCTGACCTTCAAATTTATAAACCCAACTAACCGTATGCAAGTCACGTACAAAGCAACATTCAACTCTCATAAATTTCACATGGTGAAATATGAATCAACATTGTGCAATAAAAAAGCATATGCTTTTATGAAAAAACACCTCATTTAAAATCGCCCACCAACACACTGTTTTACCAGAACTTCATCGCTAAATAAGAGTTGTTTTCTACCGCCTTTAACTCAGGTTCAAGTAAGCTTTACTAGCCCTTTGTAGTGATTTAGGTAACAAAAACTTTAAAGCTGACACTTGTGTCAACTTACGATTCTGCTATAGTAAATCCATACGAATATTCAACTCGACACTAAAAATCAAAATTAAAGCGGAAAGAATAATGGTAGCAAATACAATAAAATTCCTGTTAAACAACGAGCTAGTAAAGATTGAAAACTTAGATCCTAATACGACTGTTTTACAATACTTACGTGAAGAGCAATTTAAATCTGGCACCAAAGAAGGCTGTGCTTCAGGTGATTGCGGTGCTTGTACCGTAGTATTAGCTGAACTAGATACTGAAAACTCTGGTCAGCTTACATATAAATCAATTAACTCTTGTATTACCTTTGTCGGTAATTTACATGGTAAGCAATTGATTACCGTTGAAGACTTGAAAGAAGGTGCTCAACTACATCACGCTCAGCAAACGATTGTTGATAATCACGGTTCACAATGTGGATTTTGTACTCCTGGATTTGTGATGTCTTCTTTTGCTTTGCATAAGCAGAACAACACACCAAATCGTGCTGAAGTATTAGAAGCACTCGCAGGTAATTTATGTCGTTGTACCGGTTACCGCTCAATTATCGAAGCCGCAATGACGTCTAGCAAGGATGCTAGAGAAGATTCATTTGCTAAGCATTATCAAGCAACTGTTGCTGCGCTGACCGAATTAGAACAATTACCAACGCCAGCATTAACAGGTAACGGCCATAACTATATTGCGCCAAAAAATATCGATGAGTTGGCGACTGAGTTAACCAATGAGCCTAAATCCACGTTAGTGGCTGGTGGCACCGATTTAGCCCTTTCTGTTACACAGAATTTAGCAACCATTGATAAGCTTGTTTATGTCGGTAATGTTGCAGAATTAACGACTATCGAAGAAACAGAGACTGAGATTATTATTGGCTCTGCTCTGCCTTACAGTGAATTTATCGATACCTTGCATCATTACTACCCTGATTTAGGGGAAATGATCGAACGTATCGGTTCTAAGCAAGTACGTAATACGGGTACTTTAGGTGGTAACGTTGGTAACGCATCACCTATTGGTGATATGCCGCCAGCATTAATCGCTTTAGGTGCAACCATGACCCTGCACGTTCAAGGTCAAGAACGCACCATTTTAGTTGAGGACTACTTTGTTGATTACAAAAAGACAGTGCTTAAACCATCTGAGTTTATTAAATCAATTCAAATCCCTAAACCTACCGCAGGTCAAACATTAAAACTCTACAAAATTTCTAAGCGTATTGATGACGATATTTCAGCGGTATTAGCTGCATTTTTCATCGAGCAAGAAATTACTGAAAATGGCCAAAAAATTACTAATGTCCGTTTAGCTTTTGGTGGCATGGCGGCTATTCCTAAACGTTCTCCAGTGACTGAAGCAATATTGCTAGGCAATAGCTTAACAAAAGCGTTGGTCGCTCAGGCAAAAGAAGCGTTAACAACTGATTTCCAGCCTATGAGTGATGTTCGTGCTTCAGACAAATACCGTATGACCGTAGCTCAAAATCTGATTGAGAAGTGCTATATAGAGCTGCAAAGCGCCAATGCTAGAAAAGTTATCGAAACGAGAGTGGTAAATCATGCGTAGTCTTATTGATGTAAAAAAATCCGATGCCCAACAGGTAAAAACTAACACAGACAAAAGTGTTGTTAACGGACAAAAAAATGTTGGCTTAGGTGGCGTAGGTCGTTCTAAAAAACATGAAAGTGCTGACAAGCAAGTTGCTGGTGAAGCCATTTATGTTGATGATCGCCCATCACTTCGTGGTGAATTACATGCTGCGGTAGGTCAATCTACCATGGCACATGCCAACATCATCTCAATGGACTTATCTGCCGTAAAAGCAGCGACAGGTGTTATCTCAGTCATTACGGTTGAAGATGTGCCTGGACATACCGATATTGGTCCAGTATTTCCTGGCGACCCAGTACTGGCCATTGGTAAAGTTGAATTTATTGGTCAGCCCATCTTCGCTGTAGCGGCAACAAGTTTCGATCTTGCTCGTAAAGCGGTTAAATTAGCACGAATTGAGTATCAAGAGCTTGAAGCTGTGCTTACGGTAAAAGACGCCTTAGCGAAGCAAAACTTTGTTCGCCCGCCATTTACCATGAAACGTGGTGATTCTGACTCGGCTATTACAGCGGCAGATCATCAATTATCCGGTGAAATCCTCGTTGGTGGTCAAGAACATATGTATCTTGAAGGGCAAGTATCAACAGCTGAACCGACCGAAGATGGTGGTATGAATATTTTCACCTCTTCACAACATCCTAGTGAAGTACAAAAGTTAGTAGCTGAAGTTTTAGACATTCCACTAAACAAAGTATTAGTTGATATGCGCCGCATGGGTGGTGGTTTTGGTGGTAAAGAAACACAAGCAGCACCTTGGGCATGTATCG
>OJGO01000408.1_pt1 | contig 15712 bp, 14 predicted proteins | sample 1594871 | NCBI WGS metagenome assembly OJGO01 (sample SAMN05416798, study PRJEB24817) | seawater metagenome | isolation source: Sea water | place: Canada:Atlantic | collected 2013-07 | reverse complement strand
AATAAAACAACTCGCTGATATTTTGGGTGAATGTTTACCTAATTGAAAAATCATGCAGTATTACCTTGGTTGAAAAACATTATTGTAACAAGTTAATAGCATTAGAGTGAATCAATGGGGTCACAGTAAAATTAATTAGTATGTATTTTACTTTTGATTTAAAAAATTCAACCTCATCTAACATTATGTTAACTTAAGCTAAAAATAATATTAATTATCCATCCTATGTCGTTCACACAAGATCTTTTTCCATCTGTAACCCCTTGGTTATTCTTAGTCATTACTTTGATAACAGCTTTTGTAAAACCTAAGTTATGGCCATTTGGCTTAGTCTGTACTTTATTTAGCGGGCTGTTTTATAACGCGATAGATTTGGTTGGTCTTGGTGTTGTTACGCTGTTATTGGCGATGTCTTATTATGCGAATAAGATATCTACTAAGCCCTCAAGCAATCCCTCAATTAAGTTATGGAATCGAAGAATTAATACGGTTATTACGACATTAGTTATTATTAGCTGTATTGCCTTAGCTGCGCACTTATTGCCAGGTTTTAATAATTTTCAGGTGTTAAATAATGTAGAAAAAAGCATTAACAGTATGCCATTCACACTGTACTTAAACTTTGATAAACCGATGATTTTATTTGTTCTTTTGATGCTGTCTCCAGCACTCTTAATAAGACAAAAACCAATCACTCTTTTTAAAGCGCACAATAGCTTTCGGTTAAGTGCTCTAGTAGTGCTAGTTTTTATTCTACTATTTAGCCTAGCCATTTTATTATCATTAATTAAATATGATCCTCAATTGCCAAGCTGGTGGTGGTTGTTCGCGTTAAATAATTTGTTATTAACGTGCATTATTGAGGAAGTGTTTTTTAGAGGGTTCATTCAGCAAAAATTAACAAGGCTAATAAACCCTTTAGCAGGACTTCTACTGACAAGCTTATTATTTGGTATTGCGCATTTTTCAGGTGGCTTTAATTTTGTGCTCGTTGCTACCTTAGCTGGTTTTTTGTATGGCTTGGTTTATCTAAATACAGGTAAAATTTGGTATGCGATTTTGCTGCATTTTTGTTTTAATATGGTTCACTTAGCTTTATTTACTTATCCTTTACTTAAGAGTTAACTTAGGGAAGTAATTAAGCCTTACTCGTTGAGGTTTTAACTTCTTCAGTTATCGGTTTCTTATGTTGCAGTTTCACCAATGATTGATAACCCTTAGCGGCAACATTATGACCCGCTATATAGCAGTTGTAGCCAATGGTACAAAAGATACAGGGTAATAGTTTAAATGCTTTCTTTTCCATAATAGTTCTCCATAAATATAATAGCCTTACTAATAAGATCGTGTTTTGCCATTTAATATTTCTGTGATGTTACTTAGGTGAAATGGCTATAGAGAAAACATAAGCGAGTAAAATTATTAATGGTATATTAATTTACGGTTATGTAGAGAAGTTGGAGAGTAAGTAAAATTATTCTTACACCTTTGTTTTTTGCTTCATAGTAGCTACAGCAGTATATTGTTCGCCTTATCGTCCGATCATGCTTTACTTTCAGGTGTTCATTCTCAAGGTATTTAATCGCTAAAAGCAATCAAATTATCCACTCAGTATAGAACTTGAGTGATGAACTACCGAAGTGGTTACCGGTTAATACCTTTGAATAAAGTGATTTAATACGCATTAATTATCTTTTCTAAACTACCATCGTTTTTCATTTCAACTAATATGTATTCTATTTTTGTCTTTAAATTCGAAGGAAAATTCTCAGAAAAACATAAGTTTATATCATAATCGACAATAATATTGCCAATATAATGAAAATTAAAGTCATCACGGGGTAAATTCATCTTTTTAAGATGGTAATTTAATCTAACATTCATTTCAGGAAATGCGATCGCTCGACCCATAGCAATTATTTTTATTGCAGCAGCATGGTCTTTCACATAAATAATATTAAACTTGTCTTGCTCAATGTAAGTGGTCAAGCCTGGATAATCAAAACCACGAATTAAGACGAGACTTTTTCCAAACAGATCGCTGATTTCATTGTACTGATTAGATTTTAAGGTGAAAAAGCTGTGTTTTACTGTCATTATCGATGTTTTTGACAGTGATAATGATTGTTGACCTGGCCAAGCAGCAGAGCCATAGGTTATCCATTTTACCTCTGGGTTCTTCATGTACTTAATCATGCGCTTAAATGGCAAAATATTGTGTGAAAAGTGTATGTTATGCTTTTCTATTGAATTAATTACTTCAGTAACTATACCGACTCTTTTGCTGTTGTAAGTAGATATTTGAAAGGGTGAAGAGGATCCATCTGCAATAAAGTAGGTCACCTTATTGTCTGCCATACTCGAAAAGCTAACTACTAATATAATGAAATAAAAATTTATTTTCATAGGTTATTCGCTTTATTACTGCCCTGTAATCTACTAATAATAGTATAGAAAATAATAGCTTGCCATTTTAAGTTAATATCTGTATTGATTAATTTCCTATGCTGATTGGGTTCTATGAAACAGGATATAATATATGGATTAAAGCTTAATCTGTTTGCTTAACCACTTCTTGTATCTCTCTGCCTTCCTCAATTATTATTTCTCGCATTTCAGCCAGTTTTTCTAACGCTAATTCTTTTTCTTCTGGGCTCATATTTTCATTGTTAGCAATTTCTTCCATCAGCGCTTCAAGTTCTTCAAGTTCTTCAAGTCTTTCTCGGTCTATACCTAACCGTTTATCTAGTATATTTTGCATCATTTCACTAAACCGGTTACCAATGACGTTACTTTCTTTAGCATTGGCAGCTTGCTTTGCCTTTGATGCTTCACTTTGAGATAAAATTGATCTTGATGTTGTGGGTCTTACGTAAGTGGGGGCGACTTCTTTAACCTCACTACCGTTCATCATAGCTAAGGCTTTATCAGATAAAGTCACAGTATCTTTTTTACCTGGGATAGGTTGAACTGGTAGGACGGTCTAATCTAGGTTTAACACTAACGCATTAGTCGACTTGGTATACGCTACTTGTTGAACGTAGTTGTTGTTGATGATCATAATAAGGCTTCCTAGCTTGAGCTGTAGATAATACATTTTATGGTATTCATACAGCACAGTAGGTACCACTTTTGAATAACACCAGTGAATTGCTAAGCTATGAGAAAAAACTTATTCACTAACCCTTCCACTCTCATAGCTTGGGATTTTAATCTGTTGATGATGATTACTGGGTATAGGACGATCAGTATTTTCTGATAAACGGCAGGCTATTTCCATTTTTTGGTAAGCGAATGTTAAATATTAATCAAAATATCATACAGTTATGGCGATTTCTTCTTGTGTTAATAAGTTGTTATAGATAAAATCGCTTCCGATTTTAGGTATCAGTATTGATTGGTACTACCATGCAAAGGAATGCATAAAACGTTATGATTTTTACTTCCTTTGTTTAATATTAAAAGGAAGTAAAGTTGAAATATTTAAACCTTGCCACGTCGCTTCTCGCTGTCGTGCTATTGAATGGTTGTCTTGAAGTTGAAGATAATAGTTCAGATGTAAAAGCGTTATTAGACCAAGCAGAAAACTCAATTAGTATTAAAGGCGTAGTCGTTGATGCGCTAGACTTAAAACCCATCGGTAATGCTTTAATTACCGTAAAAGTGGGATCTACTGATGTTATTTCTAATTTTGAAGTTACCGATGGTGATTTTGAATTAACAGGTTTACCTCGTTCTTCAGATATAGATATCATTATCTCAAGTCCAGATAATAAATTCCTTTCGAGAACATTTTTTACGCAAACTGCATTAGGAAGCAAAGACAGCATTGAAGATGTTGGTAGCTTTGCGGTATCAGAGTCGGTAGATGTAGAGGTTTCAGTTATTGATAATGAAACAGGCAATGCTTTATCTACGTTAGAGTTTGTTGGCTATTCTCACTCAGGAACTAATTCATCAGCATATAAATATCAGCATGTTTCTTCATTTAATATTGAGACGGGTATATATACTATTACTTTGCCAAAATTTATTAATACAAGTATTAGTGCGAACCTAGATTTTGATAAAGATGGCGAGGTCGATTACGTACCTGAGCTTTCTACTTTTTTACGTGGTCGTAATATATATATTGGATCTGCTAATACAAAAGAGTTTTCAAGAATACATGTTAATGAAGTACCCTTGGCTTCAGAACATGAAATTAGGCTTTCCTTGGTTGATGAAAGTGCAGAGCCATTGCTTGGTGCCACTTTTTATATAGAAGATAGTGTTGTTGATAGTGTCTATGATGAATCAACTAGCCAATATGTCATTATTACGCAAATAAAAGATACGGTAAGTTTTCAACTACCCGCATTCACAAGTAATGATATTAAATACCAAAGTAGCTCTTTTACCGTAAGCAAGTTAGTTGATGGTAATTTAAGTATTCGAAAAAATGGTGGTTCTAGTAATTGTTGTTTTGTTATTCCTAGTTCCAATGTGATTGATTTGGCACTCGCACCCCAAGTGATTACCGAAAATGAAACCTCACTTGAAGTAGTGCTTGCAGCAACAGAAGTTAACCCACTGGACTCTAGTTTTAGTGTTTTTTATTCACAAGCCATTGAAGTATTGGCAGAGAATATTTTACTAACTAATGCGCGAGGCTTTACAGTTTTAAGAGGCAATGAGGATGCAAATGATCTTATTTTGCCCGGTACTACCGTTATTACTACTGGCATATCCATACCAGTAACCTTTGTTTTGAGTTTAACCGATACACGATTAAAAGTGACTCCGATAAGCTCGCTGACCCAAGGGGAGGTTTATACCTATACTGTTAAATCAGTGATGAACAAAGTAACTCTTGAAAGTGCAAACATTAGTAATGATGATCTAACTTTTACCATCGATGCCAATGAAGACGATATTTTTTCAGTGAGTGATATTAAACTTGATAATGAAAACTTCACCACTAATGGTAATGCTATAACAGCGAATAACTCTGCAGGTGATGCCTCTAACCCTTTAAATAGTCAGAGGAACGTTATGTTGTATTTACCGGCGAGTATTCATTCATTACAAAACTTAACATTACGTCAAGTATTTTTCGTTAGAAATGGTATTTCATCAGTATCTATTGAAAACTATAACGTGGTTACTGATGGTAACGTGAATGTGTCCGCTGTGGGTATTGTTAACTTAGCCAACAATGAAAATCTTGTTAGAGAAGGTCGCTATCCAACTATAATTACAAGTTCAGCACAGGTAGAAACTCAGAAGGTTTACCGAATGCGTACTGGCCCATATTTATCAGATAATACGGGCTCTGAATCTAATACTATTACTTATGAATATGCTTATGAAACCAAGGCCGGTGAAATTTCAACAGGCAACATTACTATCCCAGTACAGTAATGCTTACTTTGATACTTCTATCGTATTAATATAATAAAAAAGCCGCATTTGCGGCTTTTTTTATATGTGATTTATTTAAGTGTGGAAATGTTACTTAGCAACTTTATTTACACATTGAACTATCCACTGCTTCATTTGCATTTCATTCAAACCGCCTGAAATCCGATCTACTTCCTCACCTTTATGAAAAAATACTAAAGTAGGTAAGCTACGAATATTTGCATCAGCTGAAATTTGTTGCGCTTGCTCTGTGTTTACTTTAGCAAAGAGTATTGAGGGCGAAGCTTGAGCTACCTTATTATAGACTGGTGCCATACTTTGGCAGGGACCACACCAGCTGGCCCAAAAATCAACAATTACAGGTAATTCATTTCGTTCTATAAAGGGATAAAAAGTATTACTCGTTAACTCTGTGGGCTTTGGTGAGTAAATCCCTTGTTGGCATTTACCACATTTACCTTTGTTGTAGCCCTTATCATCGGGGATGCGGTTGGTGGTAAAACAGTTAGCACAAACAATATTCATAATATTCCAACAATCAAATTTATATAATTTACAGTTGGCTAATGTTACCTGATTAGCTTTTAACAGTTAATAATTATCTTAAGTCAGCTATATCACTGTAACTATTACGTTAAAAAAATATAGCCAACTTGGCTAATTACTCAATATACCCTGAAATATAATGCGCAATAACTGCTTTACTTAAGTGATCGCAAAGTATAACTCCTAACTTGCAACACCTATGTTGCAAAATGAAAATCACACGATCATTTTTCACCATTGGCATTAAAAACATATAAAAATCAATGGTCAATTTATCTGCAATTATGGCACCTTTGATGCAGAGTTCATCAGTAGCAACGCAAAGTGCGGGGCCGTTGATTAAATTGAGGGTAGCCATATGCTAAACAAGTGTAATATGAGTAATAGACGAATGATTCTGTCAGTAGAAATTCTGAATGTTTACCAACAAGATGCGAATAAAAACTGTAAGAATGAAGATCAGGGGGCTGAACGAAAGAGACAAAATTCTGATGCTTTATATGAGCATGATGATAACCCTATTTATGAACTAGGCTATAACTAAGTCGCAGTAAAAGCTGTTATACCAATCCATCTAAAGAAGTGACCACTTAGAACTGCATTGGCGATAGAGAAAAAACAAAATATGTGTTGATATAGTTATTCTACATCAAACAAATTTTGTGCTTTTACCATGATGCCAATACGTTCCCGAAGGGCGAGTTTTAAAGGCTTATATGCTGCGTTATTGATTTAAACAATAGAATAACTATTCCTGGCAATCAATGCCTTGCCTCTAAACCTTTAAATTCTCGCTAAGCGATCACTTTCTTAGATGGAATGGTATTATTGTTCTTAAAATAAAAGATTTGGTTTTTTAAACATTGAGACTATGATTAAGCACTCTTTTATTGGTGAATGGTGAGTTATTTGCTCACTAACGCGCTTTGACTAAGGTAATGTCGGCAACGCTTCCTTTATCCGTTATCTTAGTGTGTTAGTTACTATTCACCAGTAATTCATTTTAAAATAATAAGATTTAACTCTTATGGCGCTATTTTTGTGGATGTCAGGCGCACTGATGTCATTTTGTATTCTTGCTATTGGCGCCCGTGAATTAAGCGGTGAGTTATCTATTGCTCAATCATTATTCATCCGTAGTGCTATCGGGTTGATATTCCTCTCAGGCGTTTACTTTTTTCAGTTTCGACTTTTCAACGTTGAGAAGTTAAAGGCACGAACTAAACAGTCGCGAGTTAAGATCGTTAAACTACATGTATTTCGCAATGTTTTTCACTTCATTGCTCAGTATGGCTGGTTTTTTGGTATCGGCTTACTTCCGCTGGCGGAAGTTTTTGCCTTAGAGTTCACTGTGCCTATATGGACCCTGATAATTGCCAGCTTCTTTCTTAATGAAAAAGTCACAATGAATAAGTTGATAGCGATATTTTTGGGCACATTAGGCGTAGTGGCTATCGTTCAGCCTGGATACGCTTTAATAGATTATGCATCCATTATCGTTTTAGGATCAGCGGTATGCTTCGCTATAGCACATACAACAACAAAATCTCTAGCAAGAACCGAATCTCCTCTAACTATTTTACTCTTCATGTGTATTGTTCAATTGCCTATTGGCTTGTTTCTCTCTCTATCTCATTGGGTTTGGCCACAAGGTGAACAGTGGCTGTGGCTAACCGTTATTGGATTAAGCGCATTGGCGGCTCATTATTGTTTAGCTAACGCAATGAAATATGCTGAAGTGACTACCATTATCACCCTTGATTTTTTTAGGCTACCCCTCATTGCACTGGTTGGTGTGATTTTTTACCATGAAGCGTTTGAACTTCCACTGCTGACTGGTGGCGCATTAATGTTAATGGGTAATCTTGTTGGCGTGCGAGATTTAGCTAAGAGAAGAGTTAAGAAAAATAAATAATGTAGCGAGTAATATTGTTGCTAAATAAACATCTCTAAGCTCTTCATTGTGGTAGAAAAAGTATCACATTGGTAATAGTCTTATTTTACATCAATATCTAAACTGAATAGTTAAGTTAATATCACTGTTAAATTGTATTAATTAGATGAGTAATTGGTGGATATTGTGTCAGAGTCTTCGGGTGTATCGCGTTTATCAAGTGAAAAAACTGTAAGTTACGGTTTAGTATTTTTTGCAAGTTTAGCGATCTTTTTTATCTCGCAAGTTATTCAGTTTTATCTGGGTACGTATGAGCTGACCACCATGTATATTTCTTTTTGTGCGGGTTTTATTTTATTTATTCCTTTAGTAAGTCTTGTTTTACATCCATTGTTAATTAATAAAGAAGGTAAAAGCGATACTTTTCACTTTAGTTCATTATTCGCCAATATTGGCTTAGTTTGCGTCGTTCAGTTTTTATGCTTTCTTATTTGGATGACAGATGCCATTGCTCTGTATAGCTTATATGTTGATCAAAATTCATTTCTTTCTAAAGTTTTTGATATACAAACTCAAGCACGGGGAGATATGACTTTTGAATTTTATGCTTTTAACTTTGTACTCGCTTGGTTCTTTTCACTTTTGTCTATGGTTGTTGGTGTACTACCTTGTTTGATTGCTCGCTTAGATAATCGTGGTGTAGTAGGTGATTTTGTTGCTTCATTTGCCTTTGCTAAAGCTCATAAAGGTTGGATGTGTTTATATGCTTTGATTATTGCTAGCTCAGTGTTATTAACCTTGTTATATGCAAAATATCTTTTCTTAGTCTTGTTTCCTATAAGTTTAGTATGGGTTTTTACTCAGTTAAATAAAAAATATTTACAGTTCTAAATGTTAAACAAGGGCTGTTCAGTTGATTAACCATTTACCTCTCAGTGTTTGAACAGTTCTACGTTCGCATAGGTACTTGGTTATTATTCGACGTATTTCTTTCTAAAAGCGAAGGCTTTCTCACAAGCAGGTAATTCGTAAAAAAGTGGTGCGCCATTTATTCGATTACCGTTATATACTTTTGCTTCACTCAGACAAACCGCTTCACTTTTTTTAAACTTGTGAACGCATTCTTGGTAAATTTCTTTTCTTCTGGGCTGTAGAGCAACTTGTCTTGCTGTCTCACATGCTTGATCCAATTTTACTTGTTCACCTTCATTTGCGTATGCCATCGAGCCTACGCTGCTATAGATGACAATGACCAGCATCACAAAATGAAATAAATGGGTTGGCATACTGAATTCCTTGTAATAATTTTTATATTGAAGTAATTGTTGTTCAATAAAACAGCTAAGTATACTTTTAAAGTTGTAATAAAGTTGTAATAAATATAAGTAAAAATTGGTTTTTTGGCAAAGGCTTATCTACAGTTATTAATAGCGCCACTCAGGTTTTTTATGACAATGAGAAACTAAATAAAAATTTAGTTAAGGGTTAAAATGGAATCATTAAAAATACAAGAATATATGAATCACTACCCAGTAACTTTTACTGAGACTATGTCTGTGGAAGAGGCCACGTTACGCTTCTTAAAAACGAAGCAAATTGGCGGACCGGTGGTGGACCAAAATTATAAAGTACTTGGCTTTATCTCAGAAGGGGACGTTTTAGAAAAAATGTTAGAAACTATCTATTTCAACGAAAATGTTGCGATTATTAAAGATATTATGAGTAAAAATATACTATCAGTAAAACCTTATGACAGTATTATTGAGCTAGGGCAAAACATGCGGAAGGACAAACCTAAAGTTTACCCTGTGATTGATGATGATGGTAATTTACTCGGTACAATATCTCGAAATGAAGTTTTACAAGCCTGCTATAAGCACGGTAAAGCGAGGACCTCTATTGAGAAAGAGCATGCTGCGGTATGAGTAAATAACCGTTAACTGTTATTTTTCTACTGTTGTCTTATTTTATAAAGGAGCTGTGAAGCTCCTTTTATAGGTTTCAGGGGGCATTTATAATGCGTAACTTGCTGCCATTTAAAGTGTATTACTGTTAAAATATTTCTTTTGATTTTTATCCGAGTTTGTTTTGTCTGTTTCGATTGATCCCGCTATTACCTCATTTTCCCATTTACAAAAACTTTTTGAATTATTGCCGCAAGCAAAAAAAAGCGATGCGGTACGCTTTAAAAAAAGGTTGATGAACCTTAAAAAAACGATAACTAAAGACGTTGGGCAACAATCAGCTACAGAATTAGCAGCATTGCCATTATCAGCAAAGCAAATAAAGCTGGTTGAGCCATTACAGCAGCATATCCTCAAATCAATTCAAGATAAACAGCAAAAAATTAACAACTTACCAAAGATAACGTATCCTGAAGGTTTACCTATTTCAGAGAATGCTGCGCAGATCTCAGCGGCTATTGATGCTAATCAAGTCGTTATTATCGCCGGCGAAACAGGCTCAGGTAAAACTACGCAAATCCCTAAAATTTGTCTAGAACTTGGTCGAGGTGTTGATGGTCTGATTGGTCACACTCAACCTAGACGTATTGCCGCAAGAACAGTTGCGAATCGTATTGCAGAAGAGTTAGGTACCAAATTAGGCGAACAGGTTGGTTATAAAGTTCGTTTTAATGATCAGGTCAGCGAACACAGTTATATCAAGTTGATGACTGATGGTATTTTGTTGGCGGAAATGCAAAGAGATAGACTACTTCTTAAGTACGATACAATTATCATCGATGAAGCTCATGAGCGTAGTTTAAATATCGATTTTATTTTAGGTTATTTAAAGCAAGTTTTGGTAAAACGACCTGATCTTAAGTTAATCATCACTTCAGCGACAATTGACCCCCAACGTTTTGCAAAACACTTCGCCACTAAAAATGGCGTGCCAGCACCCATTATTGAAGTCTCCGGCAGAACATTCCCCGTTGAAATGCGATATCGACCACTAAATGACCGAACGGTGAATGACGATGATGATCAATCACCACAAGAGATTGATATCATTAGTGGTATTTTGTCGGCGGTTGATGAATTAAGTGACTGCGGCAATGGTGATATTCTTGTTTTCCTCAATGGTGAACGTGAAATACGTGACACAGCTGCTGCGTTAAACAAAGCCAATTTACGACATACTAATATTTTACCCTTATATGCCCGTTTAACCGTTAGTGAACAAAATCAAATATTTAAACCGCATAGCGGTCGTAACATTGTATTAGCCACTAACGTTGCTGAAACGAGCTTAACGGTTCCTGGTATTAAATATGTGATTGACCCAGGTACGGCACGTATTTCTCGGTACAGTTACCGAACTAAAGTACAACGCTTACCTATTGAACCCGTTTCACAGGCGAGTGCTAATCAACGCTCTGGCCGCTGTGGACGTGTTTCTGAAGGTATTTGTATTCGTTTATATTCAGAGGATGACTACAAAAGTCGTGCTGAATTTACTGATCCTGAAATATTACGTACTAATTTAGCAACAGTCATACTGCAAATGCATGCGCTGGACTTAGGTGATATTGCTAATTTCCCCTTTGTTGAAGCTCCTGATAATCGAAATATCACCGATGGTGTGCGTTTATTGGAAGAAATTGCTGCGGTTGAAAGTAAAGAAAATCCTAAAAAAGACAATAGAAATGAACCTAAGGGTAAACTAACAACGACCTCAACTCAGTTGACTAAATCGGGTCGTTTATTAGCTAAGTTTCCGATTGATCCACGCTTAGCCAAAATGGTGATTACCGCCATTGAGTTTGGCTGTATTGAACAAATACTGATTATTGTTAGTGCGTTGAGTATTCAAGATCCACGCGAAAGGCCACACGAAAAACAACAACTTAGTGATGAAAAGCATAATCGATTTAAAAATAAATCATCTGATTTTATAAGTTTACTTAACCTTTGGCAGTATATTAACGAGCAGAAAAAGGACTTAACGCAAAACCAGTTTAGAAAACTATGTCAGCGTGAATTTCTTTCTTATGTTCGTTTACGTGAATGGCAAGATATCTTCAGTCAATTGAAGCTGACGCTAAAAGAGCAAAACATTGCGTTAACATCCATTGATTATCGGTTTGTTATGGCAAATGTTCAGCAAGGTCAAGAGGCAACAGACAAAACAACAGAGACGGAGCAAGACTCAGCGTTAGTTCCTGTGCATCAAGCACTGTTATCAGGTTTGCTTAGTCATATCGGTCAACAAGATGAAAATCGCGAGTATAAAGGCGCACGCGGTATGAAGTTCTTCATCTTCCCTGGCTCAGCATTAACTAAGAAGTCACCTAAATGGTTAATGTCTGCTGAATTGGTCGAAACAAGTCGGTTATTTGCACGTATGAACGCCAAAATTGATCCATTGTGGCTTGAACCGCTTGCGCAGCATTTGGTTAAGCGAAACTACAGTGAACCCCATTGGGAGAAAAAACAAGGCGCTGTAATGGCCTTTGAACAAGTGACGCTATATGGCTTAAGCATTGTTAGTAAACGTAAGATTAACTTTAAAACTATTGAGCCAGCGATTTGTCGTGAAATTTTCATTCGTGAAGCACTGGTTAATGGCGATTGCGTTATTAAAGAAAAGTTCTTAAGCAAAAATCAACAATTAGTAGAAAGTATTGAAGAACTTGAACAAAAAGCTCGTCGTAGAGATTTTCTCATTGATGAACAGTATTTAGTTGATTTTTACAGTAACAAAATTCCTGAAACAGTTAATTGTCAACGTAGCTTTCTAGCTTGGTGGAAAAAAGCCAAGCAAGAGAATGCGCAATTATTAGATTTTACTAAAGCCTTTTTATTGAATGAATCGTCGGATGAATTGAGTGCTGTAGAGTACCCAGATGTTTGGCAACAAGACAGTATTACGCTACCACTAGCTTATCATTTTAGCCCAGGTGACATTGATGATGGCATCAGTGTGATTATGCCAATTGCTTTGTTAAACCAGGTGCAAGATGTTGGTTTTGATTGGTTAATTCCTGCATTACGCGATGATCTGGCTATTGCGTTAATAAAAGCCTTACCTAAAACATTGAGACGTAATTTTGTTCCTGCGCCTAACTATGCACAAGCTTGTTTAGCTGCAATGCCAGCTGAGCAAGGCAGTTTGCAAGATGCGCTAGCAAAACAATTATTACGAATGACTGGAGTACGGTTACCTGAAGATGCTTGGCACGATATTACTTTACCAATTCATTTAACCATGAATTTTCAAGTAGTGGATGACAAAGGCAAGTTAATAAAGCAAGGCAGAGATCTCAACGAACTTAAAGCTGAACTGCAAGGTAAAGTAAAAGCATCGATTAAGCAGGTTGCAGAAAAAGGCATTGAACAAGCTGATTTAACACAGTGGGACTTTGGTTCATTGCCTAAAGGTTACGAAAAGAAAGTTGCTAATATAACGATTAAAGCATTTCCAGCACTCGTTGATCATAAAAACAGTGTCGCTATTGAACTTTTTGAGCAAGAGCAACATGCACAAGAAGCCATGCTGAAAGGAATTAGCCGACTTATTTTATTGAATATTCCAACGCCATTAAAATACTTACAAGAAAAGCTGCCAAATAAAGCCAAACTCGGTTTATATTTCAACCCTTTTGGTTCGATCAATGAGTTATTACAAGATTGTATTCAAGGCGCGTGTTTATCTTTGGTTGAACAATTCTCTAATAGTCAAAATGATGGTTTGCTTCCTCGGGAAGAAAAGCAATTTGCGCAATGTTGTGATTATGTTAGAGCTGAAATAGCTGATTGTGTGTTAATTGCAGCGATTAAAGTTGAACGCGCCCTGACATTACGTCATGAGGTTACTAAAAAAATGAAAGGTAGTGTGCCTTTAAATGTTATTCAATCTCATGGTGACATAAAGCAGCAATGCGAGCAGTTAGTATTCAAAGGGTTTGTTAGCTATTCAGGCTTAAGTAAACTCGATGATATTATTCGTTATTTACAAGGCATGTTACGCCGTTTAGAAAAACTGCCAAGTGATCCTAACCAAGATAGGTTAAAACTTATTGAGGTATCAAAAGTTAATGATATGTACCAAATGATTATGAACAAGCAAAGAAAAGATAAACCAGTAGATAATGAATTACTTGCTACGCGTTGGTTGATTGAAGAGCTCAGGATTTCATTGTTTGCACAAAATCTAGGTACCTCAGCCCCTATATCTGTTAAACGTATTTTAAATTATTTAAAAGGTTTTTCTTAACTAAGCCTATACTGAGGTCAAGAGCTAAGTTACTTATCTGACTAATAACACGTTTACTTGTCAGAAGGTTAAGTTGATCAAGCTCTTATTTCTTTTTGGCTGTTAGTTGACAGGTCAGTCATTGCTCAGTATAAATAAAAGAGATAAACCTAGTCTGCTTTGGAGAGCTCATGAAAGATTTTGATGATAAGCGCGATTTTTACCGGATGATGATTAATAGTGAGGTTGTTGTTACCGTGATAGATGACGAAGTAAACAGTCAGCTATCTGCGACGTGTCGTGACTTAAGTGCGACGGGAATGGCGTTTGAAATTGAACATCCATTAGCAATATCGACGCATGTAAGAGCGAGAGTCGATTCAGCCAGCAGTCAAATACAAGCCCTTGATGTTCGTGGTCGGGTTGTGCGCATTGAAGAAGAGAGCAAGAATTGCTATCTCATTGGCATAGCCATTGAAGAAATAGACTAGCCGACACTTCCTTGTTATATAAAAAAGCCAGAGTTTACTCTGGCTTTTTAGTGTTTACTTTACGCTATATACCCAAACGAATTTAACTATTCAACTTGGCAAACTAAGCCTTTCAAATAATACCCTTCAGGGTAATTTGATGAAATAGGGTGATCTGCTGCTTGTTGTAATCGCTCAACAAAATAGACATTTCTTTTGGCGTCCAAGGCGGCATCTGCTACTACTTTTTGGAACAAACTTGCTTCCATCAATCCTGAGCAAGAAAAAGTTAACAATAAGCCACCAGGGTTCATTAGCTGCATGGCCAGCATATTGATGTCTTTATAGCCCCTGCAGGCGCCAGTTAATTGAGCTTTTGATTCAACAAATTTAGGTGGATCAAGGATAATCATATCAAAGCGGCGTTTTTCTTCACGGTATCTTCGTAATAACTTGAAAACATCTTCTTTAACAAATGAAACATTCGCATCAGATAAGCCGTTCAAGGCAAGGTTACGCTCACCCATATCAAGTGCAGCTTGAGAGACATCGACATTGATAACTTCTTTAGCATCATTCGCTGCACAATGTAGTGAGAATGTGCTGGTATAAGAGAAGCAATTTAAAATGGTTTTGTCTTTGGCAAATTTACCTGCGGTCAGTCTAGAGTCGCGTTGGTCTAGATAAAAACCAGTTTTATGACCCGTAGCTATATCCACATGAATTTTTATGCCGTGTTCTTCAATGATACATTCCGTTGAATCTTGAGGTTCTGTTAACCAGCCAGTTACAGGCTCTAAGCCTTCTTTTTTACGAACATCTACATCAGAGCGCTCATAAATATGACAACCAGGATATAGCTCAGTTAAACAGTTAACTATGGTGTAGCGATGGAAATCAGCACCGGCGCTAAGTAACTGACAAACGACAAAGTTATCATATTTATCAATAGTAACACCGGGTAACCCATCCGATTCACCAGCAATGAGTCGATAACCAGTTAAATTACCTTGGCTTATAAACCAATCACGTCTTGCTTGAGCATTCTTCAATTTATTAAAGAAAAACTCACGATCAATTTCTTGATGCTCGTCAAAGCTCCACACTCTAATTCTAATTTGAGACTCAGGGGAATAGGCGCCTTTTGCTAACCAATTACCTTTGCTATCGAATACATCAACAGTATCCCCAAGCATTGGTT
>OJGO01000406.1_pt1 | contig 15873 bp, 16 predicted proteins | sample 1594871 | NCBI WGS metagenome assembly OJGO01 (sample SAMN05416798, study PRJEB24817) | seawater metagenome | isolation source: Sea water | place: Canada:Atlantic | collected 2013-07 | reverse complement strand
CTTTGTAATGATTCAATTTACCCAATAATAGTGCTTGCTTATCACCATGTTTCACCGAAATTTTTTCTTCAAATTTACTCTTTAATGCCATAGCGTTAACGTCAAAATTATCAGTTTTACTAAAACGTGTTCCCCCTTTATTTTTAAATTTCGATTTTTTAAGCCAGCCTTTTTTTACCAACTTTAAAAGTTCAGCATATATCTTCCGTCGAACATTTGAAGGCTCTAATGAAGGGTCGTTTTTCAAGGCAAAATAAGCTGACCTGACATCGCTCGTTGTGAAGTGATCAAAGTTTGTCGCGACAATAATTTGAGCTACCAAAGGGTCTATTTTCATTTTTATTATTGCTACAAAAGTTAATTAGTTGATAAGAAAGTAAATAAATTGATATATGTGTTAATTAGTTTCATTATATGTCATGGGTTGGGGCACTGCAATATGGGAAAATTTATTCTTTTATCTGCGGAAGTTTTGAATGCAGCCCGTACAAACGTTAATTGGCATGAATATCAAACTTGCTCGAACGAAACGTTCCATAACTCAAGCCGAAGTAGCTAATAAGATAGGAATAGAAGCAAGTTATCTAAGCCGAATTGAAAGAGGTACGGTACCTGTTTCATGCGAAAGGATTTATGAAATTATTCATTTCCTCCATTGCGATATTAATGAGATTTTTCCTGTGCCATCAGAAGTCGAAACACAATTCAATCGATGATATAGATCATAAACCTTATATTTTTAAAGAAGATATAAGTAATGTTAAGAGATTTTTAGAGTATATTATCCCCTAACGGTGTGCATCGCCCCAGTATAGATGCAATCGTAAGGCTATTTAGTTGGCTGGTGCATAGACCAGCAGAGCTGGATGATTTACAGTTTGCTAATACAGTAATACATGATGGCGGTTTCGACCCTAACCATGATCCCAGAGATGATTATTAATTTTAAAGACTGCTGGCAAAAATTGAACTTAAGCTAAAGTAAATAAAGGATTAAAGTAAGTGTTAGATGATATTAAAAATATTTTACACAATACCCCAGGCCTAAAAGGTAGGGAAATAGCTAGGAAGCTAAATAAAGATAGAAAAGAAGTTAACTCCTTTTTGGCTAAAAATAGCGAAGGCTTATATCAAAGTGACTATAAGTGGTTTATAGAAGAAACCAATACCGTTGAGTGGAATATTGATAAATGTTCATGGTTAGCATGTGATTCTTTTGAAGAAAGTTACTTAGATGTAGGCAATATTTTACAAGCTGAAGAATCGAACATAACTATTAACTTTCCTGAAAACTGTAAAATATTGTTGATAGCAGCAGCTCGGATAATGGCTCTTACAAATCAACTAAACCTTAAAGGTAAAAATGTCACTTTAAACTTCGGTGGTTGTCCTAAAGCCATGGGTTATCTGAACCGCCTAGGTTTTTTTGACTATGTACATAGTGATATTGAGATATTACCGGCGCGACCTAAAACCTCGAAAGCTAAAAAATATAAAGGCAATAGTAAAAACTTAGTTGAGATTGGTGATATTGATCTACACGCATTCAATGAAGAACTACCGAAAGAGTTAACGACAGCCTTTACGCATCACGCTGGTGAAGAATACTATATGGCTGCTTTTACGGTATTTTCGGAGCTTATTGGGAATGTCGAAGAGCATAGTGAAACGCCAATACCAGGTTTTGCCGCATTACAGCTTTATAACGGTAGAGAAAAACATATTCAAATAGTTATATCCGATCATGGTTTAGGCTTAACCAACACCCTTAAAACAGGATTAGCTGAGCATTATCCTGATCTTGCTTCATCCTTAGACTTAGATGATATTGAATCAGATATTGTATTGATTAAAAAAGCATTGATTGAGGGTAAGTTAAGTCGGTATGGTCATAACCCTGATAATATTGCACGAGGCTTGGGACTGAAAAAGAGTCAAGATTATGCATTAAAATACAATGCAGAAATAACCGTTAGGCAAGAGTCAATTTTAGTTAAGCTCCTATATAATAAAGGAGAATTGGTTAATTCTTCTTATCAAAAAGATCTTGGCTTCTTAGCGGGAACTCACGTTTGTTTTGACTTTATCTTAGAATAAGTCAATAATGATCTCGATAAATAACCTAATTTAACCAGAAAGTCATGATGAAACTTATAGAATATACAAATGGAAATGATCACCCTTTTGGTAATAAACAAGGGCAAGAAACCTATAAGAAACTAAAAGAGTTTTTTGACAATAATCTTTTTGAAAGTGTTGTTGAGGTTAGCCTTGAAGGAATAAAGGCAACTGATGCATCTTTTCCTAGAGAAAGTGTGATTTCAATTATTAAACACTTAAACGGCGAAAAGTCATTTTACATTACTGGCTTTGACTCAAAGGACTTATTGGACAACTGGGATTATGCAGCTAAAGCTAAAAATCAGCATGTTATAACTCAATTTGAAAATTCTATAGAGGTGATTGGTCCTGATATAAATGCCTCAACTAAATCTTTAATTGAATACGTCTATAGTCAGACATCAGTTACTACTGCCAATGTTGCTAAAGCTCTTAGTTTGTCTGTTCAAAATGCTAGCACTAGATTAAAAAAATTAGTTAATGAAGGTATTATTCTTCGAGAAGAAGAAACGGCACTTTCAGGTGGAAAAGAGTTTTTATATAAAAGATTGTATAAATCTGCTTAAATAAACTTGTTTAATCAGAAAGATTCGATTAGTATACAAACTGAGCTTCGGCTCATTTTTTATAGAATCTGATTAAACAGCTTTGTTTAAGCAGAAAATCAAGTGAAATTACTTTTAAAATTACTGAGCAGTTTAAATGACTAATTCTAAGCAATCCTCAAAAAATATGGCGTCAAAGGCAGCGTCTACACTCAACGATACTTCTGCATCAAAAATTCAGAAGTCTCTTGCTGCATCTGTATTGAGCCAATCTAGTACAAGTAATCAGACTAGCGGTGATATGGAGACTGTAGCTTCCAACGTATTGAAAAGCGACAAGTATAGTGATGACACAAAGTCACTGGCTGCGTCAGTACTTTCTCAATCTAACAAATCAAGATAACAGTTAACTGCACTCAGACATGAGCGCAAGAAGGATTCATATGCTTTTACAACAAGCAATAAGCAAGTCTGAACAGGCTTGGGAAGACAAATTTAAATCTTGGTCTGTTGGGCCGAGTAAGACTGAAGAAGAGCGTTGTGAAAACGCCATTAACATGATCAAAGAGGCTATAAGCTCTTCAGAAAAACTTAAAAATAGAGATGTACGGATATTCCTACAAGGCTCTTATAGAAACAAAGTTAATGTTAGGGCTGACTCAGACGTAGATGTAGGCGTGGTATGTAAAGATGTCTTTTATGCTAACTACCCTAAAGGATATAACCGTGACTCTTTTGGCTTTACAAAGGGTTCTTATACATTTTCAGAATTTAAAAACGACGTTGAAGAAGCACTAGTTAGCAAATTCGGTAGAGTAGCAGTTACACGTGGTAATAAAGCTTTCGATATTAAAGCAAATTCTTACCGAGTTGAAGCTGATGTTGCTCCATTCATGGAGCATAGAAGGTTTAGTACTGATGGTAGTTACCTAGAAGGTGTACAACAATTTTCTGATGATGGTAAAACAATTATTAATTGGCCTGAACAACATTATGAAAATGGAGTTAGCAAGAATACTGCAACTTCTCGTAGGTATAAAAGAACAGCTCGAGTTCTCAAAAAACTGAAGAATGATATGGTGCATAATGGCTACAGCCATTTAGACAACATACCTGGATTTCTATGTGAATGCCTAATCTGGAATGTACCAAACAGCCATTTTAATAAGGATCGTTTTTACGACATTTTAAGAAGCAGCATTGGTTATCTCTATCATGAATTAAACAAGGATTCTTCTGATGAATGGGGGGAAGTAAGCGACTTGAAATATTTGTTTGGTACTTCTCAAAAATGGACAAAGAAGCAAGCTCAAGACTTTCTTAAAGCTGCTTGGAATTATGTGGGGTTTGAGTGATGACAAATGTAGTACTCAAAAGCACCATATACTTGCTGATAGGTATATCTGCACTTATCTGGTTTGGATTAGCTTGGATAAGTGCTCTTAACCTATCTTTGGCTAAGGACTTCTTCAGCCTTGTGCCCAAAGTCGTCAGTGTCGATCTGTTGATAATAGCCATTTTTGTGAAGTGGGGTTGGAAATTCAAGATTTTCAGAGGGTGGTTAGTTCCTTTCCCCGACTTGAATGGTACTTGGGTAGGTTACATATATTCAAATTGGATTGATGACGAGACAGGAGAGAAGATTAAACCTATACCAGCGATGCTTACGGTAAAACAGAATTTATTTTCAGCCTCTTATGTTGCGAGAACAGCCGAAATGCAAAGTGATTCTTATGTTGAAGGGTTTATAATTGATGAACAGCGCCAACAAAAAGAACTCACCTATAGCTACACAAGCAAACCACGAGTGAGCGTAACGCACCGTAGTAATCCACACGATGGTGCGTGTGTACTTTCTATTATCGAAAGCCCTAAACGTAAGCTAAGTGGACGTTATTGGACGGAAAGACAAACAACGGGAGAAATGATTTTCGAGTTCTATAGCGACGAAATGCTAGAAGAGCTTCCAGAAAACCATCGTGACCACCCTAAAACTGAACTAGAAAATAGAAGATAGTTATTATGAAGTCACTATTGAATAACGCCTCCGTTATTATCAGCCTAACATTAGCTTCTTTTTATGGCCTCGGATTGATGTACCACCTAAGATTTTTGAAAGCTTTTGGCATTGAAGAAACCCAATTTCCCTTGTCAATCGACAGAATATTCTATCAGGGCTTTTTTGCATTTGCTGAGTTAACAGCTCGTAGTCTAAGTTTTATAGTTCTGTGCGCTTCGGGTGTAGTCATAACAGCATACATAGCTATAGTAGTAGCCGGATTAGCCAAACATTTCAACATTCTAAAATCAGTTATCACTCTTTTGCAAAACTTTTTAAGCAATAAGCCTAAACCACTGAATTTGCCAACAGCTTTAATAAGCTTTACTGAGTTTTCCTCGAAAGTATTTTTATATGTGTGTGCTGGAGTGTCGTTATACCTTGGCATTATATTAATACTAACTGCCGCGGAATATGCAGGTGATGCCAATGCGCAATTGTACAAAGATAAAATTAAGAATGGTGAAGTGGCTTTAGATAGTCTGATGATTGAAGCATATAAAGGCAAACTCGAAAAGTATGAAGGTTATTCAATTATCTGTAATAGTCAGCAGTGCGCTTATTTCGATGGTAAGGAGTCCAGCGTGTTTAATCATAGTGCTGTAAAGTCTCTTACCTCTCTCCCAATTAAATTAAATTAGTTTAGTGAGCTTAAAGATGTTCAGTGGAAAGCGCTCAACTCATATGTACATGGTGTATTCATGCAATGCAACGACATGCTGCTGGTTATCCTGATCAGTTAATCATTGATATTGTTAAGTCATCAAATGCACTATTAAGTATGACAGTAATGATGGCGGCAATTCTTACTGGGAATAAGATAATAGCTAAAGATGTTTCGCTAATTCAGAACAGGCATAAAGATTGTTTGCCTGTTTTGTTAAGAAATTAACGTTTAGTAACGCACTTAGCTTTGTATTATTCTTTGTTATGTTACATGACTGTATTACTAATTTATTAACATAGGGTAAATGCTATAATTTAATTAAAATGGAAATAGGGCCTTCTGGTCGGTAAATGACTATGCGGAAAATAGTGGTGCTTTTACTTCGGCTCTAACATGTGTCGTTTTACTGTCAACCTTCCAATGAAATAATCAATATATATAAAAGTAGAGTCCATAAAATTAATCTTCCAATTAACAAAATACTAGTCGAGCTATTACGAGAGTTAAAAGATAACCAGAGTTTAGTGTTACAGGCGGAGCCAGGTGCAGGTAAATCTACTGTTGTACCGCTTGAATTACTAAAAGCTAACTTTCTGGATGGTCAGCGAATCATTATGCTTGAACCTAGACGAATGGCAGCAAGGTCAATTGCTAATTACCTCGCTAAGTGCCTCGGTGAAAAGGTTGGTGAAACTGTTGGCTATCAAGTAAAAAATGACAAAAAAATATCAGCTTCTACAAGGCTTGAAATCCTGACAGAAGGAGTATTAACAAGGCGGCTTCAATCAAACCCTGAATTAGAAGGTGTTGGCCTTATAATATTTGACGAGTTTCATGAGCGGTCTATTAATACTGATTTGTCACTTATGTTATCTCTCGAAATTCAACAGATCATTCGAGAAGATCTTCGCATTTTGGTGATGTCTGCGACATTAGATACAAATTTAGTATCAAAGTACCTCGGTGATGCCCCTGTGATGCTATGTAAAGGAAGAGCATATCCAGTTAGCGTTTTTCATAAGAAAACCGACAAAAAACAATTGGCATCAAATGTCAGTAAGGCAATATTTAATGTCATTGAAGATGAAGGCGATATTCTTGTATTTCTACCTGGAGTTGCAGATATAAAAAGATGTATTTCACATGCTGCAACAGTATTTTCAGAGAACAATAAACTAAAACTAGTGCCATTATATGGTTCATTGCCACTGGAAGAGCAGGAAAAGGCTATTGCATTAGCATCACCAGGCGTTAGGAAAATTATTTTCACAACCAATATCGCAGAAACTAGTCTAACTATCGAAGGTATTACGTGTGTCATTGACTCAGGTCTGGAAAAGAAGCTTATTTTCAATCCATCAAGTGGAATGTCAAAACTTACGACAACTAATATATCAAAAGCGTCAGCCGAGCAACGTAAAGGGCGAGCAGGTAGGTTATCTGAAGGGAAATGTTTAAGGTTATGGAGTGAATCCGAACATATATCGCTAAAAGACTATCAAGAAGAAGAAATTTTGAATGCAGATTTAACTGATGCAGTGATAGAGCTAGCAAACGCTGGGCATTCAAATTATGAGGAAATAAATTGGTTAACACCTCCGCCAAAAGCTCATTATGACTCAACTCAAGATTTGCTCGTAAAATTAGGTATGCTTGAGAAGTCAGGAAAAATCACAACGCTTGGAAAGAAAGCAAGTGCTCTGCCAATTCACCCAAGGTTAGCTAAGATGATGTTGGCAGCGAGTGGTAACCAAGAGCGTGAAATTGCTTGTAATATTGCTGCTCTCTTGTCAGAACGAGATATATTGCAAAGTAGTGATAGTGCTGACTTTTTGATGAGGTTACACGTTCTTATTGAGAGCGATACTGGTAATATTAATAAGGCATATGTAAATAGAAATACACTTAAGACGGTAGTTAAAGATGTTCGTACACTACAGTCATCTATAAAACATAAAAAAAGCAAAGTAGATCTTTCAGGTGTTTCAGATACCGCAGCACATTTGTTGCTTCTAGCATTTCCTGAAAGGTTAGCTAAAAGACGCTCAACTAACAGCAATAAATATCAACTAGCAAATGGTAAGGGAGTTTTCCTTACAGAGGCTGATCCTCTTATTAATGATGAGTATTTAGTCGTTAATGATTGCGATGCTCAAAAAAAGGAAGGACGAGTCTTTAGTGCTATTACTTTTAATAAACATATTTTAGCTGAAAAGTTTTCTCATGAAATTACAGAAAAAATAGAATATGAGCTAGCACCAAACAATAGCCGTGTGTACGCAAGGGTATTGAAAAAATATGGCAGTTTAATTATTGGAGAAACAAGAAGTAATGATGTACCAGCCGAATTCATCTTAGACTGTATTAAATCTCTGATAAACACAGATGCTAGAAACATATTAAGTTGGACTCAAGAGTGTGATGATTGGTTGAAAAGGGTAGTCTGGCTTGGTGGTAAAGTGGAGGTGTTTCCTGTGTTATCAGAGGCTTTAATCATGAGTACTTCTGAAAACTGGTTATTGCCGTATGTTTCAAATATTAAAAAAATATCTGAATTAAAACGGGTGAAAATATTACCGTTATTATCATCATTATTAACATATGAAGAATCTAAAATACTTGAGAAAGAAGCACCTAAAATTTATATAACACCTAGTAATAAAAAAGTTTGTATCAATTATGAAAAAAATTCAGAGCCAACAGTTTCTGTAGTATTGCAAGAGTTGTTCGGTGAGCTTAAATCTCCAATGTTGGCAAGTAATAGTATTGCACTACGTTTTGAATTGTTATCACCAGCCCGAAGACCAATACAAATAACGAGTGACTTAGCCAATTTTTGGGGTGGATCATATATTGAAGTGGCAAAAGATATGAGGGCTAAATATCCTCGACATAGATGGCCCATCGACCCATTTTCTGAAAAAGCAGGTAGTTCTAGAAAAAATCGAATTACTTAAGCAACAAAAATATTACCTTTTATGTGAAATAGATAATATGTAAAATTGATTGATATTATTTAGTGTCAACAATGTACAAATAATTATTACGCAGCATTGATTGCCAGACGAATCACTTGAAGAAAAACCAGGTAAATCAATTAAAGTAAAAGTTAAATAAACTTTATGCCATAAATGTGTCAATCTAATAATTTAAATGTCAATTAAATTTAAAATTAATATGTGTCAATCATCATTCAGGGTTTTAATGGTAAATATTATATAAATAAAGGTTTCTGAATGAGTCAATCAAAAAACACTTGCACATTAATCAAAATTATTGGCCAGATGATCCTATCAATGCTAAGGCCACCAATAAAATGAAGCGCCATATAAAAGAGTGACAAACTTGGAGTTGGAGAGTATTTAACTTTTCAGCTGAAAAAATAATCAGTAAAAATTAACTGTCTCAGTATATCGAAAAAATAATGTCAAAAAATAATGCAACAAAACGCAGCAGTCCAGTATCGAACGAAAAATCTTTCATACGTCGAATAGCGGTAACGTTAGGCAAGTTAATGATTGCCACTGTGTTTGCGGTCGGTCTCTTTTCTATTTATCTTGATGCCAAAGTAAGAAAAAAGTTTGAAGGTCAGCGTTGGCAAGTGCCTGTCCAAGTTTATGGTCAAATAAAAAAATTGCAATTGGGTGAGCAGGAGAGTCTGGAAGAAATAGCACAGTCCTTGAAAGTTAATGGTTATCATAAAGTTAAATTTGCTACTCGAGTAGGGCAATTTTCGCAGTCAGCAGAACGTTTAAATATTTTTCAACGTCCTTTCGATTTTGCCGATGGCGTGAGTTACGCCCAGCAACTCAGTGTTGAGGTTGCTAATGGCATTATTGTTGCGCTAAGTGTTGATGAGCAAGCCGTTAGCACACTACAGCTTGAACCACAGTTATTAGCACGTTTAGTTCCTGATAATAAGGAAGATCGTGTATTGGTGTCGCTAGAAGAGCTGCCTAGCCAATTGATTGATACATTATTGCTAATTGAAGACCGAGATTTTTATCATCATCATGGTGTATCACCAGTTGGTATTTTTAGAGCATTGTTCAGTAATATTCGTGCGGGACGAACGGTACAGGGCGGAAGCACGTTAACTCAACAGTTAGCAAAGAATATGTTTCTTAATCGAGAAAGGACACTTTCCCGAAAAATTAAAGAAGCACTCATGGCGCTGATTTTGGAGTTTAGATACAGTAAAGATCAACTTCTTGAAGCTTACATTAATGAAGTTTATTTAGGGCAAAACTATGCCAATGGTGTCTATGGTTTTGGCTTGGCCTCTCAGTTTTATTTTGGAAAAAAAATTAGTGAATTAAGTCATGCTCAAATGGCTTTATTGATAGCCCAAGTTAAAGGCCCAAGTTATTACGATCCATGGCGCCATCCAGAGCGTGCAATAGAGCGCCGTGACCTTATTCTTAGACTTATGTTCGAACAGCACTTATTATCACTCGTTGATTTTGAAGAGGCAGCAGAGTCAACATTATCTATTAGATCAAATCGACGATTAGCCAATAAAAACTACCCGGCTTATTTGCAACTCGTTAATGCTGAGCTGAATCAACACTTATCAAGTTTTACCCAAAAATCAGGTATAAAAGTATTTACTGGATTTTCTCACCGAAGCCAGCAATTGTTAGAACAAAGTGTTGCACAACAATTACCTTTATTAGAACGGAAATACAAACAAAAGAATTTAGAAGCGGCAATGGTGGTCACTGATATTGCCAGTGGTGAAATAAGAGCCTTGGTTGGCGGTAGAGAAAGTGGTTATGCAGGCTTTAACCGTGCACTCAATGCTAAACGTCATATTGGTTCTTTAATTAAACCGGCAATTTATGCTGCAGCACTAGAACGTTACCAGCAGTACAATTTTGCCACTATTTTAGATGATAAGGCGATTACTCTTCGAAATGGAACGGGCAAAAAGTGGCAACCGAAAAATTATGATGGCAAATATCGAGGTCAAGTTTCGTTAATTGAAGGGCTAGTCTTTTCACTCAATGTCCCTACCATTAATTTGGGCATGAGTTTAGGGCTAGAAAGTGTAGCCGATGCAATTAAAGGATTAGGTTATCAGTCAAGCCTGCAAATGCGGCCATCAGTTTTATTAGGTGCAATTAATATGTCGCCATTGGAGATTAACCAATTATATTTGGCGATTGCTAACCATGGTTATTACCAAAAGGCTCATACCATTACTAAAATACTTTCTTCGAATAATGAGACGCTCTGGCAAAACCAGCAATTAAGTGAACAGCGCTTATCAGCGAATACGGCATACTTGCTTGATTACGCTTTGGCAAAAGTCACTCAAGAGGGCACTGCTCGGTCACTAACTTGGCGGTTAGATAATAAGAGAATTGCTGGTAAAACAGGGACCAGTAATGCTTTACGTGATAGTTGGTTTATCGGTTATGACAACAAGCATTTAATCACAACGTGGTTAGGGAAAGATAATAACAAGCCAACGGGATTAACCGGTAGTAGTGGCGCATTGCCTTTATTTGCTAATTTCATGAAAAAACAGGGAGTAGTTAATAAAATTGATGCTAAACCAGAGAGTATTGTCGTTACTCTTTTTGAGCAGCAAACGGGAAATGCCGTAACAGATAAGTGTGCCAATACTATAATTTATCCCGCAGTGCGAGAAGGTATAATTACTTCAGAAAAATGTTTACAGGAAAAAGTAGATAATAGATCTTGGTTTGAAAGGGTTTTTGGCGAGTAGTTATCGTGTGGTGTATAAAAATTGTGGTTAGAGCATAAACATTAAACACAATGAAATATAAAGGTGAACGCTCAATATTTCCCTATTGAGCGTTCTTATTTAATCGTCACTTTAAAAAGTTACTTGAACTTTTGATAATGCGGCAACATCAGTGATTTGTACATTACCGATACTTTTTTGTAATTTGGCTGCTGTTTTCTCTGCACCACTGTTCTCTGCGAAAGTAATTACGTCTTCACCGTTACACATTAATTTTAATGCGACTGTTTTCGTTTTCAGACGGTAAGATTTTGTTGTGTTATTTAGCTTTATAACGCTGTTGCTTTGAGCTGCTTTACACACATTTATTAAGGCATTTTCCATATAAGGTGTCATTACTGCATGGCTTGGTAAACTAACAGCTAAAAAAGGTAAAGAAGCGGCAAGAGCAAGTAATGTTTTTTTGATTGTAGTCATGGTAATTCTCCATAGTATTATTTAATATCGTTAGCGTTTTATTGAGCCTAGTTATGCAAGGCACATCATAATAGTGGACCCTTTTGAGTTAAAAGTTGTATCCATTTGCCCAGAGGATGTAAGCAAAAATCAAGCGTTAAATGGTGTATATTTCTTAAGTACTTGATTGTTTGTTTATTCATCAGAAAACTTTGTGTAATAGTGACATTAACATTTACATTTGGTGATATTTTGACATAGGAAAACTGTAGTAGAGACTATTGAACTTGCGATGATTGACGTGTCTTTTAACAAGTACAATGTGTCATGTTATTGAATGCAGTATTAATTAACTGTTTTTATATACAGTTTTTGCCTTGACTATGCTATTGTTGTCAATATTATTTGTGTAAACGTTATTTTAATGCTTCAGGTATTAATTTTTTAATAGTGTTATGAGTTATTGATTAATTCAAAATGTAGGAATGGAGAAATCTAATGGCAGTTGAAAGTCGGTTTGTAGTAATTAGAAACGGGGTAGAGGCGAAAACATTTATGGATAAAAAATCAGCTGATGAATATGACAAAATGTTGGATATGGCTGATAACTTAAGCCTGATGTTCTCTCAATCTTCGGTAGAGTTAAGTGATAATGCCAACGAAGAGTTGAGTATTTTCTTAGCGCAGCATAGAGAAGAAGTTCTTGTTGCCTTATTAGCTAAAAAACCGGCCAAAATAGCTAATAAAAAGTCAGTTGAAAAAGCAACTGATGCACCTATTGTTGAAATTGTTGAAAGCGAAGAAAAAAAGCCAGCAGTTAAAGCCAAAAAGAGTAAAGCTAAAGTAGCAGCCGCAAAATTGAGTGAAGCTAGTTAATTGACTATGAAGTGCTGTGGTTAACCTTCTATGCTTGAATATAAACTTATTCGCAGTAAGCGTAGAAAAACACTCGCCTTGCAAGTTAGGCATGGCAAAGTGACAGTGAGAGCGCCTCATTATGTAACAACCGCTTTTATAGATGTTTTCATTCAAGAAAAATCAGCTTGGTTACGTACTAAGTTAGCTGAACAACAGGCAGCACCAAATTGTTGTAACTTTAGTCAAAATTCAAGTTTGCTTTACTTAGGGGAGGAAGTCACTCTCAATATAACTATCGCAAAAAAAGCTGAAGTATATTTTTGTCATAATAGCGTTTCTGAAATAGACCAGTATAGTTATCAACAGTCGACAGCTAAGCAGCTCAATGTCGTTATAAGTGAACGAGTTCGCGCTAAGCTAACAGACCCTTTAGAAATAACTAAGCAGGTAAAAAAACAGCTGGAAATTTACTTTAAGCAGCAAGCAGAACAATTATTTATTGAACGAATTGAACTGATTAGCAAGCAAATATCCTTGACGGCAACAAAGATCACAATTCGTCAGTATCAAGCTCGTTGGGGAAGTTGCAACAATAGAGGGGAAGTAAGTTTCAATTACCTCTTAATGATGACGCCTTCGTTTGTTATAGATTATGTGATTATCCATGAGTTGTGCCATTTAGTTCACTTGAATCACTCTAAAGGTTTCTGGCAGCTTGTTGCAAAATTCTGCCCAAACTATCAATTAGCCAAAAAATGGCTTACAAGCTATCAATCCCAATTAAAGTGGCAACTCCCTCAGTAAAGCTCATAAAATATGAGCAGATCAATGATCTTTGTCACAAACTAAGACAATTTCCCTACTATTAACTACACTTTTTGCTGTTGCAATAAATTATACTTTTTTCACTAACTCTTTTTACTTATTATTTAAATGTTAAAAGGCAATGTGATGAAAATTAATTTCGATAGTATCAAAATTTTTACTGTGTATATCAGTTCAGCTTTAATCTCTGTCACTTGTGCTTTTTTTATTTTAGCTAGCTTATTCTAACAGCCTAGATGCTCTGTAATTGAGTCACCGGTTTCTACTTCAAGCTTTGCTGTTTGCTGTTATTGCTATGTGAGTAATTACATACTTTTCTCATTTTATTGTCCATATTTAAGTCACCTCTTACCCTCTAAATATGCGATGCTTTTTAATCCTATTTACAGCCTCAAGTTACTCCTTAACAGAAGAGATTTTATGTTAAAAGTACGAGTTTGACCTTTTTAAGTGAACTATCTTCATAATTTTGTTAAAAAAATGAATTGTTGATTAACAATTGCTTTTATTTAGGGTAAATTATCTACAATAAAATAAAATAAGGTCCCCCCTTCTATGAGCCCATCGGTGCTTATTTGTGATGATTCAAACATGGCCAGAAAGCAAGTTCTGCGAAGCCTTCCTCAGGAATGGAAAGACTCCGTACAAGTTGCTTGTAATGGCGCGGAAGCGTTAACAATTCTGCGTGATAATAGTATTGAAATTCTTTTTCTGGATCTTACTATGCCTGGCATTGATGGTATTGGTGTTTTACAAGGCATACAAAAATTAAACCTTAATTGTAGCGTTTTTGTTATTTCAGCAGATATTCAACCTGAAATGCAAAGTAAGGTAAAAGCATTGGGAGCAAAAGAGTTCATGCGTAAGCCTGTACAATCAGATGCATTACTTAATAATTTGCAGCAACACGGCCTTCTATGAATGAATTTCACCTAACTGAAGACCAGCAAGATTGCTTACAAGAGCTCATTAATATTGCGATGGGACAAGCGAGTGATCAACTTGCCCGCTATCTGGATACTTTTGTTTATTTGAAAGTTCCGAGTATTGAGAGTGTAGAAGCTAAAGAGCTGATGATAACCTTGAGCCAGCAGAAGAATACTTTAGCGATTGTAAGCCAAGGTTTTTTTGGTTATGAGGGGATTCGTGGTGAGTCATTATTGCTTTATCAAGAAGAGGATTCAGGCCGCATCGCTGATTTATTGGGCTATGAGCCAGATGAATTATCACAGGATGAACAATTAATTGATATTAGTTCGATTTTAACGACGACTTTTTTAAATGTTTTTGCTCAACAAATAGATAATCAATTGTCTTATAATGCGCCAAAGTTATTGCCTAATGTTCAGGAGATTTTATCTGAGCATTTACAACAAATGCCCTTTACTTGGAATTTAGCATTAAAAGTAAATATTAATTATCAAGTGACGGACTACTCTTTTAATTGCAATATGATCTTATTGATCCCTGAAACAGCGATAACAAATATAAAATATGTGCTTGATCGTGTTTTGGAAGAATTTTAATGCCTGATAATAACTCCCTTACTACGCCAAAACCTACAAATCTACCTGCTGTAAATCAGTGGGTGCTAGAACAAATTAATAGTCAGATCACTAATCAGTTAAATTCAGGTGTTTTAGTATTAGATACTGATTTTAATATTGTTCTCTGGAATCGTTTTTTGCAAGTTCATACCGACAAAGTCTCAGATAATATCATCGGACAATCCATTTTTACTGCATTCCCTGAGTTACCGCAACGCTGGTTATCTCGAAAACTTAGCTCGGTTTTAGAATTAAATACCCCGAGCTTTTGTTCTTGGCAGCAAAGACACCATTTATTCGAATTACCTCATACTCGCCCTATCACGACTGATAGTGAGTTTATGGCGCAAAACTGTACCTTTTTACCTATTGAAACTGACACTGGCAACAGACATATTTGCATCTTAATAGAAGATGTTACCGATGCTTGTCATTACCAAATGCAATTACAAAAGACTTTAGCTGAGATAGCGCAAATAAGTCGTATAGATGGTTTGACACAAATTTATAACCGAAAGCATTGGCAAGACTCATTAGAACAAGAATATGCAAAAGCACGCCGTCATGATAAAAAGTTATCATTGATAATGCTTGATTTAGACCACTTTAAATTACTAAATGATAACTATGGCCATCAAGGTGGGGATAAGGTGTTAATTGAGGTCAGTGCTTTAATAAGTGCCTTATTAAGAGTAGAGGATACCTTTGGTCGTTATGGTGGAGAAGAGTTTGCTATTATTTTACCTGAGACTGATTCAGCAGGGGCAATAGAACTAGCACACCGTATTTGTCGAATAATTGCCACAACACCGTTAATTTATAATGATCAGGGAATAAATGTAACCGTCAGTTTAGGTGTTGCTCAACTGAGTAGTAAAGAATCAAATTATGAAGAACTAATTACCCGAGCGGATAGCGCTTTATATGAAGCAAAACTTAAGGGACGAAATCAAGTTTGTAGTGCTCCTGAAGTTGTTTTTTGATGTAGAATAAGTATGTGTCTGTGTTAACACGTTATTGTTGCGTTTTAAATTATTATGCATAAATTATAACTTTTTATTTAATATTATTTGTCATTAAAG
>OJGO01000399.1_pt1 | contig 16109 bp, 10 predicted proteins | sample 1594871 | NCBI WGS metagenome assembly OJGO01 (sample SAMN05416798, study PRJEB24817) | seawater metagenome | isolation source: Sea water | place: Canada:Atlantic | collected 2013-07 | reverse complement strand
ACTGGTATTTGTCTTTTTAATAGTAGCGATAAAAGTAATGATGAGCTTATTAAAAGAGCTGATATCGCAATATATAGAGCTAAAAAGGCTAATAAGAAGGTTATAATATATTAAATGTTAGTACGAAAAGAGACTATTTTGTTCTGATATTTTAAATTTGAAGTATCATTTATCTAATCTGAATTTTCGCTGATAATTTTAGCTATATTGATATATAAAAATTTAGCTGTTAAAACCTGAAGGCGGTGGACACAGGTTAAGTATCCACTTGTTTGTATAGTTACGAATTTACTGCATCTTTTAGTACTTTGCCCGCTTTAAAAGCTGGAACTTTAGCAGCCGCAATTTGAATTTCAGCCCCTGTTTGAGGGTTTCGCCCTTTGCGTGCCGCACGCTCATTGACTTTATACGTACCAAAACCTACTAACGCAACTTCACCGCCTCCAGCTAACTCTTCTGTAACTGTTGCAAGAAAACTATCTAAAGCACGACCAGCAGATGCTTTAGTGATGTCAGCACCGATAGCTATTTTTTCAATTAATTCTGATTTATTCATTTTTACTGTTCCTATTGTGTTTTAATCTTTTACTGAGTGAATAATACTTAAACGAGATGGAAGGGCAATCCCCTTAATTTAATACACGCACTATTAGTATTCTTTAATAACTTAACCGTAAGCCCCGAAAAATTCATTTGTTCACCTGATGTTAATGTTTTTTTACTATGCCTTCAATATACTCAACTTCATCTGAAGTACGTATCAATCCGGGAAAGTAACCATAAAGTGTAATATTTTCATTGTTTTCGCTTTGCACTACCATTTTGCAATATGCCCTTCAAAATATGGGGCAATGCCAATACTATCTTCATTAAGCACAACACTTTAAGAGTAATCTGTTACACAGTCTACGCCCTACGCCGAATAAAGGTTCATAACCCAAAATCCTCAATATAGAGGCTTTTTAATTTCTAAAGCAAAATAATCGGATCTCATCAAACTCAAACATAACGCTCATTACTACTTTTCGTCACTTTTTAATGATGCTAATACAGATTTTAACTTCTCAACTTCAGCCATCAGATCTTGGTTTTGAGCCGCTTTCATATCAGCGATTTCAAATGCTTTTTGTGCTTCCAGTGCAAGTCTTGTTTTATCGGACTCCAATGATTTGATTCTAAGATCCTTTTTGTTTGCTTCTGTCTTTTTACCCATTCTCATACGGCTTTCGACGTAATCCTCTAATGAGCCTTTAGATCTATGCGTCATATCTCGTTGCATTTGCAATGCTATCGAAGCTTCATTTAAACTAAACCCAAGCTCAATAGCAACAGCCAAATGTTTATCAAGGCTATCACCTGAAAACTTATGTCTGAAGGAATAAATAGATTTTCCTTTAGGCCAGCCTAATTCTGTCGTAATTTCACTAAAAATTTTGACAATATCAGACTCAGACAAAGCTTTTTTACTCTTTGGAGACAAGAATAAATGTCCTTCATATCCCTTAACTTTGTGTGTATTAAGGAATGATTCCAAGTCATTTTTAATGAAAGACATTATTGACATGGTAGTTGAAACAGGAAATCTGATCGGCATAGTGCCACCAAACTTAGCTTTTTTCGGCACTACTTCGAAAACGCCTTTCTTTTCCTTAAATAGCTCTCTATCAACTGTATCGTTATGAAATTGATATCTAATTAAGCTAGCTATAGAAATAGGGCGGGCACCCGCCTCATGGATTATTTGGACTATTAACAAAAGTGAGGTTCGTTCATAGCCATTGTAATTGGCTATGATGTAACCATTAAGTTCATCAAGGTCATTTTCATTTGCGGAACGATCTTTTCTTCCTCTTGTATCGCAACCCTTAAATAGCTTCGGGTATAACCAATCATTATTCGGTTTTTCATCTTTAGAAATTGCTATATCTCTCTGTAATAGTGAAGAAGTAATTTGAAATGCATTTATATTCTGAGGATCGTGTCCTAAGATGTTTTGGTGATATTTCCCTTTTTTTTGAACCCAATAGTAGAAAGCATAAATTGGCATCAAAAAATCGTTGTTCGTTGTTTGCTTTGCCAGGCTTTCTTCGCCGCGATAACGAGCATCCGCTTGTGTTTCTCCTAAACTCCAGGCTCTGAACTTCTCCATATGTTCGTCATTCATATCAAGCCATGTCATGGGATGTCCTCTGGTATTAATGTACTTAAACAGACGGCGTAATGCCTTTCTATACTTACTTTTTGTCTTATTATCTCCATCGAACCCAATAATAAAGTCGGTAGGTGCCCACAATACATCACCATTGATATCTTGATAAACATAATGGTCTTTTCGGTCATACCTGACTTTAGTCTCTGTTATTGATTTCGTCATTTCATACCGCCAACTTTAAAGGAATACCAAAATATCTTTTGTTACTGAACTCAGATGAGTTCAACTCTCTTGCCAACCCAGCTTTATTACCTATAAACATTAAATTTTTATGGGTAGAGTTTGCTGCCGTATATAGCCAAGCTTTGTTAATTAAATAAAAGTTATCTAGCACAACGACAGAACTTTCAAACTTATGGTTTTGAACTTTATGAGCAGTTATTGCGTAACATATAGATAAACAATCAATGTCCTCTTTGGACAGCTCCACTACTGTTTCATTGACTAAGATACTAAGCAAACATTCTCGGCCATGCACTATTACTGGCTCATTGAACACTTCATGCACAATAGCTAAATCTCCCGACGCCATATCTAAGAATTGGTTTTTCTTAACAAAAATTACCGGATCTCCTTCGTAAAAAGTGCATTCATCAATTGTTAAATTGGCGACTTTCTTTCGGGTAAACCTTAACTGCTGAATCTGCATGTTTATCAATTCACAAAGAGAACTATTCGCACAAATTACCTGATAGCTTTTGTCAAGGTTTAGATGGAGTTCTAACCAGATATTAGCTGCGATGTTGCTCAAAACATCGTGAGATTTTTCGAGTGTTTCATAAATGCTTATACCTTGGCTTTCATTAAAATCTGAACTGGGAATAGAATTAGTATCATAGTGACTGTCTTGCACTAACATAGCTAAAGATAATGCTCTCAAGCTGTCATTAGCATCGTGATAGTAACTATGCTCTAATCGAGTAATTAACTCTGAGTTTGTTGATATCAGTTGCTGAAATACATTACCTGGACCTAAAGGAGGGAGCTTTCGGTGATCACCAACAAAACAGAGTCTTGCATTTAAAGGAAGGCATTTGAGTAGCTTATAAAAAGTTAAGGTATCAACTGAATGAGCATCATCAACAATAACAACCGAATCATTCAGAGCATCAAGCTTATTTCTTTTCTGTGATTTTGAAATGAAGCTATTAATCGATTCGCCACCCACCCTAAATAGACCTTTTGCTTCATCGCCAGATGAAGAGGAAATTAACCATACGTTTTCGCCATTACCAATTAATACATCAATGACAGATTGGATGATTATGCTCTTACCTGAATAAGCAGAGCCATCGACAACAGAAACACACTTTGTTATCGCGTTATCAAAAGCAAGTTGTTGCTCGGTATTTAGCTCAATACCAATAGATTCCAGCTTAGAAAAAGTTTCTTCTATATCGTAGTTATCAAAATCAAGGGCTTCACCAGCCGGACAAAGGCGCTTATTGAGCAATGAGTTAATTGTTTTCTCAATAGCTTGATGACCTAATATCTGAACAGTTTCGCTATCTTTGTTAAAGCAAAGCGTTCTGAATTTAACATGTTCGTCATTGAGAGTACTGAATTCAAAACTAAAGTTTGCTTCCATTATTCCTTCATTTATAATTCCAACTGGCAAAGACATATGCCCATGCTGGCTATATGCCGCATACAAGATCGACTCAATAAATGATATTGCTCTTCGCCGATCATTCTTTTTAATACCAAACTGCTTCCTTATCGTCGAATCTAGCTCCTTCCATTTTCTATATGGTGCTTTTACCGACATTATTGGATAGAGCAAATAAGGGTTTTTATAAAGAAATTCAATAGCTTTATCCCCCAAAAGTTGCCGCGTTGTTTCAATCAGTTCCTCTGGAAAATGTTTATCTTTAAAAAAACCATTTAGCTCGCATTCATTGGAAATTTGGTGCCAGCTCTCCAGCAGGTTTGAAGCCATGGTTGCAGACATCTTAAGCTTTTTGTTTGTAGCAAGATCAGTAGCAGATATGCTCTCCAACGCATAAAATAGCTTATTTTCATAAACACGACTTAACTTGTTCGCCCAATGTCTATTGATGCCAACAAAGTTAGCGTTAAAAACGAGAAAGTCAGCTATAACTTCATGCGATGTATCTGGATCTGGCAATAGCTTTGATGCATCCTCTACTTTAAATTGTGAACCATAAGTAGGATCAGATTTGTGTTCACCGCTGACTTTCCAAATATCCCCAACTAGCGGGAAGTGATTAATTGTCCCAAACTCTGCTACAACAACTATCTTTGAACTAGAAGCTTTTAATTGAAATATTGCAGATACGCCTCGATTATCCCTAGCTGTATGGATAATGTGAGTAACAACACCTACTAGCTTTACAGCGCTTTCAACAAAGCTAATGCTTGCTGCTTGCATCAGGAATACCCCGTTTCATCTTCATACAGCTTTGGTATGTATCTACCTGTTGATATCAAAAACTCTTCGGATGCCAAATCTAAAATAATTGAATTAAGTCTCCCCTGGAGTACTTTTACTTGTTCTAAAGCGTCTGTTTTCATCTCTGTGGAGTCTTCTGAGACTGTCTGAACATCAGCAACAGGCTCTTCAGGTTCAATTGGAGTTTCCTGTTGCTTTGCGGCCAATGTTTCAATAGGGCCATCTGCTGCAAAAAGATCTTCTAGCTCTTGGTTGGTATCAATAGTTGACTTAGGTACATCGTGCATTTTACAAATTGCAGTCTTATTTATCTTGCCGTGATAGATAGGCACAGTCGGGTTGGCTTCTAACCAATCCTGGATTTTCTTTGCGTTTAGTTTCCCTTTTTGTTGGGCAGAAAGGGGTTTCTTCTTAGTCATTACCTTTCTTCCCCGGAAACTCTATTACTGAAGTAGCCTTTTCTATTTCGGAATACTCAATACCTTTATCTATTATAAGTGCTTTTAACTGGTTCATTTCGACATTCAATGTTTTGATCTTGTTATCAGCATGTTTCAACTTCTTAGTCTCAAACTCCAATTGTTGATTCATCACTTGTTGAGCACCCGCTAATTTACTTTCCGCTGTATTTAATTCACTTTCTAGGAAATTGTTATCTAATCTCAATTGAATTAGTTCGTTAGCCAACCCATTGTGATTGGTCTCACTGAACTCTAATTTTTCTTCCAACTCCTGAATCTTCGTTTTCTGCTTATTACTTTTTTGAGTTAACGCTTTTTCTTTAAGGTGCTCAAATATACTCAACCTACCTTCAATACCGTCAACGCGAATTCGTGTTGCTCTGGGGGCTGCCTTCCATGATTTATCTGATGTTTGTGTCGTTGGAATTTCGTATTTTTTGATCACCTGCTTACTGTTTTTATCGCCATTCCATAGCCTCAACCCTCGAACGCTTGTTGGAAAATATTCCAGTAAAAACTCTCCTTTAGCATCAACTTGCTTATTGCCATCAACTAACTTGAAAGGAAGGCCATCTTTTATCCATTCTTCAAGAATATCCAATTTCTTTTCTATTCTAAGAAATGCTTCGTCGCGTTGTTTATCTGGCGACTGACTCTTTTCTGTCATTTTGTGTCTCCCTTATTAAATAGATTTTTGCTTCGTTCCATCGTCCGTTCATGGTTTTTGATCAAAATGGATAAATTAGCTACATCATCCTTTGCTCTTAGTCGTTGGATCGGTAATAAGGAAAAATCAGCTTGCTTTGCTTTCAAGTCAATCAAATCAGCCTGCATAATGTTTAGTTGAATTTGTTTAACCTCTTGGTACGGACATCCAGCACAAGTTGTTGGCTCACAAGGGCCTTTATGTTTTTTAGCTTCGCCTTTTTTTCGATGACAAGTCGCGTGAGGCTTCGGGGAGTGTTTATGGCCCCTACGTTCAAGTACAGTTGCCATTTCATCACTTTTTTGTTCAGCAGATAAATCGTCAAAGCCTTTGCCATACTTACCTTTGGTAGCATCATTAAACCTGACACTTCGTTGTAAAACGCGATAAACCCTTTTCAGATATGCAGGGTATTTACCAGCCATTTCTTCAGTTCCCATTAGCAGGCTTAAAATGTCTTTTGAGGTGGCTTCAACACCGACTTCTTCAATTACTTTGTCTAAAGCTTTGTTCTCTTCTTTAATTGAAATAGTTGATTCTGCATCTTCATTTTTTGTCATTTTCACTTTGTGATGTAACTGCTCGTGAACATCTCTTGCTTCAGGCTCAGTCACATAAATCATCGTTTGAGCTGGATCGATATGACCGAGCTGGTGAGTCAACGCTAGTAAATCTGCATTCTTATATTGGTAATGGTAAATAACAGCATAGATACGTCGAAACGGATGACTTTTCATATCAGGATGTTCACCAAGCATCAGCGTTAAAAATGCATTACCAGTGATCTTGGAGCCTTTACCTTTGTTAAAGTGATATTTGTAGTGGCCGAAGCTTCCATCGTCTTTCAATCTAAAGCTAGGGACATTAAACAGTCCGTCAACACCATCACAGGCTCCCCAAGCTTTCTTAAGTGCAATTAAACACTGGATAGCCTTGGTACTACCATTATTCAGCGTATACCAACGTCGTTTTCCATTTTTTTCGTTGTAAAAACAAGCTTGATACCAATTGTATTTTTTATCTTGGCAGCGGAAGTGGTCTTCCGTAACACCTATTATCGGACTTTGAATTTCAGCCTGTCTTCTAGCGTTATACGTTTGTAATACCACATAGCAGGCCGTCATCAGAAGCGTTGTAATTTCAGTGATAGAAAATTTATCACTGTCTTTATCAGAAGACGTTAAGCTAGTTTTGTGAATTTCTACACCTAGCAGCACTTCTAGCTTTTTAATTTTCTTAGAGTTGCTTAAGTACTCTGGGAACCTGATTTCAGTAAGTGTTCTTGGCTTAAAACCTTCTTCAATAAGCTGATTCTTTAAGCTAGTGACTTCCTTTACAACTGATATAACTTTAGATGAATATTCGTATATCCATTGGTGCGAGCCACCTAGAAGTGCTATCACTTCTTCCAAATCAAGGTTTTTGGTACGGCCTGAAGCCTTACCGTATTTCAGCGACAATTTATAAGGGTTTGGAAACGGGATGAATTGCAACTGATCTTTACTATCCAATTTGGCAAAACGATTCCATGTGCCAAACCAATTATTCAATGATTTTGATGATGGTTGACTAGGTGTTGCAGCCCCCTTATCTAAGAGCTTTTTAGATACTTTGATACCATTTTTAATTAGGTAGTTCGTTACTTTTTCATATACCTCTTTCGGCACTTGGTTTTCTAAACTAACACTGCCGATATGCTTAGCGATTTTTGGTACTCTAATGCTTGTAACAGCAGAACTAGAAGTACCACTGGACTTGATCAAGTAAGGTTCCAATTCATCATTTTCGATTAGCTTGTCAACAAATAATTTGACTCGCTCATGTAGCTCTAACGCTTTTGGGATGCCACCTTGCTTTAGCGAACCCAACATTTTTTCTATTTGTTTACTAGAAATATCTCCTAGTCTCAAATGCCTGTGTAAGCACATATACTCTATAAATTGTGCTGCCATAGTTAATTGAGACATCAACCCTGTTTTTACAAAAGTCGGAGAATGCTTAGCGTTATTGGAATAAATATCAACAACTTCGACAAGCACTTTCGCATAGTCAGGCAACAACAAAATAGGAACTGGGTGCTGCCATCCAGCAGCACCGGGAATCCATATATTTCTCAGGTCAACAGAGCCTTCTTGCTTAATTGCTCCATTTTTTTTTGCTCCCTCAATAGAAGCCCAATATTTCAAAACCGTCCCGTCCAGCGATAGCTTCTCGTCAGTCACAACAAGTTGCTTTGCGTTTTCAAGAAGTAGGTCTTGATGATCTTCAATTATCTTCTCAGGCTGTGTTTCACCCAAAAATTGATAGTTTAGATTACTCAACATTTGCAAATCTCCCTTTTGCTTCTTTGAATAGGACAGGATTAGCAAGTTCTACATACTTCACTAAACCAAAAGAAAATCGCATATCTGGAGCGATATACTCATCAAAATACTCTTTACCATGCCTATTTAATAATGCTTCGCTTCTACTGATGTAGTAAGCCTGATTCCTCAAGGTTTGAATAAAGTCTTCTACTCCCAAATCAATCCGATTAAAGTCGCACCCCTCTCCAGAGTGACACTTCCGGCCTTTGCAGATATTATCGCTCTTAGATTTGTCCACCGAAGCAAAAATATCTGTACACGACGAACCATCCGGTAGAACAAACCATTCAGGCAAATCTTCTTTATGGTCTCCTGGCGCAATGATGAGATTGGTATCTATGTTTTTCTTATCCAAACCGTATTTTTCAATTGATCCCTGTTCATGTCGAAACTGAACTGTAGTCTCAAATCTACGTTGAAAGTCGGCGTTGTTTGCCTCATATTCAATCTCAGCAATTGGATGCGTTAAGTACCCCGACGTAACTCGGATACTGCCATGGTTACGTTCCATTTGAGATGTTAAAACATCACCATCAATACCTTTTCTTAAGTTGATTTGATGCTTAGCTAAAAGCTCCATTCGAAAGTAGGGAAGGTTGTAATGCTCACTTAACCTGTCGATAATGGTTGCTGAAAGGAAGTTTAATTTTGAAGAGTCAGGCGTATCCCATATGCATTCTGGCTTCAATCCATAACTCACCATGTTGTCATTGTGTTGAATAAGAAAACTAATCACTTCTCTAATTTCTTTTTCGTGTGGTTCAATTGTCACCTCAGAAGTGTTTTTGCCGACCTTTTCTTTAAAGCCACTTATCTTAAAAGGACCGTCTAGTAAAGTACTTGGAAGATTAGAACGAGCTAGAGTAGCTATAACATCTTTGTTCCATGTTGTTCTGATGATCAATCGTGTAAAGCAAACTAATAAGATATTTTTCGGCAAAAATACACTACACCAAAAGAAATTTCTCATACCTGTCCCAGTATTTGGAAAAAAATGCTGAACGTATTCTGGGATAAGTACTGATTTTTCTAGGCAATATGTCGTTGACGATGGCCCTAAAGAAATTTGATGCCTGATATATGCTCCCATTATTACTTCACTAGAATATTTCTCTCTTATAGGTGCTAATCGAGAACGTTTTAGTTGCATGCCATCATCTATTTGGTTATCTAATACAATAGAGGTCACTTCTTCCGGGATTTCATATGAGTAATTGCCGCTTTGATCTATCGCTGTATACTTCGAAAAGCATGTCACTAATTTGTTGTAATTGGCTATTTCTTCTATACACGTACCCAGTATCTGATTTATGGGCTTCTCTAAATATTCATGTATTTTCTTTTTCAATTCATGAAGCGATAAATGCTTATCTAAAACAGGGCTAGGAAGCGGTTGACCATATTCATCTACAGGCTCTATTAATTTTTGTGCATTGTTCTCGCTCGACACGCTGAATCGAGATGAAAATCCACAATTTTTAATATCTATTTGTCCATTGATTTTACCAGCATACTTGCTCAAAAAAGTACGCAATGCCTGACTTCTTGTCGCTTTCACATTAAAGTCATGTTCATCGATGATGTCTTCCAGTTGTGCAAACCCCACACGGAAATCACGCTGACTCAACTCCGACATCGGATTTACTAATACATGTTTTATTAGGTTAGTATCGTTATTTGTGTCAACGATATGACCTAATGTCAACTCAATGCTCGATAGTGTCGAAGATGGCACTGGCGTTTTTGAACTAGCGATTTTTAAACCGTTTAGAGCTGTTGACAGTGTACTATTTGGTTTTATTAACCCCTTCAGTTTTGAAAGATTAAACCCATAATCAAAATGTTTTTTCTTTCCATTAGTCTTTGAATACGTTCCTAAAGGTAGTGTATTTACCTTTTTCTTCGGCGTAATAATTGACTCAATTTCAAGCTCGCGTATTAACTTACCGTTCTTTGTTGGAATATCGCAAAGACTTAGGAAATCTCTAATTATCGATATCCTTTCTAACTTCTGACTAGGAAAGATCTCGATTATTATACCTTCAATATCTTTTAGTCCATTATTAACATAAAAGGTAACAAGATCTTGAGGCTTTCTAGCCAACAATAATCGTGCGTTAGTATAATCCTCTTGCTCAATTATCATCAGTATTTCAAGTAATTTAGTAATGTCAGAAACTTCTATTGGTTCTCGCTTTGTCTTTACTTCTAGTTGGTTTAAGCAGTGTTCACCTACACCCCCAATTGGGAGAATCGAGGGCAGCTCAAAGCCATCGATGTTGTAATCGCTACCCTTGGCTTTGATGGTAAAATTGGGTTTAAACTTTAAGTTTCCACTTCGATGAAAATTGGGAGTAAAATTATTTTTTTCTTTATATAGTTCAGGTGCTGTTAATCCGTATGTGAATAGATGCTGTCTAAACGTTGTACTTACCTGATGTAGTTTTTTGTCTGGATGCTCGGCATAAAGGCGTCTTTCATAGTCTACCAGCGCTTTCTTGATTGAATCCGCTTGAACATTCTGTAAAGGTTGATTCAATAGTTCTTTTATGTCAGAAAAATCAGGCCATTTGCTAATATCATTCAACTGTGATCTTAAGCCTGCAATAACACTGTATTCCATAGGCTTTTGCTGATAGTTACTTTCTATATTTAGCATCATGTGATGGAGCACGGAATCTTTCTTGAATAATGTTGGAAACAGGTCTGGATCAACAAACGTTACGCTCTTTCTAGTTCCTTTTACTTGTATCTTGAAGAGATCGACATCGTCGTTTTTCTCAAAGGTTGAATTTTCGATTAATATGGATTCGTAAGGCAGTTCATGAACATTTAAACCATTGGAGATGGGGCTGCTATAAGTACTTACAAAACTTCTAAATGCAGTGCTGTAAGTTTTTGCTTGCTTAAGTAGCATCGACTTTTTCGAAATAATTTCGATGGCTTTAAAGCCTTGAATGATGTCCTTTTCATTTAATTGCTGAGGTTGGGATGTTAGCAATTTGATTAAAGGCCGAGCATCGTCGTCATTTATCTCAACTATTTTCAGTATTTTGGATACAGCTAGTCTAGTATTGTAATGAGCAAGTGAGGCTGTGTTGTCATTTTCATCATCCCATTTAGAGTTGTTTATACAATGTTTCAAAAAGCTGTTTTCAGGAGCTAAGTCTATAAAAATCGGATCGGTGATGTTAATTAGAGCTTTGTTTATATTTTTGTTCATTGTTGTTCCGGCGTTAGATCTTGCTTTCTTAGTGGGATTTGTGTAAACAATTGAAATAACTTAGCTTACTCTCAGTCGGTCGGTCTGTCTAGTTTGACATTATAATACCTAAAAACCTTACTTGCCTTAGCAACCGCTTTAGAGCAAGTCATAGAAAGGGGGCTTTACGACAAAATAATTGTTACACGTAGTACTCCTGAAATTGCGGAGTCCATTGGTTTCTTACCAGGGACAGAAGAAGAGAAAATGGCGCCTTGGCTCGCCGCGATTACTGACTCTCTTGAGGTCTTACACCAGCAAGATGAAAGTATGCATGGCAGCTTAAATTATATTATGGATAAAGCTAATATCCAATTTAAGTCAGTGAACTTTATGCGCGGGCGTAGTATTCAAAATGCACTGGTACTGTTGGATGAATGTCAAAACTTAACTGCGGCCCAGTTAAAAACTATTATCACCCGCTGTGGTGAGGGAACTAAATTAGTTTGCTCGGGTAATTTGGCGCAAATTGATAGTAACTATTTAACAGCCGTTACATCAGGACTTACATATATTGTAGAGCGCTTTAAAAACTTTCCTGGTTCAGCAACGGTTAACTTAAACGGTGTCGTACGTAGTAGATTGGCTTCATTTGCGGAGGAAAATCTATAGTATATTTATCTAGTTGGAAAAGTAGCTTAGTAAAATAGGTTACTTTTCCTTGTCCAACTCTTGTTTAATCCTTGTTTAAATTGAGTGACTGCTTTAACTTATCAAGTTACTTCATTATGTAAACAAATAGTTAAGGCATTTTTGTGTATTACCAAGCGGGTATAAATACGGTTTTTAGGCGCTATAATATCACTGTTGTAGTTGCCTTTATTGTTATTATTCTCATTGCCTTTTCTGCAGCCTCGTTACGTTATTTCAATCAAATTACACAGCATAAACAACAAAGTTTGGCAGAGCTCCAGCAAGAAGCTCTTCAGCTAAACCTAATGTTAGAACAAAGTGTGCAAGCGGTTGTTGGCATACAAGAATTTGCCGAATACATCTTAAAACACCCCAATGAAATAAATGTCCCTATGCCTCCTTTGTTACAACAAGAGGACATGTTTTATTTAAATAAACCCCTGCATGATGTCATTAAACAAGGTAAGCGTTTAAGCAGTAATATCACAGGTTTAGGACAAATTAGTCAGTTTGATACGCGGAAGAAACAAGAAATAGCAATGGCAAATGCCTTAACGCCTGCATTTGTTGCTGCGCAAAATATTCTCAAAGAAGCAACATGGTTTTATTATATTTCCTTGGATAACTTTGTGAATATATATCCTTGGGTTGATCGTGAGATATGGCAGTTCAGTGAAAAAGCCCTAGATAGCCAACATAACAAATCGATGAGAGTTTTAACGGCAAAAAACAATCGTGTTATTTGGTCTCCTCCTTATTTAGATGCTGCGGGCGGGGGCATGAACTCTTCATTAGGTACAGGAGTTTTTCATCAAGATAAGTTATTAGGATCGGTAGTTATTGACCTTAATTTATCACGTTTACATGATAGCTTGCCTGAATTAGAGTTAAATACACAAGGTTTTGTTTTATATAATGAAAGTAATGAAGTTCTCCTTTCTAAGCGGTTAGGAAAAGAGTCGTTAAGCTATCGTGCCTCTTGGCAAGACTTGTTACCTGAATCACTCCAAGGCCTTACTGCCAAGCATTTGGCTACAATAGGAGATGCAGAGCGCTTAGGTGATTGGTTTATTGAAAAGCAGTTGCTTACCGCTAATGGTTGGACCTTACTTAAATATCAACAATATGAGGACTTTTCAGCCCCCCAATTTAGTGATTTTATTTTTGTTTTCTCGATGGTGTTTATTGGTTTACTGGCATTTCTGATGTTAGTTAATACCATGACTAAACGTACTTTTATTAAACCCACTACTGAATTTATAAGTCATATTGAATACTGTGCTGTAGGAGATCCCGGTAAGGTTGCTCCAGCAGCTGATTGGTTGCATTGGTTTCAAGTGGTTGAAGACATTTTTGCTCAAAACCGTAGTTTATTACTACAACTTACCGAGCAAAATGATGTGTTAGATAGTCGTGTAATTGAAAAGACTAAAGCACTACAGGAAACAAGCACTAAACATCAACGTGATTATGCGCTGTTGCGTTCAGTGATGAATGCTATTCCTGAATTGATTGTTTTTAATGACCCCGATGGTTTGTTAATGGGGTGCAATAAGGCTTTTGAGCGTTTAACTAACCATTCAGTTGAGCAAATGTTAGGAGTTAATTCAGCCAACTTTATGCCAACTCCTCTGGCAGAAGAAATTAAAGTCCTAAATGCTTTGAATAAAAATGTTTACCCCCAGCAAGCATTAATTAAAGCAGGGGAGTTTATCTATCAAGGTTTTTGTAATGAGTTTACCGATGAACAGGGCAATATTCTTGGTACTATCAGTATTTTTCAAGATGTAACTTTACAGCAAAAGACCCAATCAGCACTGGAAAAAGCGAAAGATCAAGCCGAATATGCTAACCGAGTGAAGATTCAGTTTCTTGCAAATATGAGCCATGAAGTCAGAACCCCCATCAATGCTATGCAAGGAATGATGGATTTATTAGCTCAGACTTTTTTAGATACCCGCCAGCAACATTATCTACTGAATGCACAAAGTGCTTCATCAACCTTACTTCATCTTGTTGATGAGCTTTTAGATTTATCTAAAATAGAAGCCGGTAAAATGGTTATCAGTCAAGATGCTGTCAATCTGCCAGTTATTATTAATAAAGCGCTAAAACTCAATATTACTAATGTCGACCATCAACGTGTTGAGATAATTGTGGATATGGATGCCAATGTTCCTAGTAATGTGATCAGTGATGAAATGCGTCTAGTGCAAGTGCTGGCTAATTTATTTAACAATGCAATAAAATTTACTGAACAAGGCGAAATTAAGTTAACTATTGATGTACTTTCATTAGATGCAACCGTGGCGAAATTGCGCTTTCAAGTGAGCGACACTGGTATAGGTATTGCGAGTCATAATCAAAACCACTTGTTTAATGCTTTTAGTCAAGCTGATGAGTCGATGACGCGAAAATATGGTGGCTCAGGTTTAGGTTTGTCCATTTGCCAACAAATAATTAAGCTGCTTGGTGGCAAGATAAAACTTACTAGCGAATTAGGACAAGGCAGTGTACTCAGTTTTATTTTGCCTTTTCAACTCGTTCAGCCTGATGTGCTAAATAAGCAAAAAACAGTGATAGCAGGGAACTCAGGTCAACAAATTACGGCAAAGTCAGTACCTGATTTACCAGCAGAACTAACTCAGCCATTGTTATCTGATATTACTGTTTATGTCATTGATCAAGCGCTTTCAACTAGCTTTATGCGAAGTATTGCTAAAATGAAATGGCAGCTCCATGCTGTTAGCAGTGTTGAAGCTTTATGCCAGTTAGACATTGTAGAAAATAGTGTTCTGCTTATCGATGAGGCCAATTTTGTACAACAACAAAGTGTTCAAGCGCTAAAAGCCCCTTTAGCTAAATTTAGGTTACTTTGTTTGTGTCAACCTGCATTAACGCAACTAGATAATAAAACATGTAATTATTTAGATCAGCTATCTATACCTTATTTATTAGTTGATATGCCCTTATTTCGTTATGCGCTTGACCAAATATCACAAGCATTATTTGATAATCTTGAGCATGGTGTGCGACACGATAAAAAGTTAAGAGTAGTGGCTGACAATGAGCTAGTTAACCGACAAAAAGCTATTAAGGAACCTGAAACAATTAACTTGCAGGAACGCTTAATTTCGCATGATGAACAAAATTTACAAGGTGTTTCAGTGTTGCTGGTCGAAGATAATTTAGTTAACCAATTGGTGGCTAAAGAATTATTATTGAACATGCAAGCGAAAGTGACGATAGCAGATAACGGTCAAAGTGCATTGGATCTTATCGCTGAACAAGCTTTTGACGTCGTGTTAATGGATATTCAAATGCCAATTATGGATGGACTGACCGCGGCTAAACATATTAGAGCGCAAAGTAAGTATCAAGGTTTACCTATTATTGCTATGACAGCCCATGCTCGAGAAGAAGATAAACAGCAAAGTTTAGCGGCGGGGATGAATTTACACATGGCTAAGCCTGTTACAGGACAAGCTTTGCTCAGTAGTATAAAGAAAGTGTTAAGTAAGCTAAGCGCTGATTAACTAGCGCTTAGCTCATGTTATTACGTTAAGTTTTTGGAGAATAGTTGTTCTAGTTTTTTGATGGTTTCATCAATTTTACTAACATCCGTTGGCGCAATGAAAATAGTATCATCACCTGCAATAGTGCCAAGAACGCCATCACTTTTACTTAAACTATCAAGTAATCTCGCAATAAGCTGTGCCGCGCCAGGGCTAGTTTGAATGATGATCATCACCTCATTGTGCTCTATTTCTAAGACTAACTGCTTAAGCGGGCTTTGTGCGGTAGGTACGCCTAATTCTGCAGGTAAGCAATAGACCATTTCTTGACGAGCATTTCGCGTTCTCACGGCACCAAATTTACTAAGCATACGAGATATTTTTGATTGACTGATGTTATCAAAACCATTGGCTTTTAACGCATCAACGATTTCACCTTGGGAGCCAAACTGTTCTTGTTTCAATAAATCTTTGAATTCTTGTACCAGTGCTTCTTGTTTTTGTAAACCGCTCATAATGCGTAATCAACCCTGTAGTAGAC
>OJGO01000393.1_pt1 | contig 16240 bp, 12 predicted proteins | sample 1594871 | NCBI WGS metagenome assembly OJGO01 (sample SAMN05416798, study PRJEB24817) | seawater metagenome | isolation source: Sea water | place: Canada:Atlantic | collected 2013-07 | reverse complement strand
ACATTATGACCCGCTATATAGCAGTTGTAGCCAATGGTACAAAAGATACAGGGTAGTAGCTTAAACGCTTTAGTTTTCATTTTATTTCCACATTTATACTAAGGTCTTATTTACTAGACCGTGCTTACTCAATTATTATTCCCACCTCTGACCTTGTAAAAATGGTTATGGAGAATAATGAAAAAGAAAAATTCATATTATTATATTAATTTAAGATGATTTAGATATATTGGAGACTAAGTGAGATTATTGTTATGCATTTGTTTTTTGCTGCTCGGCGGTTATAACAATACTTCGTTCGCCTCATCAATAGAGCATGTTACCCAGTCAAGTACTCAGCCCCAAACTGTATCAGCCACTCAACCAGTAATTAAAGCTGAAGATAACCTGCCAGAGCCTTTAGCTACTCACTATAATTTTGCTTCTATTGAATTATTAATAGAGCAAGAAGTGGGGCGTATTGTTCTCACTCAAGTCTATAAAAATATTGGCATTGATATTACTATCAGCCCTTTACCGGGAAAACGGGCGCAGTATGTTGCCAATTCAGGCCTTAAAGATGGTGAAATCATGCGTATTTGGACTTACGGTGACGAAAATGTCAATACGATAAGAGTACCTAGCTCTTATTACTACCTAGAGACGATGCCATTCGTTTTAAAAAACTCTGATATTTCTATCTTAAAAAAACAAGACTTGGCTAAGTACCGATTAACTAAAATTCGTGGGGTTAAGCATACCAATAATATTACCCAAGGGCTTAAAAATATTTATGAAATGAGCTCAACAGAAGATATGTTTAAACTGTTGCTCAGCGGCAAAGTTGATGTGGTATTAACGAATACTTCGGATGGAAATTTAGCGCTTGAAAGACTTGGTTTAAGTAATATTGTGAGTATGGAAAAGCCATTAACACGGTTACCTTTATATCATTACATTCATAAAAAAAACAAAAACTTGGTTCAGCTTGTTGATCAAGAAATCCTACGGATGAAGGGTAATGGTGAGTTAGCCTCCCTCATTCAACAAGCTGAAAAAAGCATTGTCCAACTAAATCATCAGGTAAACAATCAAGTAAATAATCCAATTAGCTTGTCAGTAGAGTGATGAAAATTAATAGTTAACGGCGGTTGTGGTTACAGTTTATAGCATTGAAAAAGTCAATTAATAGGTGTTAATTATATTTTCTAAACTACCATTGTTTTTCATTTCTAGTAAAAGGTCTTCTATTTTTGTCTTTGATTTTTTAGGAAAATTCTCGGAAAAACATAAGTTAATATCATAGTCGGCAATAATATTACCAATATAATGAAAGTTGAAGTTATCGCGAACTAAATTCATCTTTTTAAGGTGATAATTTAATCTAATATTCATTTCTGGAAAAGCTACAGCTCGACCCATAGCGATGATTTTTATTGCTGCTGCATGGTCTTTCACATAAATAATATCAAACTTGTCTTGCTCAATGTAAGCGGCTAAACCAGGGTAATCAAACCCGTGAATTAACACGAGACTTTTACCAAATAAATCGCTTATTTTATTATATTTATTGGATTTTAGAATCAATAAGCTATGTTTTACTGTCATAATTGATGTTCTAGACAGTGATAATGATTGTTGGCCTGGCCAAGCTGCAGAGCCATAGGTTATCCATTTTGCCTTTGGGTTTTTCATATATTTTATCATGCGTTTAAAGGGTAAAATACTATGGGTAAAGTCAATGTTATTTTTTTCTATTGAATTAATGACTTCTGTGACAATACCTACTCTTTTGCTCTGTTGAGTCGATATCTGAAATGGCGAAGAGGATTTATCTGCAATAAAGTAGGTTATCTCATTGTCTGCCATACTCGAAAAACTAACTAATAATAGAATGAAATAAAAAGTTATTTTCATAGCTTATTCGTCTTATTACTGCCTTGTAATGAACTAATAATAGTATAAAAAATAATGGCTTGCTATATTAACTGAGTGTAGATGTTGATTAATTTACTGTGTAGATTAAGTACTGTGGCGTATGAAATAAGATACACATAAAAGTTAAGCTGTTTGATTAACGACTTTTGCTCTCTCTATGCTTTCTTCAATGAATGTATCTCGCTGTTGTGCTAATTCTTCCAACGCCTTTTGCTTTTCTTCTGCGCTCATATTCTCATTGTTAGCTATTTCTTCCATCTCGGCTTCTATCTCTTCAAGCTTTTCGTTATCAATGCCTAATCGCTGATTCAATATATTTTGCATCATTTTACTAAAGCGGTTGTCAACGTCTGTATTTGCGGCTTTACTCTGAGATAAAAGTGACCTTGCAGTTTCGGGCCTTATATAGGTGGGAGCTATTTCTTTTACCTCGTTGCCGTTCATCATGGCTAAGGCTTTATCAGATAATGTTACGGTATCTTTTTCACCGGGTATGGGTTGAACGGGGAGGGTAGTATTATCGACATTCAACGCTAACGCATTACTAGACTTAGTTTGAGCAACTTGTTGAACGTAATGGTTGTTGATCATCATAATAAGGCTTCCCTTGCTTGGTGTGTAGATAACTCGTTTTTATGATAATCATAGAGCACAGTATGTGCCACTTTTGAATAATAGCATTAGATTGTTGAACCATGAGTAACCCCCTTATCAACGAGTACTCACACGTTCACTCATTGGGTTTTTTCTCTGTTGATGATGATTACTGGGGATAGGATGACCAGTATTTTCCTATGTGCGGCAGGTTATTGCCTCTTTTAGGAAACTAAATAAAAATATTTATCAAATATCATGAAGTTATGACGAGTACCGCTTGTGTTAACCAGTTGTTATAGATAGAATCGCTTCCGATTTTAAGTATCAGTATTGATTGGTACTACCATGCAAAGGAATGCATAAAAATGTTACGGTTTTTACTTTCTTTGCTTAACATTAAAAGGAAGTAAAGTTGAAATATTTAAACCTTGCCACGTCGCTGCTCGCTGTCGTGCTATTAAATGGTTGTTTTGAAGTTGAAGATAATAGTTCGGATGTCAAAGCGTTATTAGATCAAGCAGAAAACTCAGTTAGCATTAAAGGTGTTGTCGTTGATGCACTCGATTTAAAACCTATTGGTAATGCCTTAATTACCGTAAAGGTTGGTTCTACAGATGTTATTGCTAACTTCGAAGTTACAGATGGTGATTTTGAGTTAACAGGCTTACCTCGCTCTTCAGATATAGATATCATCATCTCAAGTCCAGATAATAAATTCCTATCAAGAACATTTTTTACGCAAACTGCATTAGGAAGCAAAGACAGTATCGAAGATGTTGGTAACTTTGCGGTATCTGAGCCGGTAGATGTTGAAATTTCGGTTATTGATAATGAAACAGGCAGTGCTTTATCTACATTAGAGTTTATTGCTTATTCTCACTCAGGTAGTAATTCATCAGCATATAAATACCAACATGTTTCGTCGTTTGATGTTGAAACGGGTGTATATACCATCACCTTACCAAAATTTATTAATACTAGTATTAGTGCTAATTTAGATTTTGATAAAGATGGCGAAGCTGATTATTTACCTGAACTTAGTAATTTTTTACACGGCCGTAATTTATACATAGGGTCTGCAAATACAAAAGAGTTTTCAAGAATACATGTCAATGAAGTACCAATGGCTTCAGATGTTGAAATTAGGCTTTCTTTGGTTGATGAAACTGCAGAGCCATTGCTTGATGCTACTTTTTATATAGAAGATAGTGTCGTTGATAGTACCTACGATGAATCAACTAGCCAATATGTTATTACTACACAATTAAAAGATATCTTAAGCGTTCAATTGCCTGCATTCACAAGTAATGAAATTAAATACCAAAGTAGTTCTTTTACCATAAGAAAGTTAGCTGACGGTAATTTAAATATTATAAAAAATGGTAGTTCTAATAATTGTTGTTTCGTTATTCCTAATGCTTCAGTGATTGATTTTGCACTTGCACCACAAGTGATTATTGAAAGTGAAACACCACTTGAAGTAGTGCTTGCTGCAACAGAAGTTAATCCAATAGACTCTAGCTTTAGTGTTTTTTATTCTCAAGCTATAGCAGTTGAACTTGAAAATATCTCCTTAACAAATAGCCAAGGGTTTACTGTATTAAAGGGGAATGCAAATGCAAGTGATCAAGTAGCTGCAGGCACAACACTCATTACAGGTGGTTTAACATTCCCTGTTACTTTTGCATTGAGTTTGAACGATACGCGTTTAACCGTAACGCCCGTAAATCCGTTAACCATAGCTGACTCATATAGCTATGATATTCAGACGGTGACAAATAAGACAACTCTTGAACGTGCTGATATATATAATGATCAATTAACTTTTGAGATAAGCCCCAATGCAGATGAAGTCTTTTCTGCTGCAGATATAAAACTTGATAATGAAAATTATACCACCAATGGCAGTGCTATAACGCCAAGTAATTCTGCAGGTGTTACTTCTTCTCCTAATAATTGGAATAATTCTGTTTATTTATATCTTCCACTGAATATTAATGCATTACAGAAACTAACGTTACGTAAAACCTCTGTAATCAATGATGGCATTTCATCAGTAAGTTCGAATGACTATAACGTAATCACTGAAGGACAAATACATATGTCTGCTGTCGGTATTGCTAAGTTAGCGGCAAATGAAACTGTTCTATATAGTACAATCAATCGTTCGGTTATTTTAGGCTCTGCACAAACAGAAACTCAGAAGGTTTATCGACTGTATATTGGGGAATATCTATCAGATAATACAGGCTCTGAATCTAATAGCATTAGTTTTGAATATTCATTGGAAACTAAAGCTGGAGAAGTGGCAACAGGTAATATTACTATCCCAGTACAGTAATTTTTTATCAGATTCTTTCACTTTATTAAGATAATGAAAAGCCGCTTTTGCGGCTTTTTTTATATGTAATCTATTCACGTGAGGAAATGCTACTTAGCTATTTTATTTACACACTGAACTATCCACTGCTTCATTTGCATCTCATTTAATCCACCTGAAATACGATCTACTTCTTTACCTTGGTCAAAAAAGACTAAGGTAGGTAAGCTGCGAATATTTGCATCAGCAGAAATTTGTTGAGCTTGCTCTGTGTTCACTTTAGCAAAGAGTAGTGAAGGCGAAGATTGTGCTACTTTATTATAGATAGGTGCCATATTTTGGCAGGGACCACACCAGCTAGCCCAAAAATCAACAATCACAGGTAATTCATTTCGTTCTATATAGGGGTAAAAGGTATTAGCTGTTAATTCTGTGGGTTTAGGTGAGTAAACCCCTTGTTGGCATTTACCACATTTACCTTTGTTATAGTCTTTATCATCAGGGATGCGGTTGGTGGTGAAACAGTTAGCACAAACAATATTCATAATAATCCAACAAACAAATTTATATTTTTAAAGTTAGCTAATGTTACCTGATTAGCTTTTAACAGTTAATAGCTTTCTTAAGTCTGCTATATCACTGTATCTATTGTGTTAAAAACCATATTAACAGCTTAGCCAATTACTTAATGTATTTAGGTATATTGTATGCAATAATTAAAATATTCAATATAATCATAAAGAAAACACTATGAATAAACTAATAATGCCTCTCCTTGCTCTAGGGATATCTTGTGTTATCACAGCGTGCAGTTTTACCGATAAGGCTGTTACTGATAACTCACCTAAGTCCCATGTTAATCCGCTGGCCGCTCAAGTGATAGCGACTGATATTGAGACGTTATGGAGCCAAGGTTTTGATCATTACCAACAGGGCTTATTAAAAGCCGTGGCTGATGAAATATCAATAGAAGCGTTAACAGGTGACTTAACTAATGACAAATTAGAGAAACTTACCTTTTACCTAAGAATTTACAGTAGTTTTGGTAGAGATAAAGATTGGACTGAAGAAACCGCAATATCGGTTAATACGGCCTTAATAAACGTACACAAGATGCCAGGTTTTTTTGAAGTAAATCCTGCAACAGCAAGGCTACATGAAAATTATGCTGTCGCTTTATATCGATTGTATTTTTTAGACGCTTTACAGCCATTTATTGTGGATCAAGTTAAACCGTTAAGTCAGTTAATTAGGCTTTATGCTACTGCTGATCTTTCCAAAACAACTGCGTTAATATCCGATAAAGATACAGCGGTAGATTATGCATTGTGGGAAGTATTACGTGCCGGCGCAATTTTGCCTTATGAAGCTCGAAGAAAAAACACTACTGAATTCATGAAAGGTGTACAGGGCGAAGGTGAACTTCAGCAGGCATTAATTAAATTTATCACCGCTAAAAATAATACATTAAAAGGTGACGATTGGCCGAAGCAACACGCGCTTTGGGCATTAGCACAGTATTATAATTTATATGAAAAAGAATTCATGAATGAATATTATGAGCGCTCATCTGAGGAGCAAAAGCGTTTGGATGACGATAAATTAACTCTTAAAGTTCAAGATGATATGGATGAACTCGATAACAGTGTTTGGGCAGCGTTAAACAACAATAAAGCAGCGTCAGTTGAGCAAAATAAAGTGCTGTTTAGTGTACCTTATGTAGTCAATACTTTTCGAGGGAAGTCAGAATGTGATGAAGGGACGCTTGCTGAACGTTGTATTTCTCCCACATTAGAACAAGCGTTACCAATTAATCATGCATGTTCAAGTAGAGTTTATATTTTAGCCCAAGCTATGTCTGCAGAGCAGTTAAGCGATTCTTGTCAGCAGTTAATCGCACAAGAAAGCAATTTCCATAAAATATTAGCAACTAATAATCAGCCGGTAGCTAATGATTTTAATGATAAATTACGGGTCGTTATTTTTGATAATCACGCGGAATATAATAAATACGGACAGCTAATCTTCGACATTAATACTGATAATGGCGGAATGTATATTGAGGGCACCACACAAGATCCTAATAATATTGCGACTTTTTATTCTTTTGAACATTTTTGGGTACGACCTGAATTTGCTGTTTGGAATCTAAATCATGAATTTGTTCATTATTTAGATGGGCGTTTTGTTAAATACGATACCTTTAATCATTTTCCAAGCCACATGGTGTGGTGGTCTGAAGGCCTCGCAGAATATATTGCTAAGGAAGATAATAATCCAAGAACATTCAAGTTAGTTAACGAAACAGCACCACAAGATTGGCCGAGTTTAATGGAGATATTTAATACCGAATATAAAGATGGTACTGACAGAGTGTATCGTTGGGGCTATTTAGCGGTGCGTTTTATGAGTGAAAATCATCAAGATGACTATAGGAAGATGGCACATTACTTAAAAACAGACTTTTTTGAGGGATATAAAACATTAGTCACCGATTCAGGTAAAAAGTATGCAAATGAATTTACCCAATGGTTAGTCAAACATAATTCAAATTATATAACGGAAGACCAAGAAAATAATCTACACAAACCACGTCAATTCTATCGCTATACCTATAAAGAGTATTTGCAGCCAAAACATTTAACGGAAGATAAATTGCATATGCACTGGCAGTATTGGCATGAAAACGCCTTAAAAGCGAAAGATAATAGGGTAGCGAGTAAAAGTAATACCGTTAAATAACCACAGCATATAACTCCTAATTTGCAACAGCTGTATTGCAAAATGAAAATTTAATGATTATTTTTCTTCATTGAAATTAAAAACATATATAAATCAATGGTCAATTTATAATACATTTTGGCACCCTTGATGCAACGTAACTTAGTAGCAACGCAAAGGTGCGGAGCAACTGATTAAATTGAGGGTAGTCATATGGTGAATAATTGCAATATGAGTAATAGACGAATGATCCTTTCAGCTGAAATGCTAAATGTTTACCAACAAGATGCTAATAAAAATAGCAAAGACGATGCGCAGGGCACTGAACGAAAAAGACAAAATTCAGATGCGTTATACGAGCATGATGATAACCCTATTTATGAATTGGGCTATAATTAAGTCGTTGTAAAAGCTGATTTTGCCTTAATGAAATGATTTGGTTGTGTAAATAATGCCACTGTGAACGGTACGTGATTTACTCTATTGCTCTCTTTGACTAAGGCAATATCAGCAGTGCTACTTTTTTCGTTATCGTAGAGTGACGAGAACTAATCTTTAATGATTCACTTTTGATGAGTAGTGCTTTAATAATGTTAACGGGTCACTTTGTTGAAATGAATGGTTCATCAAGGAGAGCTATTAAAAAAACAGTCATATTCCAAGTAATATTCCTGCGAATTAGACCTCTCTAAGCTCTTCATAGTGAAAGAAAAAATACTGGGATGGGATTAGTCTTATTTTACATCAATATCTACCGTTAATAGTTAGGTTATTATCACTATTAAATTATATTAATTAGATGAGTAATTGGTGGGTATTGTGTCAGAGTCTTCGAGCGTATCGCGGTTAGTAAGTGAAAAAGTTGTCAGTTACGGTTTAGTCTTTTTTGCAAGTTTAGCAATCTTTTTTATCTCGCAAGTTATTCAATTTTACCTCGGTGCTTATGAACTCACCACCATGTATATTTCTTTTTGTGCTGGTTTTATTTTATTTATACCTTTAGTAAGCCTTGTTCTACATCCATTACTAATTAACAAAGAAGGTAAAAGTGATACCTTTCACTTTAGTACACTATTTGCCAATATTGGTTTAGTTTGTGTTGTACAGTTTTTATGCTTTCTTATTTGGATGACAGATGCCATTGCTCTGTATAGCTTATATGTAGATCAAAACTCATTTCTATCTAAAGTTTTTGATATACAAACACAAGCACGAGGAGATATGACTTTTGAATTCTATGTATTTAACTTTGTTCTCGCTTGGTTATTTTCACTTTTATCTATGGTTGTCGGTGTACTTCCTTGCTTGATTGCTCGCTTAGACAATCGTGGTGTAGTGGGAGACTTTGTCGCTTCTTTTGCCTTTTTTAAAGCGCATAAAGCTTTGATGTGCTTATATGCTTTGATCATTGCTAGTTCGGTACTATTAACCTTGTTATATGCAAAATACTTTTTCTTAATAGTGTTTCCTGTCAGTTTAGTTTGGGTCTTTATTCAGTTAAATAAAAAGTACATACAGATATAACTATCAAAATAAACGCTGTTTAGTCGATACAAGTCTTTAATTTCCAAGTATAGGTGTACTTGAGTATTGGCTTGTTATTCAACGTGTTTTTTTCTAAAAGCGAAGGCTTTCTCACATGCGGGTAACTCGTAAAAAAGTGGTGCGCCGTTTATTCTATTACCGTTATATGCTTTTGCATCGCTCAGGCAGACATCTTCGCTTTTATTAAATTTATGAATACATTCTTGGTAAATTTCCTTTCTCCTTGGTTTCAGCGCAACTTGTCTTGCCGCTTCACACGCTTGGTCTAATTTTACTTGCTCATCTTCATTCGCATAGACAATCGAACCTATGCTGTTACTGATCACAAAAAGCATGGTAACAAAACGAAATAAATTGCTGGGCATATTGAATTCCTTGTAATAATTTTTCTGCTTAGGTAATTGTTGTTCAATGATATTGCTAAATCTACTATTAAAATTGTAATAAAGTTGTAATAAAGATAAGTAAAAATTGGTGTTTTGGCAAAGGCTTATCTACAGTTATTAATAGCGCCACTTAGGTTTTTTCTGATAATGAGCAACTAAATTAATTTTAGTTAGGGGTTAAAATGGAATCATTAAAAATACAAGAATATATGAATCACTACCCAGTAACTTTTACCGAGACTATGTCTGTAGAAGAGGCCACAATACGCTTCTTGAAAACGAAGCAAATAGGTGGACCTGTGGTGGACCAAAATTACAAGGTACTTGGTTTTATCTCTGAAGGTGATGTTTTAGAAAAGATGCTTGAAACTATCTATTTCAATGAAAATTTCGCGATGATCAAAGATATTATGAGTAAGAATGTACTTTCAGTGAAACCTTATGACAGTATTATTGAGCTCGGGCAAACCATGCGAAAGGATAAGCCAAAAGTTTATCCTGTGATTGATGATGATGGTAACTTACTTGGTACAATCGCTCGGAACGAAGTGTTAGAAGCCTGTTATAAACACGGTAAAGCGAGGAGCTCTATTGAGAAGGAACATGCTTCTGTGTAAGTAGTTTGCCGTTAACGGTTATTTTCTTATTGTTGTATTATCTTTTTAAAGGAGCTGTGATGCTCCTTTTGTGTGTTTAAGAGGCTATATACCCGTTACCAATCACGATGCATATTTCAGAGTGCTTGAGTAACATCACTTCATCGTTGCTGTGATTAATAAGGGAATAGCCATTATTTAATACAGCATTAAAAAATGGTTATGCTTAAATAATTTGCCTTGCTTAGCGTCATTTTAAATCCAACTCAAATCCTGCACTTTGAATGGCAACGGGTATATATAATGTGTAACCTGCTGCCATTTATAGTGTATTACTGTTAAAATATTTTTTTTGATTTTTATCCGAGTTTGTTTTGTCTGTTTCGATTGATTCCGCTATTACTTCATTTTCCCATTTACAAAAACTTTTTCAATTATTGCCGCAAGCAAAAAAAAGCGATGCACTACGTTTTAAAAAAAGGTTGATGAACCTTAAAAAAACAATAATTAAAGAAGCTGGGCAAAAATCACCTGCACAATTGGCGACATTGCCATTATCAGCAAAACAATTAAAACAGGTTGAGCCATTACAGCAGCACATCCTCAAATCAATTCGAGATAAGCAGCTAAAAATTAGTAATTTACCTAAGATAACCTATCCTGAAGGCTTGCCTATTTCAGAGAATGCTGCGCAAATTTCAGCAGCTATTGAAGCTAATCAAGTGGTTATTATTGCCGGCGAAACGGGCTCAGGTAAAACTACGCAAATCCCTAAAATATGTCTTGAACTTGGTCGAGGTGTTGATGGTTTGATTGGTCACACTCAACCTAGACGTATTGCTGCAAGAACCGTTGCTAATCGTATTGCTGAAGAGTTAGGTACCAAATTAGGCGAACAAGTTGGTTATAAAGTTCGTTTTAATGATCAAGTCAGCGAGCAAAGTTATATTAAATTGATGACTGACGGTATTTTGCTGGCGGAAATGCAAAGAGATAGATTACTGCTTAAGTACGACACTATCATTATCGATGAAGCGCATGAGCGTAGCTTAAATATCGATTTTATTTTAGGTTATTTAAAGCAAATTTTGGTAAAGCGACCTGATCTTAAGTTAATCATCACTTCAGCGACAATTGACCCTCAACGGTTTGCGAAACACTTTGCGACTAAAGATGGCGTACCTGCACCGATTATTGAAGTCTCCGGTAGAACATTCCCCGTTGAAATGCGTTATCGCCCACTAAATGACCGTAGGGTGAATGATGATGATGACCAATCACCACAAGAAATTGATATTATCAGTGGTATTTTATCGGCAGTTGATGAGTTAAGTGACTGTGGTAATGGTGATATTCTTGTTTTCCTTAATGGTGAACGTGAAATACGTGATACAGCTGCTGCGTTAAACAAAGCCAATTTACGACATACTAATATTTTACCCTTGTACGCGCGTTTAACTGTTAGTGAACAAAATCAAATTTTTAAGCCTCATAATGGTCGTAATATTGTATTAGCAACTAACGTTGCTGAAACGAGTTTAACGGTTCCAGGTATTAAATATGTGATTGATCCTGGTACAGCACGTATATCACGGTACAGTTACCGAACTAAAGTACAGCGCTTACCTATCGAGCCAGTTTCACAAGCGAGTGCTAATCAACGCTCTGGCCGATGTGGGCGTGTTTCTGAAGGTATTTGTATTCGCTTATATTCAGAGGATGATTACAAAAGTCGTGCTGAATTTACCGATCCTGAAATATTACGTACCAATTTAGCCACAGTCATACTGCAAATGCATGCACTTGACTTAGGTGATATTGCTAACTTTCCGTTTGTTGAAGCACCAGATAATCGCAACATCACTGATGGCGTGCGTTTATTGGAAGAAATTGCTGCGGTTGAAAGTAAAGATGTCGCTAAAAAAGACAACAGAAATGAGCCTAAGGGTAAACTAACAACTTCGTCAACTCAGTTGACTAAATCGGGCCGTTTATTAGCTAAATTTCCGATTGATCCACGCTTAGCCAAAATGGTAATTACCGCCATCGAGTTTGGTTGTATTGAACAAATATTGATTATTGTTAGCGCGTTAAGTATTCAAGATCCCCGTGAACGACCACATGAAAAGCAACAGCTAAGTGATGAAAAACATAATCGATTCAAAAATAAGTCATCTGATTTTATAAGTTTGCTGAACCTTTGGCAGTATATTAACGAGCAGAAAAAAGATTTAACGCAAAACCAGTTTAGAAAGCTATGTCAGCGTGAGTTTCTTTCTTATGTTCGTTTACGTGAATGGCAAGATATCTTCAGTCAATTAAAACTGACGCTAAAAGAACAAAATATAGCGTTAACATCTGTTGATTATCAGTTTGTTATGGCAAATGTTCAGCAAGGTCAAGAGGCAACAGACAAGACAAAAGAGACGGAGCAAGACTCAGCGTTAGTGCCTGTGCATCAAGCGTTGTTATCAGGTTTGCTTAGTCATATCGGTCAACAAGATGAAAACCGCGAGTATAAAGGTGCACGCGGCATGAAGTTCTTTATCTTTCCTGGCTCAGCGTTAACTAAGAAGTCACCAAAATGGTTAATGTCGGCTGAATTGGTCGAAACAAGTCGATTATTTGCGCGTATGAACGCCAAGATTGACCCATTGTGGCTTGAACCGCTTGCACAGCACTTGGTTAAGCGAAATTACAGTGAACCGCATTGGGAGAAGAAACAAGGCGCCGTAATGGCCTTTGAACAAGTGACACTTTATGGCTTAAGCATTGTTAGTAAACGTAAGATTAACTTTAAGACTATTGAACCCGCGATCTGTCGTGAAATTTTCATTCGTGAAGCATTGGTCAATGGCGATTGCATTATTAAAGAAAAGTTCTTAAGTAAAAACCAGCAATTGGTAGAAAGTATTGAAGCACTTGAACAAAAGGCTCGTCGTAGAGATTTTCTCATTGATGAACAGCACTTAGTAGATTTTTACAGTAACAAAATTCCTGAGACGGTTAACTGTCAGCGTAGCTTTCTAGCTTGGTGGAAAAAAGCTAAGCGCGAGAATGCGCAATTATTAGATTTTAGTAAAGCTTTCTTATTGAATGAATCGTCGGATGAATTGAGCGCTGTAGAGTACCCAGATGTTTGGCAACAAGACAGCATTACTCTACCACTGACTTATCATTTTAGCCCAGGTGATATTGATGATGGCATCAGTGTGGTTTTACCCATTGCCTTATTAAATCAGGTGCAAGAGGTTGGCTTTGATTGGTTAATACCTGCATTACGCGATGAGCTTGCTATAGCGTTAATTAAAGCCTTGCCTAAAACATTGAGACGTAATTTCGTTCCTGCACCTAACTACGCGCAAGCTTGTTTAGCTGCAATGCCTGCTGAGCAAGGCAGTTTACAAGATGCACTCGCAAAACAGTTATTACGAATGACAGGGGTACGGTTACCTGAAGATGCTTGGCAGGATATTACGCTACCCATTCACTTAACCATGAATTTTCAAGTAGTTGATGAGAAGGGTAAGTTAATAAAGCAGGGCAGAGACCTTAATGAACTAAAAGCAGAGCTCCAAGGTAAAGTAAAAGCATCTATTAAACAGGTTGCCGAAAAAGGCATTGAACAAGCTGATTTAACTCAGTGGGACTTTGGTTCATTGCCCAAAGGTTATGAAAAGAAAGTTGCTAACATAACGATTAAAGCATTTCCTGCACTCGTTGATCATAAAAATAGTGTCGCTATTGAGCTTTTTGAACAAGAGCAACATGCGCAAGAAGCTATGTTAAAAGGGATTAGCCGACTTATTTTATTAAATATTCCCACACCGTTAAAATATTTACAGGAAAAACTGCCGAATAAAGCCAAACTGGGTTTATATTTCAATCCTTTTGGCTCAATCAACGAGTTATTGCAAGATTGTATTCAAGGGGCTTGTTTATTTTTGGTTCAACAATTTTCTACAAACCAAAATGATGGATTGCTACCTCGTGAAGAAAAGCAATTTGCGCAGTGTTGTGACTATGTTAGAGCTGAAATAGCTGATTGTGTGTTAACTGCAGCCATTAAAGTTGAACGAGCACTGACATTACGTCACGAAGTCACTAAAAAAATGAAAGGCAGTGTGCCTTTAAATGTTATTCAATCACATGGTGATATAAAGCAGCAATGTGAGCAGTTAGTGTTCAAAGGGTTTGTGAGCTACTCAGGTCTAAGTAAACTCGATGATATAATTCGATATTTACAAGGCATGTTACGCCGTTTAGAAAAACTGCCAAGTGACCCTAACCAAGATAGGTTAAAACTTATTGAGGTATCAAAAGTTAATGATATGTACCAAATGATTATGAATAAGCAAAGAAAAGACAAACCAGTGGACAATGAATTACTTGCGACTCGTTGGTTGATTGAAGAGCTTAGGATTTCATTGTTTGCACAAAATCTAGGTACCTCAGCCCCCATATCTGTTAAGCGTATTTTAAATTACTTAAAAGATTTTTCTTAACTAGGCCTATACTGAGTTCAAGTGCTAAGTGCTACGTTATTAATCTGACTAATGAGCTGTTTATTTGTCAGAAGGTTAATTTGATCAAGCTCTTACTTCTTTATGACTGTGAGTTGACAGATCAGTCATTGCTCAGTATAAATAAAAGATATACCTAGTCTGCTTTGGAGAGCTCATGAAAGATTTTGATGATAAACGTGATTTTTACCGCATGATGATTAATAGTGACGTTGTTGTTACTGTGATAGATGATGAAGTAAACTGTCAGCTATCTGCGACATGTCGTGATTTAAGTGCGACGGGGATGGCGTTTGAAATTGAACATCCATTAGCGATATCGACCCATGTACGAGTGCGAGTCGATTCTGCCAGCAGTCAAATACAAGCCCTTGATATTCGTGGTCGCGTTGTTCGTATAGAAGAAGAGAGCATGAATTGTTATCTCATTGGCATAGCGATTGAAGAAATAGATTAGTCGTAACCCCCATAGCTATATATACAAAAGCCAGATATTAGTCTGGCTTTTTAGTTTTTAGTTTTAGCTAGGATTTCAATGTTGCTATTCTACTTGGCAAACTAATCCTTTCAAATAGTACCCTTCAGGGTAATTTGATGAAATTGGGTGATCTGCTGCTTGTTGTAATCGTTCAACAAAATACACATTTCTTTTGGCATCTAGGGCAGCATCAGCTACGACTTTTTGGAACAAACTTGCTTCCATCAAACCTGAGCAAGAAAAAGTTAACAATAAGCCACCTGGGTTTAATAACTGCATGGCCAACATATTAATGTCTTTATAACCCCTGCAGGCGCCAGTTAATTGAGCTTTTGATTCAACGAATTTAGGTGGATCTAGGATGATCATATCAAAGCGACGTTTTTCTTCACGGTATCTTCGTAATAATTTGAAAACATCCTCTTTAACAAAAGAAACATTTGTATCAGATAAACCGTTCAAGGCTAGGTTGCGCTCACCCATATCAAGGGCAGCTTGCGACACATCGACATTGATAACTTCTTTAGCATTATTCGCTGCACAATGTAGTGAGAATGTACTGGTATAAGAGAAACAATTTAAAATTGTTTTATCTTTGGCGAATTTACCTGCGGCAAGTCTTGAGTCACGTTGATCGAGATAAAAACCAGTTTTATGGCCCGTAGCTATATCAACATGAATTTTTATGCCGTGCTCTTCAATGACACATTCTGTTGAATCTTGTGGCTCTGTTAACCAACCGGTGACTGGCTCTAATCCTTCTTTCTTACGAACATCAACATCTGAGCGTTCATAAATATGACAACCAGGATATAGCTCAGTTAAACAGTTAACAATGGTGTAGCGGTGGAAATCAGCACCAGCACTAAGTAACTGACAAACGATAAAGTTATCATATTTATCAATAGTGACCCCAGGAAGACCATCCGATTCACCAGCGATGAGTCTATAGCCAGTTAACTTTCCTTGGCTAATAAACCAATCACGTCTTGCTTGCGCATTTTTCAGCTTGTTGAAGAAAAAATCACGGTCAATTTCTTGCTGCTCGTCAAAGCTCCACACTCTAATTCTAATTTGAGATTCAGGAGAATAGGCGCCTTTAGCTAACCAATTACCTTTGCTATCGAATACATCAACAGTATCCCCAAGCATTGGTT